>Ga0172369_10000052_pt1 | contig 148133 bp, 115 predicted proteins | sample LakKiv25m_FD_114539 | JGI IMG/M metagenome (GOLD analysis project Ga0172369, IMG submission 114539) | Freshwater microbial communities from Kabuno Bay, South-Kivu, Congo - kab_022012_11.25m | ecosystem: Environmental > Aquatic > Freshwater > Lake | place: Democratic Republic of the Congo... | reverse complement strand
TGGCTTAGGTTGGCCGGCTAAGCGTGGCTTAGATTGGCCGCACATGACTGGCTTAGATCGGCGGCTAAGGGTGGCTTAGGTTGGGCGACACTCAGTGGCTTAGTATAGGGCGGCAAATGACAGCCTGCTGACCATCGACCGCCTCAAACGTCTCCTGCTCGAATTGCAACACCCAGTCAGAGTAGGCGACGTGGTAGGCCGCCATCGCCTGGATGAGTTGCTGTGAGGTGTCGTGCAGCCGCTCCAGCAGCGCCTGCCGGGTCTCCGCGGTCTGCAGCTCGCCGTGCTGCGGGAACTGCGCCTGCTCGCACGCCAGGGCTTCGGCAAACATCAGCGTCAGTTTGTCCTGCAGGGCGACGACCTGGTTGTAGAGCTGGTCGAGCAGCTCGCTGCGGGTGGGTTCGCGTTCCTCATCCATGAATCAATTCTACCACCGGACGCCAGGCAGGGGAAGCAGCAGGAGATCCGCTGGTTGATGGGGAACGAACTCAGAGTGAAAGTGACCAAATGAAGTGTCCGCACTAAAAGGGGGTATACATAACGATGGCATTAACATGGGAACGGCTTGAGTCCGTACCGACCACCGAACGCGCCAAAGTGCCGGGCGGATGGTTGGTCAGGTTCTACTATCATGAGTATGATGGTTTTAGCGAAGAGAGAACTGTATACGGGTACGGCGGCATGACCTTCTACCCCGATCCCGAACACCAGTGGGATGGCAACAGCTTGCCGTAGGCTAGGCGGGAACACCGATCCACAACATGAAGTAGCGAATGGGAGACAGCGGACATGATCAGCGAAGAAGAAGAACAAGTTCCTGAAGAGACGCCGCGGGTAGAAACCCCGCAGGACCGCCGGAACGAGGTTGCCACCGGCCTGGATTCCTATGGGGATGCCTTCATGGTCCTCGCGATCCTCCTCTTCATTGGCGCCGTGATTGGCGCCGTAGTGCCGGACGTGAATGTGAAGATCATACTGATCGCCGCGGGGATTAGCTCGGCGCTGGTCATGCTGGCCATCAAAGCCGTCTTTCATGGCCTGGCGGAGATGTTGCGCTGCCTCGCCCGCATGGAAGATCGCCAGGCCGCAACCCAACCACGTCACCTAGAGTAAGAGTAGCCCGGCGGGGGAGCCGGACCACAGCGTTACACCAGCCAGCGAATCCGCACCACCTCAAGGCGCACGACATCTCGCTGTGCCCGCAGGATACGCGTCGCCTCGCGGAGCTGGCCGTCGGTGCTCTCAGGTTCCCGCCCGTTCCCGAGGAGGTAGATCATCACGTAGATCATCGGCGGCCTCCTTTCCCGAACAGCCGGCCAACCGGGCTCACGGCCGCGTGGATCTCCACCACATCGAGCGCCGCCACATGGGCATAGCGCTGGGTCATCGCGGCGGTGGTGTGGCCGAGGATGCGCTGCAGCCCCGCCAGCGTGCCTCCGCCCTGGAGATAACCGTGGGCGAAGCTGTGGCGCAGGCGGTGCGGGTGCAGGCGCGGGATGCCTGCGGCCGTCCCGAGGGTGCGGATGACGGCGAACATCCCATCGGGAGAGAGCGGGCCACGTTCGCCCGGCCAGAGGGTGGGGGCATCGTCCGGCAGTCGGGCGAGCCAGCGGGCCAGCGCCTTGCGGGCAGGCGGGCTCATGGGCACAACCCTGTCTTTTCTGCCTTTGCCCAAGTGCACCATGATCGTCCCAGCCGCCAAGTTCACGTCTTCGTACGTCAGCCGGGAGAGTTCCCCGACGCGCAGCCCGGTGTCGAGGGCGAGCAAGATGAGGGCCTGGTCGCGGGGCGCCGTCGCCGTCTCGATGAGCGTTTTCATTTGCGCAGGGGTGAGCGGTTCCGGAAGTCTGCTGGCGCACGCCACCTTCTTTAGCCGGGCCATCGGGTTGGTGTCGAGCAGCTCTTCCTGGTACGCCCAGTTATAGAGCCGCTTGACGGCGACGATGCTGTGGTTGAGGGTCGCGTCCTGCCACTTGCGCTCCGCCTTGAGTTTTGCGAGAATAGCCTTGATCTCGGCCACCGTGATGGCGTCGAAGGGGCGGTCGCCCAACTCGTCGGTGAGCCGTTTGAGCGACATCACGTAGTGCCGGCACGTTCCCGCCGCCAAGTTCTGCCATTTGCAGTCGGCCAGGAACAGTTGCACAACCTGCGAGAGTGTCATAGATTTCAGTCCTCCGTTTGTTGAATCAACACGGAGAACTCTACCAATGAGTGGCGCCAATACGATGCCTGTTAGCCTCACACAGATGTTTGATTCCTCAAAATCTACCGAGGGCAACCTCGTGGAGGTTCGACTCCTCTCGCCGGCACCAATTCCTCTTCTTTGTCGCCAGCCTCCACAGGGTTGCCCACCGCTTCGTTCAGAAATATGTCTCTACGGTCACGACCATGCGGTTGATGCCGGCGATGCTGCCCATTTGCGCACCGACTGACTTCACGTGCACGCTGATCATCTTATCGGGATACGGGTGAGGGTCGGGGGGCAGGTTGTTGATCGCATTCTGGAACGCTTCTTCGAATGAGTAGGCGGTGGAATAACCGCTCGCTTCGGCATATTGCACGTTCTCGGAGAAGTTCACGTTCTTACTGTCCCTGGTCTCGAGGACCCTGGTCATGCTGAAGGGGATGAAGGGCGGTTTATTGAAGGGGGTTGGAATTTCACCACCTCCTCCTCCCCCGGCGCGATAAGCATATGGTGAGGGAATTTCATCTTCTCCGCCACCTCCCGCTCGCGCGGCGGCAGCCACCAGGTCGGGGGCCGGAACGGGCGGCAAAACGATCTCTACCGTCAGTTTGTCGCTCCCGGTCTGGTGTATCAAGGTGACTGTCTCCGGACAGGCCCCGCAGGGGAACATGTTGTATACGTAATACGGTGTCATCAGATCGATGGCAGCCCCGACCTGTTCCCAGCGCAGCTCATAAGTGTTCGGCATGCGGATGGGCTCAATGGTGACGACATGGCTTGGGGTGGGCTTTTCGCCGCACGCCCAGATCACGAGGTGTTCCTGGGTGTAGAAGGCACCCGCTGTCTCACGGGTGGCCAGGTCACTGTTGTTCATGTGCATAACCTCCTATAGTGTGGGTAATGGATTCGCTTTTCTTTGGGTCAGCTCGTTGCCTTGTGAAGTAATGTGGAATACTGTTGAGCCTGGTAACACCTTTTCAAGGTAAGCGGTTACTTTCCTTTTGTTTCTGCAGCTATATATGCCTGATTGTCATGTTCTGCAGACAAGCGCCGGGTGAGCAGGTAACTGCAAAAAGCAAATGCGCATGGCCTGAATATTCATCAGCTGCTGTGTTATAATGCCTCCAATGGCTAACTTCACTCCCAAGCAACGCATGCTCAACGCCTACCGCGGCCTTCCCAGCGACCGGCCGGCGGTGGCGCCGGAGTTCTGGTATTACTTCCCGGCGAAGCTGCTGGGGCTGGACATGATCGAGTTCAACCGCGTGCCGTTCCACCAGGCGCTGAAGTATACTTTCGAGAAGTATGAATGCGACGGGTGGGGGATTGCCTTTGCGGGCAACAGCCCGGCGGATGTCGAGCGTGAGGGCGAGGAGCGCCGGCTGGACGATTACCAGTGCTCCTATCACACCACCGTCCGCACGCCGTTCGGCAGTCTCAGCTCCACCTCCATTGCCGACCGCCGCGAGCCGGGGTGGGTGACGGAGCGGTGGATCAAGGATTTCGCGCGCGACTTGCCGGCGTATGAATATATGTCGCTGGGCGCCGATCCGACGGTGATCGACTTCACCGGGGCGGTGCAGGCCTGGGAAGAGGTGGGCGAGTCGTACCTGCTGGAGTTCTACCTCGGCGAGGGCTTTTTTGATTACGTCGCGCCGGCCTGCGAGGGCGGGCTGGAGGCGGGAACGGGATATTTCTTCGATTATGAGACGGAGCTGGAACGGCTACAGGAGCACTACACCGACTACATGGTGCGCAAAACCCGCGCCGTCTGCGAGCGCACCCCCTTCGAGAGCCTGTTCATCGGCTGTGCGTGGGGCTGCCTGTCGCTGATCAGCCCGGCGATGTGGCGGAAGTGGGACAAGCCGGTGCTCACCGCGATCTGCGATGAAGCGCACCGGCACGGGCGGCTGGTGCACCTGCACAACCACGGGAAATGCCTGGAGTTGGCCGCCGACTTCCCGGAGATCGGTGTCGACTGCGTCTGCCCCTTCGAGCGCCCGCCCGGCGGTGACGTGGAAGGCCTGGCCGGCCTGAAGCTGGTCGCCGAGCGCCTGGCCGGACGCACCACCATGAACGGCAATATTCATACCGTGGAGACCCTCATCCGCGGCAACCCGGACGACGTGCGCCGCGAGGTGCGCGAAGTGCTGGAGGCCTTCCAGGATAACCCCCGCGTCATCGTCGGCACCGGCGACCAGGTGGGGCGGGAGACGCCGGAGGAGAATATTCTCGCGATGATCGAAGAAGCGAAAGGTCTATCCTCCTGACCACAAAGACACGAAGACACAAAGGCACGAAGGAGAAATAAATGAGCCGTAAGAACGTCATCCTTCTCCATACCGACCAGCAGCGGGTGGACAGCCTGGGGTGCAACGGCAACGGGTGCGCGCGCACGCCGAACCTGGACCGGCTGGCGGCGGGGGGGACGACTTTTACCCGGCACATCACCGCCAACCCGGTCTGCTCGCCGTCGCGCGCCAGCCTGCTCACCGGGCTCTACCCGCCGGGGCACAATCTCTGGAACAACGGCATGCCGTTGAACCGGCGGGAGTATGTGACCCTCGACACGCAGGCGGAGAATCAGAACTGCGACGCCGACGCCGGTTTCGTGCCCGAGCCGCCGACGATGGCCGACTGCTTCGCCGCCGGCGGCTATGACACGGTAAGCTTCGGCAAGCTGCACCTGACGCCGTACATGGCGCCGGAATCGTACGGCTTTCCGGAAAACGATAAGCTTTGGCGCAACGGCGCGCTGGCGGACTGGCGCGGGCCGTATTACGGCTTCCGCCACGTGGAGATCGTCGCCGGCCACGGCCAGATGCCGCCCGGGGTCTACGAGCAGTGGATGCAGCGCGAGCACCCGGAGGAGTACCGGCGGGTGCTGGAGACGAGCATTCCGCGTCACTATCCGCAGGTGCAGGACCTTTGCGCCTCGACACTGCCCTTCGCGCTGCACAACACTTCCTGGCTCGCGGACCGGCTGTGCGCATATCTGCGCGAGCATCCGGCGGATCAGCCCTTTTTCGCCTTCGTCGGCTTCCCCGATCCGCACCACCCCTTTATGCCGTGCGCAGAGATCCTGTGGGAGTTCCTCGACGTGCCGGTGCAGGCAGTGCGAGATCCGGACGGCCGCGGGCAGGCGGGGTCGCCGGCGCTGCGGCTGAACCAGGTGCCGCCCAACAGCATCGATGCCGAGACGATCCGCATGGTCATCCGCCACACCTATGCCATGGTCTACCAGATCGACCTGGCGGTGGGCCGCATTCTGGAAGCGCTGGACACCCTCGGTCTGGCGGAGGACACCATCGTGGCCTTCACCAGCGACCACGGTGATTATCTCGGCGATCACGGCACCCTGCGAAAAGGCTTTGCCGCCTCCAATGCCTTGCTCAACGTCCCCTTCGTCCTGCGTGCGCCGGGGTGTGACCTTCCGGGACAAGTTGATACGCCGATGAGCAATACCGACGTGCTGCCTACGCTCGCCTCCCTTGCCGGCGTGGCGCCGCCGGCCTGGCAGCACGGTGAAGACATCACGCAGGTGGTCCGCGCCGGCCGGCCGCACGACGCTTTCGCCTTTTCCAGCAATGGCGACGCCTCGTCGCGAAACTACACGATTTACGATGACCACTACCGCCTGACCTGGTATCCCGGCCAGGACTTCACCGAGTTATTCGACCACCAGGCCGACCCCGGCGAATGCCGCAACATCGCCGGCGAACCGGATCAGCGCGAGCGGGTGGGGGAGATGAAACACCGCATCAGCGAGCGGCTGGCTGCCTGCTACAACCCGATCCAGGGGCGGGTGTGCGCGTGGTAAAGACAGGAGGACAACATGACCATTACCTATCAGGAAACGAAGGACATTCCCATTGAATCGCTCTGCCGACTCTTCCACGAAGAACAGTGGAACGATTTCTACGACCCGGACGACGTCGCCCTCTACCAGCACGTCGCGGTGCACATCGTCACCGCCTGGGATGGCGACCGGCTGGTCGGTTATGCGCGGCTGAGCGGCACCGGACGGCTGGAGGTGGAGATCACCGACGTGCTGGTCGAGACCGCTTACCAGGGGCAGGGCATCGGCACGGAGCTCGTGCGGCGGCTGGTGGAGCGCATCAAAGCGATCGATCCCTATTTCATCCAGGTATCGCCCATCGGCGATCGGGAGGTGCACCTGTACCAGAAATTTGGCTTTACCGAGATTCCGGATCATCGGCGCATGGAACTGATGACGGGACGCCTGACAGAGAAGGTGAAGAAAGTGCGGGGCGAAGGATAATCTCGAGTTACATACGGTTGCATTGCCGTTATATCGAATTAATACTGGGTGCTTGAAAGGAAAACAGGCCGCTAAAGCGTATTATGGTAAATAGAGGACTGCTGGATATCTTCTCTGGCGAGCGCATGACGGCCGCCATCTCACCTGATTGCAACACAAAGGAGTCACACCTGATATGCTGAAGATGCGCCCCCAAGGGAACGCTCTCGTTATCGAGACCGCTACTGCGACGCTCTGCCTTGATGCGGACCGCGGCGGTCAACTCACGCAGCTCGACGTGAAAGACGAGCTCTTCACCCACCCGCTGCTCGGTGGCGGGAAGCTGGTGCCGGGTATGCAGTTTGTCGCCGATGGGCGCACCATGCGGCTAGCCGACACGCCGGCCAAGTTGAACGTGGTCAGCGAGACGCCGGAGCGGATCATGGTGCAGACCACCGCCACGGTGGGCGGCCTGTTCGCGGTCGAGTTCATTTACGAATTCTTCGGTGAAGGCGCCGTGTTCTGCGAGATGGGCATCGACGTGGTGCCGGGCAAGTCCGCCAGCCTGAACAGCGTGGGCTTCAACATCGAGATCGACACCGCCACTGCCGATAAGATGCGCTGGGGCAACTTCAGCCGCGACTGGGCCTACAAGCGCGACGCCACCGGCGTGCATGCCTTCTCCCAATCCAACCTGTTCAAAACGCGCACCGAGGTGCAGGACGAGCGCCAGCTCACCCCGCTGGTCTCCGTCGACCTCGGGTGGGAAGGCACGCGGTTCTTCTCCAACCGGCTCGAATTCCTCATGGAGGACTGGACGGCCTTCGACGATGGAGCGCCGGAGAAAACGCGGACGACGGTGATCGAGAAGGACGGCGTCTGGAACCTGCGCTGGTTCTTCCTCGACGGGACTACGATTCCCATCACCGGGCCGATGCGCTACCGCAACAAGTGGGCGGTGATGTTCGGCGGGGCGCGCATGCACCGCGGCGACGGCGTCGACCGCGCCGTGCGCAACAACGTGCTGGGCAGCCGCATTGCCCACTGCATGTATCCGTACGTCCGCCAGGGCGACCGCTGGCCGTGGGCGGCGATGCCCATCAAGCAGGTCTCGGTGCAGCCGCCGCAGTTCTTCAAAGGCAACCCCGATGTCTCGCGCGTGGATGAGGCCGTCGAGCTGGGCGCCGATACGATGATTATCCACCAGTTCTGGATGTCCAACCCCGGCAGCAACAACGAGCCGGCCGCCGATTATCACGTCTTCGATCCCGACTGGCTGCGGGCCTTCGTCGGGCGCTGTCACGAGCACAACATGCCGGTACTGCTCTACTGCCGCGGCACCGAGATGTATCAGCAGTACAGCAGCTTCTTCGAAGACTACATGCAGCGCGACTTCGACGGGCTGTATCCGGACTGGGCGACGCCGTTCAGCATGGGGTATGTGAAGTGCTCGCCGCTGCACTTCTCCGCCTACAACTATTTCATGTTCACCCGCGAGCAGCGCCGCCGCGTCGGCGACGGCGGGCGCATCATCGGCCACACCGGCATCGCCTCCTTCCTGTCCGTGTCGACCTTCGACGCGTCACTGGGCGGCGAGTTCACCGTGCGCCATGACGAGCTGCTCGGCATGCCGGAAGGCACTTCCTACTACGGGCTACTCGACTGTGTGGGCGGACACCTCATCTCCGGCAACCTGCCGGACCGCGAGGCGTTCTCCGGCCGCAAGGCGCTATCCGTTTGCGCGGCCTTCGGCATGACCGGCCACCCGTTCATGGAGCCCAACGGCCCCTTCTCCGGGCCGACCGCCTACATCAAGCCGCTGTGGGACACCATGCGCAGCGTGGACGGCACCGTCAACCGCCTGCACAATCCGGCCTACAGCCCGACGCGGGCGATCGTCAACAACAGCGAGCTCTTCCCCAGCCTGTTCGTGACCGACGCCGGCCAGGCGGTGATGCTTATCACCAACCTGGGCGCGGAGCCGGGGAACGGCGTGGTGGAGCTGAACCTGGGCGAGCTGAACGTGCCGAAAGGCGCGAAGATCCAGCCGCTCACCATCGACGGCGTGGCCCCCTGCCGCGTAAACGGCAACAGCGTGGTCGTCGAGAACCTGCCGCCGCTGTATTTCGCGGCGGTGAAGATCGGATAAGCACCGAAAAACCGGCGGGGTGGAAGGCTGGCAGCAGTCTTCCACCCCGCCGAAACGCTACTCGCAAAGGATACGATCATGTCAGAGCAACGAACCATCGTCTCCGTCATTCTGGCAGCCGGCAAAGGTACCCGCATGCGGGACAACAGTTTGCACAAGGTCTGCTATACCGTCGGCGGCATCCCGGTTATTCATCGTTCGCTTGAGCTGTATGAGCAGTGCGGCCTCACCTGGCACCTGCTGGTGGTCGGCCAGAACGTCGAGCAGGTGATGAAGACGGTGTCCGAGTCGCCGTCGTCGTCGAAGGTGGCGTATTGCTTCCAGGCGGAGCAGAAGGGCACTGCCCACGCCACGCGCGTCGCCGCCACCCTGCTCGAGCTGCAGGGCTTCGACGGCGATATCCTGGTGGTCGCCGGCGACAAGGTGCTGGAGGAAGGCATCGTCCGCCGCCTGCTGGACGATTTCTACAGTGGCGACAATGATCTGTCCTTCGTGGTCGGCGCGGTGGAGGATTTCCCGGACGCCGGGCGCATCATCACTGACGAGCAGGGCGCCATCATCGGCAACGTGGAGATCTTCGACTGCGACCGCATCCGCCTGTTCCTCAAGTTGCGCGAGCAGACGAAAACCGGCCCCGTCGCCGCCGCCGAGGTGATCGAGATGGCGCTGGGCTATTTCCGCACGGAGAAAAAAGCGTCAAAGGCGCTCGGACCGATCTGGGACCTGCTCAAAGCAGGCAAACCGATCGATGCGGCCGTGCTCGACGCCCACACCACCGAGCAGGATTACGTCCTCAACATCAATGGCCGGCAGTACCCGCCGAAGCTGATGGACAACGTCCGCGTCACCAATCTGTCGGTTTACCTGTTCAAGGCGAAGGCGCTCTACCACTCGCTGAAGGGCGTCAACTCCGCCAACGCACAGAACGAAGAGTACCTGCCCGACGCCATCGGCAGCCTGATCGCCGAAGGCGCCCGCGTCTCCGCCGTCGAGCTGAAATACCCGGAAGAGACGATGGCCTTCAACACGCCGGAAGAGCTGGAGGAGATCGAGCGGTATTACGCCAAACAGGAGCTGGTCGGCAGCAGGTAAGCGTAAATCTACTAAGGCTACCGAACGCAAGTTGTTCGTAGTAAGCCACGCAGCAACGCGGAGTGGCGTTCGTCGATAGGTAAGCTTACCTGTTAACGAACGCCACTCCGCGTTGCTGCGTGGCTTACTACGAACAACTTGCGTTCGGTAGCCTTACCAGCTATACCTTGTAATACCACCGATACCAATCCACGAACTTCCTGATGCCTTCCTCGATGGGCGTGGCGGGCTTGAAGCCCACGTCCTTCATCAGGTCTTCCACGTCGGCGCTGGTGGCGGGCACGTCGCCGGGCTGCATGGGCAGCAGGTTCTTGATGGCCTTCTTGCCGACGCAATCTTCGATCACTTCGATGAAGTGCAGCAGCTCCTCCGGGTGGTGGTTGCCGATGTTGTAGACCTTGTAGGGCGCGGCGCTGGTGCCGGGGTCGGCGGCGATGGCGTCCCATTCTGGGTTCGGCTTCGGCACGTTATCGGTCACGCGGATCACGCCTTCCACGATGTCATCGACGAAGGTGAAGTCGCGCTGCATTTTGCCGTAGTTGAAGACGTCGATCGGCTTGCCGTCCAGGATGGCCTTGGTGAAAATGAACAGCGCCATGTCCGGGCGGCCCCAGGGGCCGTATACCGTGAAGAAGCGCAGGCCGGTGGTGGGCAGGCCGAAGAGATGGCTGTAGGTGTGCGCCATCAGCTCGTTGGCCTTCTTTGACGCCGCATACAGGCTGACCGGGTGGTCGACGTTGTGATGGATGGAGAAGGGCGAGACCTTGTTGGCGCCATAGACGGAGCTCGACGAGGCATACGACAGGTGCTCGACGCCGTTGTGCCGGCAGCCTTCCAGGATATTGACGAAGCCGACGATGTTGGCGTCGACATACGCGTGGGGATTTTCCAGGGAATAGCGCACGCCGGCCTGGGCGGCCAGGTTGATGACGCGTTGCGGCTTCTCCGCGGCGAACATCTTCGCGATGCCGTCGCGGTCCTCCAGGTTCATTTTGATGAAGCGGAACCCGGGCTGCGAGGTGAGCTGCGCCAGGCGGGCTTCTTTCAGGTTGACATCGTAATAATCGTTGATGTTGTCCAGCCCAAGCACTTCGTCGCCGCGCTTCAGCAGGTACTTGCTGGTGTGAAAGCCGATGAAACCGGCCGCGCCGGTGACCAAAATCTTCATGTCTTCGCTCCTCCAGCGTGATTTAAACCGAAAGGAGTATACTACATTTTGATAGGGAGAGCTACCTGCCGGCGGTTGACATTGGTGGGGGGAACTGGTATTACTTGCCGTGAGAACCTTCTTACTCTTGCTCGAACATCTTGCTCTTGCTCTAAAACAGAACTAGAGCAAGAGCAAGATGTTCGAGCAAGAGCAACGAAATCCTGTGAGGTAACCATGACCGCAACCCTCAATCAGCAGCTCACCCCGGTCTCCTGGACCCGGGTCAACATCGTCGACCGTTTCTGGCAACCCCGTCGCGAGACCAATCGCACGGTGACTCTGCCGTTGGAATACGAGATCAACAAGAAGAACGGCGTGCTGGACGCATACGTGTGGAACTGGTGGGATCCGGCGAAGGGCAATCCGCCGTGGCATATCTGGGTGGGCGACATCTCGAAGTGGATCGAGGCGGCATGCTACAGCCTGGCGACGCATGCGGACGCGGAGCTGGAGGCGCTGGTGGACCATGCGGTGGCCTGCATGATCAAGGGGCAGAAGGAGGACGGCTACCTCTACTCCAACCCGTTGCCGAAGGAATGGCGTTTCGCTAACCTGCAGGAGCTGCACGAGCTGTATGACATCGGCCACGCGATGGAGGCGGCAACGGCGCGCATGCAGGCGACCGGCAAGAGGGATATGCTGGACGCCATGTGCCGCTACGCCGATCTGCTGGACGCCACCTTCGGCCGCGAGGAGGGGAAGATTCCCGGCTACGACGGCCACCCGGAGGTCGAGCTGGCGCTGGTGAAGCTGTACCGCGCGACCGGCGAGCCGCGCTACCTGAAGCTGGCGAAGTTCTTCGTGGACGAGCGTGGGCAGGAGCCGCTCTACTTCAAGCATGAGTGGGAAGAGATCAAGCGCCGTGGCGTATTCCACATGGGCTGGTATGACAATGCTCGATACCAGTCCTGCCAGGCGCACCAGCCGCTGCGCGAGCAGCAGGAAGCCTTCGGCCACGCCGTGCGCGCGCTGTACCTGTATTCCGGGATGGCGGACGTGGCGGTGGAGACGGATGACGCCGGACTGCTGGACGCCTGCCGGCGCCTGTGGCGGAGCGTGACTCACCGGCGCATGTATGTCACCGGCGGCGTCGGCTCCACGCCAAGCGGCGAGGCGTTCACCTTCGATTACGACCTGCCCAACGAAAACGGCTACGCGGAAACCTGCGCCAACATCGCGCTGGCCTTCTTCGCCCACCGCATGCTGCAGGTGGAGGCGGACGGCGAATACGCCGACGTGATGGAGCGCGCGCTGTATAACGGCGTGATGAGCGGCATCGGTCTGGACGGCAAGTCCTTCTTCTACGCCAACCATCACACCGTCTATCCGAAGCCGGGGAACACCAGTGACCACCTGGCCACCGCCCGACAGGGCTGGTTCGGCTGCGCCTGCTGCCCGCCCAACATCGCGCGGCTCATCTCTTCACTCGGCAGCTACATCTATTCCACCGCGCCAGACAGCCTGTTCGTGCACCTCTACATCGGCGGCGCGGCAACCTGCGAAGTGGCCGGCCAACAGGTGAAGATCACGCAGCGCACGGATTACCCGTGGAAGGACAAGGTGGCGATCACCGTTGACCCGGAAACGCCCGGCGCCTTCACGCTGGCCTTGCGCATCCCCGGTTGGTGTCGCGGCGCGAAACTGCGTGTGAATGGTAAGGCCGTCAAGGTGAAAGCGATCACCGACAAGGGCTACGCGCGCATCACCCGCGAGTGGGCGCCCGGCGACAAGGTGGAGTTGATCCTGCCGATGCCGGTCGAACGCATCGAGGCCAACCCGCGCGTGCGCATGGACTGCGGCAAGGTCGCCCTGCAGCGCGGTCCGGTCGTGTATTGCCTGGAAGAAACGGATAACGGCAAGGAGCTGGCCGACCTGACATTGCCCCGTGACGCCGAATTGACCGCCGCATTCCGCCCCCGTCTGCTCGGTGGCATGGTGGTGATTCGCGGCAAAGCCCAGCGCCGCAGCACTGCCGGTTGGGACGATCAGGTCTACAGTTCGGTTCGTTCAAAGACAAAGGACGTCGACATCCTCGCCGTGCCCTATGCCCTCTGGGCCAACCGCACACCCGGCGAGATGATTGTGTGGATCCGCGAAAAGTAAGCGGTGGAAGGCACATTCTCAGTCTGGAAGGGTGCGAGAGCCCCGCCGATGACAGATCAGCTAACCTATATTCGGCGGGGCTCTCGCATCCTTCCAGACTGAGAATGTGCCTCCCACTGTTTTCCTGGATTGAGGAGGCGACGTATATTGTTCTTTTTTATTGTTAAAGTAGAAGGAATCCCATTCCTCCACACGAAGAAAAACATTATTATGCCGGCAGGTTTCACGCCTGCCGGTCTCATTGTGAGGGGAAATAGTCATGCAGCCCATTCGTGTAATGGTCATCGGCGCCGGCAGTTGGCGGGGCGCCTGGTTCACCAGTGAATTCCACCATCACCCCGATTTTCAAGTCGCCGCGCTGGTTGACGTGCAGCCGAAGGTGCCCGCGGCGGTTGCCAAATTCCTCGAGCTGGGCGACATTCCCATCTACAGCGACGCCATGGAGGCGCTGGATCAGGTGGAGTGCGATGCCGTGCTGGTGATCGTGCCCGACTTCCTGCACAAGCAGTTTGCCATCGAGGCGCTGAAGCGCGGTAAATACGTGTATGTCGAAAAGCCGCTCTCCATCAGCCTGCCGGATTGCCTGGAGATTGTCCGTGCCGACCGCGCCGCGGGCGGCAAGACGATGGTCGGACATAACCGGCGCTACGTGCCGTCCTACCGGAAGGTGTACCAACTGGTGCAGCAAGGCCTGGTGGGACAGCCGCTCACTATTCAGGCGGACGAATATTATTACAACGGCCGCACCTTCTTTCGCCGCTGGAACCGCCTGCGCCGTATGAGCGGCGGCCTGTGGGTGACCAAGGGCAGCCACGACTTCGATTACCAATACTGGCTCACCGGATCGCTGCCGAAAACGGTCAGCGCCAGCGCCTCGCTGTCGATGTATAAGCCGAAGCCGGAAGCGGCGGCGCTCTGCCGCGACTGCAAAATCGAAAAGGATTGCCCGGATTCGCACCTGAAATTCCGCGGCGACGGCGATTATTATGATTTCCCGCCGCTGCGCCGGGTGATCGAGGATGCGCGCGAAGACTCCGGCGCGCCGGCCGACCTGTGCCTGTTCAATTCAGAGAAGGATACCTTCGACAACGGCATGGCGCTGGTCACCTTCGAGAACGAGGTGAAAGCCAGCTTCACCATGAACGTCGTCGCCCCCTTCACCGACAACCACCTCCGCGTGAACGGCACCGAAGGCACGCTCGACGCCAGTTACCACTCCCCGCACGTGCTCTACTGGAAGCGGCATGACGGCGAGGATTTCGACCGCGCCGAGAAGATTCCCGTGTACGAGGACGGCGTCGTCATCCAGGGGTCGCACGGCGGTGCGGACAACGTGCTGCTCAACGAGTTCCTCGGCTTCATCCGCGGCGAGAATCCGCACGCCCCGCGCCCCGCGGAAGCCTCCATCGCCATCGCCGTCGGCACCGCCGCCAACCTTGCCGGCGACGAAGAGCGCACCGTGCACCTGGAAGAGATGGAGGGCTGGGCGGAGCTGAAGAGTTATCTGTAATTCCCTGGGAGCGCGGACCTCTGAGTCCGCGCGTGTATTGAATCAACCACACGCGCGGACTCAGAAAATCATCCCTCCTGGCTGATTGTGATCCGCGCTCCATACCATCACAGTGGCAGCCAGTTTATAACACTCCCCCTGGTATGGCTCCCCCAGGCTGAAGGTTATCCAGATTTCGGCATCCGCGGGGATGTCGAGTTTTACGGCAGGATAATGAGCTTGAGGCATCAGCGCCAGCTTCTGCTCCCACGCGGGATCGGTCAGGCTCAAGTTGTAGGGGTGGCCGTTGTAGAGGAAATGCACGCGGTTCTTCCGCTTGCCGTCATGATCCGTCGTTTTGAACCACAACTGCTCCACGCGTGCCAGCACCAGCGAGGCGAGGGCGGGGGCGATTTTGAAGGACTCGAAAGAGATGCGGTCTTCCGGTGTGCCGAAGAGATACTCTCCGCGCGTGAGGAACGGCTGCAGCCGGTCGTGCAATGCCCGCAGCTCCTCGGGTGTCGACGGCCGTTGCTGCAGTTCCCAACTGGCGCTGCCGACGTAGCAATCCTCCGGGTGGTGGCACTCCGGGCACGGCGTCTCCAGCTCGATCCGCACCTGGTCAAACACCTTCGTCTCCCACAATGGCGGCGGCAACTGGTAATGCCGGTAAGTCAGGATGCGGTTTTCCAGCCGGGAGACCGGGCGCACCCAACGCCCGTGCGCGAAGTCGATCCCCGCGACACACCGCCCCTGCAGCTTGCGCGAGTTGGCAAGGCAACACAGCTCGACGACACCCATCCTGGCGTCCTCCTTTTAACTGGTTTTCGATTGATTTTTATGTCATCGCTGCAGGCGAGATTCCCGCGGCGGATGGTTTCCATTTTATAAATGCGTAATCGTTAACGAGGGTATGTGTTGCTGTAAATATTCTGCGACCAGGCGACGATGGCAATGCTCGGGTGTCGGTTCGCTGCAAAGGAGCACGGTCGGTACAGCGAGGAAGTCCGGCGGGAAGAGCGTTTCGATCTTCCGCTCGGTAATAAGCGCAGTGAACTCGCGCTCGTACGTCTCCCAGTCCTTCGTCTCGCGGTAGGCGTGGAGGATCTCTTTGGTCGGGGACAGCAGCGGCTCGTGCAGATAGTCGGCGGCGCAGATTTCCCGCAGGAAGTATTGCAGGTCGTCGCGCCGCGTGAAGCCGGCGAGCTGCGACACGTTGTTCAGCCGGATATCCAGCAGGCGCCGGATCCCCGCTTCCTTCAGCAGTCCGAAGAATCGGGCGGCGCTTTTCTTGGTAAAACCGATTGTGCGGATCTCCACGGCTTTTCCTCCAACTCTTCGAAGCCCAGGCCGAGCTGTCCCTGCGTCTCATCCAGCGCGAGATCGGCCTCCGTCTGCAGGCGGCCGTCACCACGGATGTGCTGTACGGTGATGCCTCGCTCCGCCAGCACGCGCCCCAGCAGCAGGCGGCGGTGGCAGGCGTGCGGGTCCTCTTCGCTGCACATCACGGCGGTCGGCGCTTTCTCTGCCAGCTCGATCAGCTTCTCCAGCCCTTCCTCAAAGAAGAAGGTCTTCGCGATTTCTGCGTAAAGCACGTAGCCTTCCTCGTCGTAAAACACCTCGTTGTCCGGCCGCCCTCCGAGCTGCTTTCCCGCGTAGAAATATTTAAACGGTTTCATCAAGGGGTGGGCTTTGAGCTCTTCACGGTTGAATTGCGAGGCGTATTTCGCGTAAGGGGATGAGCGGACGTCCACCAGGATGCGGATGCCGAACTGCTGCAGCAGCCCCGCCAGTTGCTCCACCGGGACGTTCGAGTGGCCGATCGTGTAGATGGTCAGGTCGGATGGCGTGTTCATCGAGTTACCGCTGTATTCGCCATGTATGACAAAAATCCTTTTGCGTCATCGAAAAAACAAGTAAGCCCGTATGTAGTAAGCCACGCAGCCGGGGCGGAGTGGCGTCGTTGATAGTTAAGCTTTCCGAAACTCGAACGCCACTCCGCCCCGGCTGCGTGGCTTACTACATACGGGCTTACTTGTTTTTAGCGCCGTTTCGCAAGTATCTCCCGCATGTTATCGCCCAATATCGGCCACAGCGTCTCATCCGGCACATCCAGCGACAGCAGCCGTCCCATCTCCCACGCCGGGTCGTGAAGCATGCCATCGGTGCCGTAGACCAACTGGCGGTTGCCCAGGCGGGCGAGGGTGTCGTCCCACTCGTCGGTGTTGGTGAAGCTGCCGCACCATTCCAGGTAGACGTTCGGGTATTGCCGCGCGAGGGCTTCGGCGTCGGGGCGGTCGCCGGCGCCGGAGTGACCGAGCAGGAAGAAGGCGTTGGGGTATTGCGGCACGATATCACGCAGCAGGCGCGGGGCGTCGTGGGCGCCTTGCCAGGTGTGCATCAGCACGGGCAGCCGGTGGGCGTCGGCGTATTCCCACATCGGGGTGAAGCGCGGGTCGGTGAGCGGAATGCCCCAGTAGGAGCAGAGCAGCTTGAAGCCGACGAAGAACGGCCGGGAAAAGAATTCGTCCAGCCGCGGAGCTGCCTTCTCCGCATAGAGCGGGTTGAAGGTGAAATAGCCGCGAAAGCGGTCGCCATAGGGCCGCAGTTGCTCTTCCAGGTAGGCATTGCCTTCCAGCGAGTTCAGGTGCAGCGCTTCCAGCCCGGCGACGATCATGGTGCTGACGCCCATGCGGTCCATGCTCTTAAGCGCGGCCTCCACCTGCGCGGGCAGTTCGGTAGATTCCACCACCCAGGTGCCGGTGCGCCCGAGGTGCGTGTGGGCGTCGATGATCTCCGGTCCCAGCCGCTCGCGCCGCAGCAGCCGCGGCCATAAGCCGTCGCCGCTGATCGCCGGCGTTGGGCGCGATGATGGGTGGATACCGAGCAAGCCTTCCAGGTTGTGGCCTGCAATCTGCTCCCGGTGCTCCTCGCTCAGCTCCGCGTGCATCAGCGAGGCGATGGCGGCGCCGTTGTTCGAGCGCGGTCCGGCGCCGAAGATGATGCGGTCGGCGCCGAAGTGATGAATCAGGTGCTCGAGTGTGCCGTAGGTATGCAGGAAGGAGGTTTCCACGTAGATATTGCGCCGCTCCTCCAGCAGCTTATATAGCATGGCATAGTGCAGCCACATCGCCTCGGTGCAGATGATCGGCACCTGCGGGAACTCGGCGGCAAAGGTGAGCGTGTCGGCGGGGTCGAGCTGGCGCGCGTCGATCATCACCACCGGGTTTTGCGGCAGGATGGTGCGGATGATGGGCGCGATCAGCTTCAGCGACCAGTGCAGCCCGCGGGCGAAGAAGCGGAAGGCGCGAATGTCGTGCGTCTTCACCATCTCCTGAAACTGCCCCATGGTGTCGCGCTCGTAAAGCATGGGCGGCATAATGACGAAGGCGGGGATGATCCGCTCACGCGCGCCGGGAGTGGCGTCGATCTCCTGCATCAGTCGCTCGTTGCCGACCATCGGGTGCAGGTCACGCGCCGCGACATGCCACGCCACCGCGCGGTCGATGCCCAGCCGGTCCATGTGCGCCAGCAGATCGGCCGCCGTCGGGAAATCCGGCTTTGCGGTCGACCCGGCGCCGATATATTTCGTTGCGTCAAAGAGAGGGGGTAATGCTGTCATAATTACCGCTTTCCGGTTTGATGGTGAGTAGTTAGTAGTGAGTAGTTAGTAGTCCTGATTTCACGTCCGGTCCGGTGGTCGAGTAGGCAAGGGAGTTTTACGTATCTTTCCATTACTTCCGTGCCGTATCGAGACCACCTCACTGATAGAGCCCGTTCAAATAATGCTTACCTATTCGCGTGCGGCGGAGTACCGCCGCAGAGGTGGTCTCGATACGGCATGAGAGCTATGGAAAGATGCGTGAAGCTCCCTTGCCTACTCGACCACCGAACGGGTTATTCACTACTAACTACTCACTACTAACTCAATCTTCCAACATTCCAATCTTCCATTCTTCCACCGTCTACTTCCGTCGCGCCAGTATCTCGCGCATATTGTCGCCGAGAATCGGCAGCAGCGTCGCGTCCGGCACCTCCAGCGAGAGCAGGCGGCCCAACTCCCAGGACGGGTCGTGGAAGATGCCGTCGGTGCCGTAGACCACCTGGCGGTTTCCGATGCGTGCCAGTGTGTCTTCCCAGGATTGCCGGCTGCAGAAGCTGCCGCACCATTCCAGGTAGACGTTGGGATTGGCCAGCGCCAGCTCCTCCGAACTGGTGCGGTCGCCGCCGCCGCTGTGCCCGAGCAGGAAGGAAGCGTCCGGGTATTTCGGCGCGATCTCCTTCAACATGGCGGGGTCGTTATACGGGCCATTCCAGGTGTGCAGCAGGATGGGCAGCCGGTGGGCATGGGCGTATTCCCACACCGGCGTGAAGCGCGGGTCGGTGACCGGAATGCCCCAGTAATCGCACAGCACCTTGAAGCCGACAAAGAAGGGATCGGCGAAAAAGTCATCCAGCCGCGGCCGCAGGGCATCGGCAAAGAGTGGGTGGAAGCCGAGATACCCGCGAAAACGGTCGCCGTAGGGCTTCGCGCGGTCGCGCAGGTAGGCGTTGCCCTCTACCGGGTCGCCGAACAGCGCTTCCTCGCCGGACAGCACCGCCATGCGCACGCCCAGCCGGTCCATGCTGCGCACGTAGCGCGAGGCTTGCTGGTCGATGTCATTGGAGTCGAGCACCCACATGCCCAGCTCACCGAGGTGGCCGTGAGCATCGATCACGTTGGACGCCAATGGCTCGCCGCCGGTCACCGCATGCCAGAGCCGGTGATCTGCCGCCGGCGTGGCCGCGGGCGCCGCGGCCGGCAGGTTGAGCAGGCGGGCCAGGTTGCCGTCGGCGATCGCTTCCCGCGCTTCGGGGGTAATATCGGCGTGGGCGAGGGCGGTGATGGCCCCGCCGTTGTGCGCCTTCCAGCCGGAGCCGAAGAGCAGTCGCTGCGCGCCGAAGGTGCGCACGATCAGCGCGATGGTGCCCTCGGTATGCATCCACGAGGTGTCGGCGTAAATATTGCGACAGCGCCGCATCAGGTCGAGCAGCGCAATGTGATGGCCCCACATCGTATGCAGGATGACCAGCGGCACGGTGGGGAGCGCTTCGGCGAAATCGATAATTTCACGCGCATCCATTCCCTCGCGCGCATCGATGAAGACCACCGGCTGCTGCCCGCGCAATGTGCGCACAATCGGCTCGATCTGCAGCAGCGACCAGCGGGAGCGGAAGACGCGCAGCGCGCGCACGCCGTGCTCCGCCATCGCCTCTTTCAGCTCCTCGATGGCCCCCGGCTCATACTGCATGGCCGGCCCGATGGTGAAGGCGGGGATCAGCCGGTCTTTCGCCCCCGGTGTGGCGGCGATCTCGGCGAGCATCATGCGATTGCCGCGCATCGGCGCCTGGTCACGCGAGATGACATGCCAGCAGAGCGCCCGGGCAATCCCCAGCCGGTCCAGATGCTCGAGCAATTGCCCGGCAGTGGCGAAATCCGGCTGCTCATTGGAGCCCAGGCCGAAATACTTGGTTACGTCAAACAACGGAGGAAGCGAAGACATGAGCGTGTCACTTTCAAGTAAATGAATGGAAAACGTTCGGGGACTGACCTCGAATTTCCGCATGTTCACAATTTATGCACCCGGCTGATGGTCAGTTCCCATATAGAGGAAAGCCTAACTGTTCGTGGGGACTGACCCGCAGCCGGGCATTGTTTTCTTCCGAACGGACGCCAAGCTCGGGGTCAGTCCCCGGGCATTTAAAACTTCCGCGTCAACACCAGGCGGTTCCCATAATATAGCTTCGCGGTGACGTCGCCTGATCCTTCCACGCTCTGCACCACGGTATCGCCGGCGTTGAATTCCTGCTGAAAGACGGTGCGCGTGCCGCTTTTATCGGTGACGTCGATGCGCACGTTGTCACTCGATGCGCCGTCCGCGGGAAGGGTGACGGAGAGCGTGGTCGTTTTTAATTCTCCGACACCGTACTGCCGCGTTTCGGTGCGCTGCGTCTCTTTTGGTCCTTTGCTGATGACCAGCTTGACGGTGCTCAACTTTTCAATGCGCGTGCCCTGTTTCGGGGTGATGCTGATGACACGGTCGAAGGGAATGCTGGGGTGGTTCGCATATTCCTCTTCGGACACGAGCAGGTAGGAGCTCTGCAGGCGCTCGCGTGCGGCGGCCTGCGACAACTCGCGCACGTCGGGCACCTTCGTATAGGCGGAACCGGAGCTAATGACCAGGCGTACCAGGCGACCGGCCTTGACGTGCCGCCCGCCGACCGGGCTGGTGGAGATGACATAACCGTCCGGGATCTCTTCACTCGCCACGCGGTCTTTAATCAGCTCGGCGTTCAGTCCGGCCTGCTTCAACTCGTTCAACGCTTCTTCCTGCCGTTCACCGGCCAGCATGGGCACCGTGGTGTCATGCGGCAGCGTGCCTTGCCAGATATGGAAGCCGAACAACATCGCCGCAATCACCGCCAGCACCGCGATGCCGGGCATCATGCAACTGATAAACGGGTGCGGATAGGATTCCTCCCACGCCACCCGATGGTCTTCGTCTCGTCCTAATCCACGCTTGGTCATTGCCGTAACATCTCCATATATTGCTGCCGGTTTTCAAGTCACACGAACCTGCAACCCGTCACTGCCGTAACATCGCCATCTTGCTGCCGGTCTTCGTTGCATCCGAACCTTACCACCAGTTACCGTAAGGTTTGCAGATATTTCTGACGTGCTGCGTTGTGTTCCGCGGCCGTTGTTGAAAAGATATGTCCGCCGGACCCGTCGTTCTTTGCGACGTAATATAAATAAGGTACATTCGCCGGCTTCAGCGCTGCTTGGAATGACGCCGCACCCGGATTGCAGATCGGTCCGGCCGGCAACCCCGGGTATTTGTAGGTATTATACGGCGAATCGATCTCCAGATCACGGAAGAGCACGCGGGTCAACCGCAACTGGTGGGCGTAGAGCACCGAGGCGTCGCATTGCAGCTTCATGCCCTTTGCCAGCCGGTTCATGTAAACCCCGGCGATGATCGGACGCTCCGCTGGCACCTTCGCCTCCGCTTCCACCAGCGAAGCCAGGATCAACACCTGGTAAAAGGTGCGCCCGTCTTTCGGCGGGTTCGCCTGATACACCTTCCAGCAGCGTTCATTGAACGCCTCCAGCATGGCGGTGATGATCCGCTCCGCGCCGGCGCCTTTGCTCACCAGATACGAATCCGGGAACAGGTAGCCCTCCAGCGTGTTGCCTTCCAGGAACGGGAAGCGGCCGCGCCAGCGCTCCGGCTGCTTCACGAAAGCCGGGAACTCACGCGCGGCGTTCGGCCAATCTTTTGCCAGGAAACCGCCGATCTCGCTGGCCCACTTGCCTTCGGGAATCGTCACCCAGTAAGACATGACGCGCCCGGAATTCAATAACGCGAGGATCTGCACCGGGCTCATTTTGCCGGACACCAGATATTCGCCGGCCTTCAACTGGTTGTCCGTATGCTGCAGCCTGGCATAGACACGCAAGGCAAAGGCACTGGGAATCAGGCCTTTTTTCTCCAGGCGCGGCGCCAATCGACTCAATGTCGCACTGCGCGGGACGATCACCGGCACCGGTTTGCTGAAGGTGATGGGGCGGAACAGCAGCCGGTTGGCCTGCCAGCCCAGTATGCCAACGGCAGCCAGTATCACCAGGCCGACCGCCAGCACCCAGTGCCAGGCTCGTACGCGCTTCCGTGGAGCCGCGGGAACCGCCGGCGCCACCGCCATCGGATCGCGCCGTTCAGGAACGAGCGGCACCGGATTCGGAGTTGAGTTATCTTGCTGTTCATCTGCCATACGTTAACTATCCAAACATTGTTCGTGCAGATACCGCTGCAGGATCAGCGCGGCCGCCACCGCGTCCACGCGCGCGGCGCGCTCATCCGGTGACAATCCCTGCTCCTGCATCGCTTCCTCCGCTTCCACTGTCGTCAGGCGTTCATCCTGCAGGACCACCGGCACATTGACGCGCTCCGTCAGCTCGCGGGCGAAACGGCGCATCCATTGCGCACGGGGTCCGGGCGTTCCATCCATGTTCAGCGGCAGGCCGATGACCACGGCGCCGATCCGATAGCGTTGTACCCACTCAACACAGCGGGTTAAATCCAGCGCGCGCGTCCGGCGCACATAGGTGAACAGGGGTTGCGCCGGAGACAGCACAGAATCGCACACGGCCAGCCCGATGCGCGTCTCGCTGATATCCATCCCGAGCAGGGGATAATACTCCGCCGGCACCCGGCACTGTACGGGCGTCATCGCGCCGTCCCTTCAAGCCGGGAAGGCAGGGCGGAACGGATCATGGGGTTGCCGGCTGCGCACTTCACGGCCCCATTGTATCGGCAGCGGCGCAAGTCGGCAAGGATTCCTGAGAAACTGTCGTGAACCGCCATCAAATCGTCAGCGTCAGCAGAATCACCAACCCGAGCAATCCCAGGACCAGCAGCAGCGAAAACACCCAGATACCGTAACTCAGTATCCGCGGCCGTTCATACGGTTGAAATTCTTGCATCGTCGTCCTCCTCCCGGGCTGTGACTGACCCCATCATTCCCGCATCCTGAGCCGGGAACAAACAACCCGAGAGAGGAGGTATTTCGACAAGAATAGTCGTTGATGGCTGATTTGTTGCAATCAGCCATCAACACATTTAAGAGACGATTAAATTTCCTGGTCTATTTTTCCACCAGCGGACGGATCGTTTGTGCGATTGACGCTTCGTCGGTGATCGGCGGTACGTCCGTGAAGAGGCGCCAGGTTTCATCATGTTCCACCGTGTCGCCCGGCTCCAGCAGCGTCAGCGGCCCGAGGCTCTCCACCTCCAGCATGTCCTGGTTGGTGAAGGTTTCGAAGTTGCAGTCGAAGTCGGGATACATCGCGCTGGGATCGTAATCGAAGTATTTCACGAACAGGCAGCCGTGCACCAGGTAGGCCGCCCAGCCCAGCACGTTGCCCATGCCGTATTTCGTGGGGCCTTTGTTCACGTCCTGCTTGAGGGTGATGTATTTCGTGCCCAGGCCCAGCCGCTCGTCGCGCAGATCGGTATACGGCCAGAGCACCAGCGGGAAGTCCGGGGTGAGCACGTCGGTGTGCGGGCGCTTTTCCGGCAACCCGACGATGCAGGTGCCGCCGGCGTCCATCACCGTCAGCGCCCACGGGGCCAGCTCGATGCTCCACGGGCCGATGTTGGTCATCCGGTGGGTCACCACCACGACGTTCTCTTCCGCCCCCATGGTGATCTCGATCTGCTTGCGGATGCCGTTGTCCGTTTCGATGGGCGGGGTCAACCGCAGGCTGAACTCGTCCAGCTCGGTCAGCTCCACCGGGCTGTTGTCCAGCGAATAAGTGCGCGGCTTCGCCTCCGGGGCGTGCCAGAAGCGGTGCCCGCCGCGGATCATCCACTCGCTCTCGCCGGTGCCGCCCAGCATCTCCGGGTAATTCTTCATCACATTCGGCCCATCCACCGCGCCGAAGCGGATGATGCGCGGGCCCACGTCCAGCGTGGCGACCAGCTCGATCTGACCGTTGGACAGCTTGACGTTGTTTTTCCAGCCCCCGTATTCAACTCGCGTTATCATGATATGCTCCTTCGAATCACGTCAGTACGCCGGCAAACCGGCAGTATCAGCGCTATTTTCCCCCAACGGGTGTATTTATCCTGCTATAATCTCGCTATGTTGATCCGTGATTTGCGCGATGCCCGCTATTTCACCGCCGGCGACGGCACCACGCTCTGCGAGTGGCTGCATCCCGGACGCGAGGAAGAATGCCTGCAGATGGGCTACAGCCTGGCGCACGCGATGCTGCGACCGGGGGAGGAATCGCGCCCGCACCGCCTGCGTACCAGCTCGGAGGTGTTTGTCATATTGGCGGGGGAGGGGATGCTCACCGTCGATGAGGAAACCGCAGCCGTCTCCGCCGGGCAAGCCGTATACGTGCCGCCCGGCGCCGAGCAGCACCTGCGCAACACCGGCAATGAAGACCTGGTCTTCATCTGCCTCGTTTCCCCACCGTGGCGGGCGGAGGACGAGGAATTATTTAGTTGACGCCAGCCGCACCCGCACGGAATCCTGCGCGAGAATCCGCCCATTGCCGCGCCCATCCTGCGAGAAGACCACGATCACGCCGTCGATGGCGTCTTCGCTGGGATTGTTGTAATACACCTGCTCGCTGAACGGGTAAAACGCGCCCATGCCGGCGACGGTGAAGGTATGGGCAAGGACACGGCCGCTCGTGTCGCGCACCTCGATCTCCAGGTGGCCTTCGAACACATTCCCCATGCCTTGCACCAAGATAGGGTTGCGCACGAGCTGGCCTTCCGTCGGCATCTCGATCACCACGCCGCTGCGGGTGTCCGGCAGCGAGAGGACGTACAGTTTCCCTCCCTGCGTCAGGCGCACGGTGCGGGTGGCGGTATCGTAGCTCACCGGGATGCCGTAGCTCTCGGAGATAAATCGCAGCGGTACCAGCGTGCGGCCGGATGAGACATACGGCGCGGCATCCAGCGTGACGATGTTATTCCCGACCCGCGCGCTGGTCGAGCCGACGGAAAGCTCAATCGTCGGCTGATTGGCCCGCGTGATGATTACCCGCTGATTCGCGGGAATCCACTGCACCGCGGCGCCGAACTGCTCTGAGGTCACGCGGATAGGCACGAAGGTCCGTCCGCTGCGGGTCTCCGGCGGCACGTCCGTGCGAATCGGCGTATAAATGAGCGGCTGTCCCTGCGCCCACACCATGCCCAGCAGCAGTAGCAGCGCAATCGTCAGAATTCGCATAGACACCTCCTATGTCTATTCTGATCGACTGCCCGCCGGTGCATGGCTAAAAACCGGCAAGGATGTGCGGGAATGTGACAGGCAAGCCTACCACCCAGCCCCCGATATCCGCACGATGCAATCGTAGAACGTCGTCGTCACCGGCAGGCCCTGCGTGGTCGCCACCTCACGCAGCACCGGCTGATCGCTGAAGGAGATCGTGGTGTTGCCGATCGTCGCGGTGCGCGGCACGCTGAAGGTGAGGATGAGGATGGTCTGCTTCCCCGCTTTGAAGGTCTGCGGGATCGGCTTCATCAGCGTTAAGCCGACGTAGCCGGTCGCCGTTTGCGCGGTGTTCACGTTCAGCGCGCAGCCGCTCCCGCTGCCGGTCAACTTCGCCGAGACGAACTGCAGCCGCGCCGGATCGAAGCGGATGCCGAAGCCCAGCGCGCTCTCTCCCCCCAGCGCCTGTAGCACCACGTTGATGTTGCCGCTCTTCCCCCGCGTGAGGGAGGATGTGGACAGGCTGATGCTCCGCGTTACGGGAGCCGGACGCCGTCCCACCGGATTGAGTAGCCCAGGGGAGGCGAAACCGCCGCCACTGACCGCTGATGCCGGCCCGCCGACGGCCGTCAACGGATCGAGACCGGCGGCATACCGGGCGGCTTCCACCCAGTCCGCCACGCTCAACCGCCCGTCACCCAGGCTCCCGCGTGGGGCGCAGTCAGCGCGTTGAAACTCCTCGCCGCCGGTGAGGCTGTCCAGCCCTGCCGCGAATCGTCCGAGCAACGTGACGTCACCAGCATTCACCGCCCCATCGCCATTCGGCCGCGGGGAGACATCCGCTTCATATTTCACCGCGGTGTAATTGATGGTCACCGTGGCGATGTTCGAGACGGTAAAACCATCGGAGTCCCGGTAGGTGAAACTGTCCTGCGTCACGCTGCTGTCATCCGGCGTATACGTGAACGAGCCGTCCGCATTGAACAGCACCATGCCGAATTGCGCCGGGCTCACCAGTGCGGTGGTCAGCTCGTCGCCGTCCGGATCGGAATCGTTGGCCAGCACCCCAGGGGCGTTGATGGCCAACGCGGCACCGGCTGTTGCCGAGTAGCTGTCATCCACCGCCACCGGGGCGGCGTTGTTGTCCGCAATGTGCAGCGTCACCGTCGCCGGGTCTGACGTCTTCCCGCCGTCCGTCGCACGATAGGTGAAGGCATCATCACCGTCGAAATTCGCCTCCGGTGTGAAGGTAAAGCCGCCGTTCAGGTTCAACGCCAGCGTGCCGTGCGCGGGGGCATCGACGAGCACTGCCGTCATCGCGTCGCCATCCGGATCGGTGTCATTGGCCAGCACACCCGCTGCGTCGATCTGCAGCTCCGCGTTCTCCTGGACGTTGTAGGCGTCATCGACTGCAACCGGTGCGAAGTTGCCGCTCCAATCCTCGTCGAAATAGCCGGCTGCCACAAAGGTGTCTGGCAGATAGTTCAGCGACGCCTGTACGCAGGCGCCCGGCGAGCGCGTGGTGTCGAAAATCACGTAATCCGGCCAGTACCACGGCAGCCCCTCCATATCTTTCAGCAGCGTGCCGGGGATGGTCAGGTGGTTGACCACCACGTAATGGCTCGGGCTGGCCGGGTTGGGATACGCAAAATACGCGCCGTATTGTGAACCGGCATACGTGCGGCCGTGGTAACTGACGCCGGCGCGGGTCACCGTGATGGGCAGGTCATCCGCAATGCCGGCGAGGATGCTGTTGCTCTCTGCGGTGCCGAACAGGATCAGGTTGCCGCCCGCCTGCTCCTCGGTGGTCACGCCGGTATCCGGGTGGGGAACAATGCCGGCGTGCATCCACGTATTCCAGCGGTCACAGAAGCTCTGGGCCTCATTCTGATTGGCGGTCGTCTCCTCCGCCGTGCCGGTCGTACCGTAGACGACGATGAAGGTTTTCGTATATGCATCGCCGATCGGTCCCTCCAGCGCCGCGGTTTTGTGCGGCACGCCCGGCGTCGGGTCGGTCTCCGACCAGCCGCCGTCAACGGCATACAGCCTGACGGTTTTCAACGGTCCCTCATAGGCAATGGCGCCGTTGATGCGCACGGTCACCGGTCCCGCGGCCGGGCTGTCATCCAATCTCAGCGTCAACTCCCGCACATTCTCCGCCGTGATCGCCACCTCGTTGCCGGTCACCCGCGCGTCCACGACGGCGAATTCATTGATCCGCTGCATGCGCTCGATGGTCACCCAATACATCATGCCGTATTTCAGGCGCGTGGTCTTGCAGATCACGTGCGCCGGCTGTACCGGCACCTGCTTGGGGGTAGGGCTGAAAAAATAGGCGAAGATATTCGCCTGGTTATAATTGGCGACATGCCCGCCGGCATACTGGTGCATTTCATGCACGTAATCGGTCTCCGGCGTCCCCGCGGCCAGCGCGTTCAGTCGTGTATTGAAATTGTAGGTATTATCCGGCCAGACCGAGGTATCCCCGGAATCGACGATCAGATACAGGCTGTGCCACAGCGCGCCGTCGGCGACATCCGTGCAGGAGTCCATCAACATGTTGGGCAGGCGGAACGGTTCGATGACATACGGGTCGCGGGTCGGCGCATACCACTGGCGGTTCCATATCCGGTAATCCGCCATGCCGTCCGCCCCGCCCGCGGCCGCCAGCAAGTCGGGGTGGCGGACACCCTGGCGATACGCGCCGCTGGCCCCCATGGAGGCCCCTTCCATATACATCCGACGCTCATCCAGCAGGAAGGTCGCCCGCAGCTCCGCCAGCACGTCGAAAAAATCCACCTCGCCGACGCCGTCATAATTGGTATTGCCGCGGCCTTCGAGCTGCACGATCAGGCAGCCGTTGGCGTTGGCATACGATTTCTGGGTGGCCGTGAATGAGCCGGTGGCATGGCCGCCCCAGCCGTGCGTGTTGAAGACCACGGGGTGGAGGACGGCTTCATTGAACGGGGTGGGGATATACAGGCCGTACGGCTGCACGGAGTTATCGATGGTGGAGACATACGACTTCAAGTAGCTTCCGGGAGTCACCGCCGCCATGGCCGCTGCCAGCAGCCAGGCCGATCCCAGGAGAAACGCGGTTCGGAAAAACGCGGTGTGCATGGCATTTCCTCGCAGTTGGAGTATTCCGCTTCTCTAACTATACCTTCTTTACGGTTTATGTCCAGTGGGAAGGGAAGAATGGGTGGCGGAGGAAACACGCATGGCTGCAGAAAAAGTGCGCGTCTTTTCGGATGAGAAGGGCGAGTATGTCCTGCTGGATAAAGTGGAAAAGAGCGACGCGGAGTGGCGGCAGGAGCTGACCGAGGAGCAATACGCCGTGACCCGCAAAGGAGGCACCGAACGTGCCTTCGAGAACGCCTACTGGAATAATCACGAAGTCGGTTTATACGAATGCGTCTGCTGCGGCGACGATCTGTTCAGCTCGGACACGAAATTCGAATCCGGCACTGGCTGGCCCAGCTTCTGGGCGCCGATTGCCCAGGAGAATGTCACGCTGGAGGCGGACACCAGTTTCGGCATGGTGCGCACGGGGGTGAAATGCACCCGCTGTGACGCCCACCTTGGCCACGTCTTCGAAGACGGCCCTCCACCCACTGGCCGGCGCTACTGCATGAATTCCGCCGCGCTGGCGTTCGTGTCGAAACCCTGACTGGCGCGCGAACGCGTCTCCCCTCGTAGTGGGAGAGGGGTCGGGGGGTATACGCGTCAGGTTACGCCAACCGGTCTTGTTTGCGCCGATTGGAAATCGGTGCTGCAGGGCATCCCTTGCAGGAATGCCAAGGCGGCGGGGTACCGCCACAGGCCGGACGTCCTTCTCCGGGGACATGAAGGGTGTCAGAAAACGGGTTCATGCTCTTGCTCTTCAATCTTGCTTTTGCTCTGGAAGGTCACGAAATATCAACTCTGTGACACTGCCAGAGCAAGAGCAAGATTGAAGAGCAAGAGCATGAAAATCCGAACGCTAGCTGTAACCTGACGCGTATGGGGAGCGGGGTTAGCGCTCCGGCTTATTGTTTCTCCCACCATCCTTGCCAGCCGGCCGCGTCTTCACCGAAATCCTGGCCGGTGATCGCTTTCAGGGCGGCGGCGGCTTTGGCCCGCGGAAGCGGGTTGGGATCGGCGAGCAATGCGATGAGGATCGGCACGGCTTTCTGGTCGTGAAGCGTCGCCAGCGTCTCCGTCGCGGCAATGCGGAAGGCGGCATTTTCATCGTGGGGGAGTTGTGCCTCCAGCAACGTGATGCCGCGCGCGTCTTTCAGGATGCCCAGCGCCTCCGCGGCGGCAACGCGCACGTCGAGCACGGGATCGGCCAGCGCGTTGCCGATCGTTTCCAACGCCTTCGGGTGTCCGAGCCGCGCCAGTGCAACGAGAGCCTTGCCCCGCACTTCGAAGGAGATATCCCCGGTCAGGCCGAGCACGATCTCGCCGGCCTTGACATCATACCGTTCCCCCAGGCTCTGTACGGCCAGTCCGCGCACCAGCGCTGAGTTATCTTTCGCCGCCCGCATCAGGTGGTCGGCAACGCCGGCATCATGATAAAACTGGAGTGCTTTGGCCGCCGAGGCGCGCACGTCTTCCGGCTGCTGCTGGTCGTGGAGGAGGGTATAAATGCCCGGTAGCGCCTTCGGTTCTTCCAGGCGCGCCAGGGCATACGCCGCCACCCGGCGGATGACCGGGTACCGGTCCTTCAGCAGCGGCAGCATCTGCGGCGCCACCTTGCGATCGCCGATGGACCCCAGCGCAGACGCGGCATTCATGCGAGTGCGATAATTCTCACTGGTCAGCAACGCGCACAGCGGAGTGACGGCGGATTTGACGCCGATGATTTTCAAGGCATACGCGGCATCCGCTTGCAGTGATGGATCGTGCAACAGCTCGATCATGCGTGGCGCGGCCGCGGGATCGCCGATTTCGCCGAGGAAGATGACCGCGTTCTTCCGCACTTGCGGCGACGTATCGTCGAGCATGGCCAGCAACTGCGGCACGGCGACGGCCGGCGGCTGACTGCGCATAGCGCGGCAGGCGCAGATGCGAATTTCAGCCGACGGATCGCGCAGCGCCTGCCGGATGGCGGCTGTCGCGCGCGGGTTGGTATACGCGCCTAACATCCGGATCGCGTAGCCCCGCGGCAGCTCGGCGGAATCGTTGGTCATTGCCAGCAGCTTATCGAGGAGGGCCAGGGTACCGGTATCCTCCAGGGCAGTGAGGGCGCTAAACCGCACCCCCATGTCCGGGTCATCCAGTGCGGCGACCAGCGGCTCTACCGAGCGCGCATCCAGCATCTTCCCCAATGCCGACGCCGCGCGTCCGCGCACTTCAGGCGCGGGGTCGTGCAGCAGCGGCGTGACGCTTGCCGCGGCGCGGGCATCTCCAATCGAGGTGAGCGCCTGCAAAGCGGCTACCCGCTCCGCGGTGTCGGTGCTGTGCAGGCAGGCGACCAGCGGCTGCACCGATTCGACGGAGCCGATATTCTGCAGCAGGTGCAGGGTCATCATGCGTATCTCGGGCCGCTGATCGGTCAGCAGCGGAATCACCGCATGCTCGATGCGCTGTTCGTGAATGGCGGGCAGGCTTTCGAGGATGAGCTCGCGGGTCCGCTGATCGGGCTGCCGCAACAAGGCCAGCACGGAGGGAAAGCTACCGAGCCCGGCCAACTTACCCAAGGCCTGGATCGTCACATGACGGACGATCTCCTCTTTATCCTGCAGCAGTTTCGTGAGCGGCGCCACCGCGCGTGTATCACCCAGTAAGCCCAGCGCCTGGGCTGACGTCCAGCGGATAGACGAATCCTGGTCGGTCAAGCAGCGCAGCAGTGGTTCGACCGCCGAACTGTCGCCACACTGGCCGAGCGTGACGATGACATTCGTCCGCACGGTGGGCTCCGGGTCCTGCAAGGCGTTCAACAACGCCGGCTGCGGAGCGCGATATGGAATGAGCAACATCAGCGCCCCCGCCGCGGCTGCCCGCACACTTGCCGCGGGATCGTGTTGCAGCAATGCTTCCACGCGCGCCCTGGCATCGAACACGCCATATTCGCCTAATTTACACACGGCTTTCGCCCGTAAGACATCATCCGGGCTGTCCAGCGTAGCATACAGTTCGCGGACGTAAGCGGTGACCGGGTCCGGGGCCGTGGGTGCCGCCGGTAGCCGCAACGGCGCCAGCAACAGCAGGATAAGTGAAACGAGGGTGGCAAGCTGCAGGTGACGGCTCAACGTTTTCATGCTCTATAGACCATCCTCTTAGGTGATTTTTCGAGTCATCGCGCTTCGAGACGGCCCGTGACTCTCATGCAGAGGGATGCCGATCGAGCGTAGGCCGCAGAAACGCTCGCTCGGCATCCGGTATATTGCTGTTCGTATGCTGTTACAACGTCTCTTCAATGACTGGACTGATCATGCCCAGGCCGCCGTCGAACTCATTGATGACGGTGAGGGTATCCGAGCTGCTTGTATATTGCATGCCGGCCAGAATGGTTGCCGAGAACGTGTAATATTGGTTCCACGACATGCTGTCATCCGGTTGAATACAGGGCGGCCCGAAGGGATACTGGTATTGGGCGGCCGTCACCCCGCGGCCGAGGATGAGATAGGCCGTCGTCATGGCCCAATAATCTTCGTCCGGCCACAACGTCCCACTGCGGTGCCCCTGCATCTTGATTTCATTTTCCGATCTGTCGCCGCCCTGCGAGAGCGTAATGGCGGCGAACATAGAGCGGGGATACGCCGCTTCCCAGGCATCCCGGTAGATCGTTTGCTCGTACAGGGTGACGCCAATGGTGGTGTTGGCTGGCCAGCAGGCGCCTCGTTCGGCGGCCGCCAGCAGCAGGCACAGGCAGCACCCCGCGCCGAACCATCTCGCGAGGCCTCGTGCCTGCTGTAGCCCTGCACACAGAATATTGCGTATCATCTAATCCCCTCCTTTATGGTGTAACACTCGGGTATACGCTAAAATCCCTGCCGGATCAACTCGAAATGCGTTCGCCCATCCGGGGTATGCCCGGCGCGAGCATAATGAGCTGATCGTTCAAGCCGCTTGAGTCGGGTGAGCTGTTCGGCGCGCGCACAGATGAATTTTCCATCCGGCGTGGCCAGCCAGTGTGAGAGTGAGCCGGCCAAAACCTCGCCGATCTCCTGCTCCCGGTCCAGTGTCAGCCGCTGTTGCGGATAACGGTCGTTGAATTCGTAGCCCAGCGCACAGGCGCCGAATTGATCCGCGCACCACCCGAACAGGCGGAACGGCGCAAAACCGGATGCCCACGCACGTTGTGGATCACCGGTGGTGAAGCCGCGTGCGGTGAGTGCTCCGAAAAAGGTCTGGTTGAACTGCAGCACCTGTGCCTGGTCCCGCGAATTGATGTAGGGGCACATGATCTGTTCGGTTTCGTTCGCTTCTACGTTATGCAGTGAAACGGCGATATGAACCGTCCGGCCGCGGTAGATATATTGGGAAAAGTAGCGTGCATACGCATAGAGCTCCGGCGCGGTCGCTTCATCGGCCGGCAGATCAAGGAACAGCTCGGTCAGCCGGTCGAAGGTACAATCAGCGCTGCCGTCGGGATCCTCGATGGGAAGCAGCAGCCAGGTCGTGCCTCGTCGCATCCGCTTCGCTTCCGGTGTCTGCCGCAGCAGGGCAGCCAGCGCACCGCTCATCACCCAACTCGACGCCGGCTCCGTGGCGTGTTCCCGTGCGATCAGCAGGATCGTCTTCACCGGTTGGCCGGCGATGGCCTCCGGGTCATCGAGGCGGATGATCTGCAGCTTGCGTCCCGCCTTGGTGGCGCCGATCTCTTCGACCGTCACTCCCGGATACTGCCGGGCTTGTAAACGGGCGAGCATGGCCTGCAGATAGCTGTAGGTGAACGGAACGCGCATGGCCACCGTGGCCGTGGGCGTGTTGAATGTCTGTTTGATGCGGAAGATGTTGACGCCGGTCAGCGTTTCCGTGCTATCGACTTCCCGCCACGGCGCCCAGTAGGTGCCGTCCGTTGAGAGATACCCGGCCGCCAACTCGGCGGGGACGACTTGCTGCTCCGGTACCGGCCCGGCGCCCGCGTCGCGCTCCGCCGCTGTTTTGAACGGATCGCCGGAGATCCAATGGCCGCGGGCATCCTTGCGGAACCACTCGTAGCTCTCGTAGCGGGCGGGATCGGCGCAGGTCACGACCGGCATCAGGCCTCGCCATTTGGAGACATCGGCAGGCAGACCCTGCGAATCCATGCCGGTCATCGAAAACCCGAGGGTTACCGGCTGGCCGACCGGCAGATTGGTGAACGTGCCGGCAAACCAGTTATGCACGGGGGACGACAGCTCCAGCAGCAGCCGGTTCGGCGCCAACTGGTCGGCCACGACCAGGTTTTCCCCATCGGTGGGGATGATGCCGATGGCAGGGGGAGCCGATGGGTCTGCGGCAGCACGCGTCGGTGCCATAGGCAGACCCAGGAAGACAATGCTTAGGCAACAAGTTAATAAGGTGCATGACAAATTCATACCGTAACTGTGCCTTCCCTTATCATAAATATAGCATAGGTAAGGCTAATTGACAAGGAAACCCCTGTCTTCCAGGCATACAGGTGAACGTTAATTTAAATTAGATGATAATCTAGGTTAATTACACGGTTAGGGGACTGCCGGTGCGGCATCACATGCAAGAATTGTCGATTTACCGCCTTGTTGCCGGCGGTGTCATGACGGCTAATATCGTCGGCTGACCCGGTGATTCACCTTGTCAGGACGACGGTGATATGGTATCGTTATGAAATAGGAAAAACGATTCAGTTATACTGCGGATAACATTTGTCAACCAGTGCTCTGTCATCATGAGGATTCATGCGATGTGGGACAGAGGCCGCAGGCATTTCACGTCACAGAGGGTGGCTTCCCCGCAACCAAGCGCAAAATCTGTGCGCAGTGGCGTGAAATCGAAGAAGAGTAATACAAGATATCGCCTGAAGAAAAGCCAGGGAGGAACGATCAGGTGTTTACACAATCTTTTATCATTATTGTATTAATAAGTATCTTTAATCTGATCGCGTTATTATGGCATCACACTCGCAAGCACACCGGATGGCCGGTCGTCTGGCCGGTAATCGGTACCCTGCTTTGGTTCACCGGACTGTCGCTGCCCTATCTCCTGCTGAGCGACAAATATCTTGCCGATTTCCCCCACTGGACGGCCTTGCTGCTGCTCGGGGGCTGTTTCGGGTTCGGCGGTTCGCTGCTGTTGGTCTTTGCGTTTTTCCCGACGCTGACATGGAAAAAAGGCCTGGTGGCTATCCTGCTGGCAATCGTAGGCTGTATCCCCGTTTATCTGCAAACCTCAATAGGAAATTTACCGCGTTATCAACCGCTGTCCATGCTCCATGACTACCCACAGTGGGTGCTGCGGCTTTCCAGCTGGTTGCTGATTTGTGGAATTCTGGCATTGGGATATCTCGCATATTGGGCGATTCACGCGCGCGGGCAGCAACGCGTACAAATCCGTTATACGCTCGCCGGCCTTATGTTGATCTGTCTCGGTATGGGGGTGCAATTCTTCCTGCGCGTGCCGCACACCCAGTTGCCCGCTCCCCTGCTGCCGTTGTTCACCGCCTGTTGCGGAATATTGTTGCTCACCTATGCGCATACCGCGCGTTTCCCCTTGCTGGACGGACGCCTGCTGCTCCGGCCGTTTACCGCCTTTACCGTGTCACTGGTGATCGTCGCCGGTCTGTATTATGTATGCGGGAAAGCGCTCTACAAATTTCTCCTCATCTCCATCAACGGCCCATATGCTTCCCGAATACTCTTTTACAATATCATCCAGGCCACCATCTTTCTCATCCTCTATCCGTTGATCGCCATGATCGTGCAGCGATACCTGTTGCGCTTTCCGTACGATGCGCGCAAAACCCTGTCCCGCACCAGCGCCGCACTCCTCTCGGTCTACGATACCGATGAGGTGACCGGACGATTGGGTGACATTATCAGCGAAACGATTCGCCCCACCACCTGTGCGCTGTATCTCCGGAAGGGGACCGAAGAGCTGGCCCGGCATGGCCGGCCGTCCCTGCACAACCCGCTGCCCGCCACCTTGTCGATGACCAATCCCATCTGGCAGCAGCTGTCGCGGGACAAAAGCGTGCAGTTGGGCGAAGAGCTGCGGCGGTATCGCGATGACCACGCGGTTGTCGGCGCGGCGATGTTGGACGCCGGCGCCGCGGTGGCTGTGCCGTTGATTACCGACGACCAGCTGCGCGGCTGCCTGCTCTGCACGGAAAAGCAATCAGGCGATGGGTATACGCAGCAGGACCTGCAGGTGTTGACGGCGCTGTGCCAGCAAACGTCACTTGCCCTGGACAATGTCGAGCACCACGAAGAGTTGGCACAGCTCAATGCCGACCTGGAAAAGCGAGTGGCGGAACGGACGCGTGAGCTGGCGGAAGCCAACAGCCAGTTGCAGCAGGCGAACCAGGCCAAGGACTTCTTCCTGGCGCTGGTGTCCCACGAACTGCTCAATCCACTGACCGGTATTATGGGCTGGGCCGATGTCGGGCTGCGCACCGAAGATCCCCAGATGCGCGCGCAGGTGATCTCGACGATTCACCAGAACGGCTTGCGCTTAAAGCGCCTGGTTTACGACCTGCTGGATACGGCGCGCATGATTCACGGCAAATTGACGATCGAGCCGGAGCCGCTGGATCTCTGGTACCTGGCGAAAAGCGAGATGAACGACATGGAACAGGAGGTCAGGACCAAGCGGCTCGAAGTGGTCTATCAACCCCCGGACGAAGAGCTGCCCATTATGGCGGACTCGGGGCGTATGCAGCAGGTGGTCGATAATCTGCTGGGCAATGCCATTAAATTCACGCCCGCCGGCGGCACGGTCACCCTCAGCGGCCGGCGTGAGGGTGATCGGTGCATCCTGTCCATTACCGATACCGGGAAAGGGATTCCCGCCGATAAACTGACCCGTATCTTTGAACGGTTCCAGCAGGTCCCCGGCGATCACAAGGCCGGCGGCCTGGGATTGGGCTTGGCGCTGGTGCGGGGGATTATGGACCTGCACAACGGGACGGTCTCGGCGGTAAGCGCCGGCCAGGGGCAAGGCAGCACCTTTACCATCACGTTGCCCATCTACGTCCCGACGCCGGACGAAATCGGTGAGATGCCGGTCGCCGCGACAAATGCCCGGGCAAATATGGAATGATTTCTGTAATAGCGAATGATGCAATCGTGACACACTCTGAAAAAGGTAATGGCTATGAACCAGATTGTCTGCCAATATGATGCCGAATATGAGTTCGGAATGAATGGAGTTCCTGAAATCATGGCTGAAGAACAGGACAGCACCTCCTCGACAATTCGCATCCTCGTGCTCGATGATAACGCCTCGTTCACCGCGCTGCTGGCAATGCTGTTGGGTGAACAAGGCTACCAGGTGGATATGGCGCTTGAAGGAGAATCTGCGCTCCAGATGATCGCCGCGAAACACTATGACGTCCTGCTGGTCGATCTCAACCTGCCCGATATGCAGGGAGATGCCTTCATTGAGATTGCCCGGCAGTGTTACCCGTCGGTGAAATCCGTGCTGGTCAGCGCCAATCCCGAAGTCGGTAAATATGCAAAAGCCTGTAACGCGGACGGTGCCTTCTTTAAAGGCGAGTCCGTCATGACACTGTTCACGCAGGTGCTGTCGCTGCTGGCGCCGGTGGCGGGAAAGCAGAGCTCGGATGTGCATTAAACGGCCAGGATAGACGAGAAGTCCGACTCGCCCTGGAACTTAGGGTGTAAATTTTTTATTAATTATTTTGTTGCTTATCGGAATGCGCGCTGAAAAGCCGGTACGCGACTGCGGTTACGCGGGCAAGACGCTTGGCGGTTCTTCGACCGCTTCCTATAATGCAACAAGAACGTACGACTTTGCGAAGGAGGGAAATCATGCGTTTCACATACGGGGTGCTGATCACCATTTGCGGCATGTTGGCCGGTAGCGCGGTGGCATGGGCGAATCCTGCCCAGGTCTGGGTGAACACCGGCTGGACCGCGGAGAACTGCGGCGGGCATACCTGGCAGACCGATGCCTTTGCCACGATCCAGGCAGGCATCGACGCCGTGGCGCCCGATGGCACGGTGACGGTCGCCGCGGGGGTATATGCCGAGCGGCCGCGGATCGACAAGCCGCTGGCGTTGCTCGGTCCGCAAGCCGGCGTCGATCCCAACGCCGGCAACGTCCGCACCGACGCCGGCCTGGAGGCGCGCATAATCCCGCCCACCGATGACGTCACGCAGCCGACCGGCACCCTGGTGTCCGTGATGGCGGACAATGTGACAGTGGACGGCTTGACCATCGACGGCGACAATCCCCAGATATCCGGCGGAGACTCGCTGAATGGGGTAGACTGCAACGCGGCCACCGGTATCGCGACGCGGGACATGCACGTGGAAGGCTTGCTGGTCGCCCACAACATCATCCGCAACCTGCGCTGCGAGGCGGTCAGCATCATCAACCCCAGTTGGGGACCCCAGGCCGGCGGTCAGAGCGCCGTGCTGTATAACCGCATCGAGAATCTACCGAAAAGCACGTGGCCGGAGCACCCGGAATATATGCCGCCCGCCTGGGGCACCGGAGTATTGGTGCAGCGCGAGAACGTACGCATCGCCTACAACAGCTTCACCCAGGTGGCGACCGGCGTGGATATCCACACCCTCTTCAGCCACGAGGGCACTGCGGCCCCCATCATTACCAATAACACCATCCAGGCCTCGCAGACCGGCATCGGCATCAACCTGCTGAGTGACCCGCTGCGCGTCGCCGGCCCGCAGGCGCAGATCTCCGGCAACACCATCACCATCACGGCCTGCCGGCAAACGGAGGATGCCTTCCCGTGCTCAGGCATCTTCATCCTGTATATCGAACACCAGTCACAGATCCTCGCCAGCGGCAACACCATCAGCGGTGGCGATGCCGGCTTCCTGTTCTGGGAAGTGCCTACCTTCAATTTGTCCGATGTCACCGTGGCGAACTCCACGATCACCGGATCGAAATACGGTATCTGGTTTATGAACTTTTACCCGCTGAGCGATTTCGGTCCTGCGCGTCCGAGCGGCATACTGCTGAGCAACGTGGTCATCACCAACCCGCTGACGGCCGGCATTTACCTTGAGGACGAAGCCGGCGGCGATGGCCCGGTGATACTGAATGCAACCGGCGTCACCGTTCAGGGTGGTCCGGTCGGCCTGCTCCTTCATGGCCCGCGCACTGTGATCACCGGTACGCCGAGCCTGATCGAGCAGACGGTGCAGCCCATCATGACGGAGGCCGGCGCACAGGCGCCCGCCCAGTAGTCCTTACTCACTGGAATTCGTGACAGCCTGTTGAGAATTCGGATGATCAGCTTGCCGTTACGGGCCTATTCTGTTGGTTCCGGCTTGCTGGGTTAAGGATGATGCGACTTAGTTACTTGAGGCATTAGCCGGTGGGCGGATGCTCTGCGCCAATAATAGCGGAGCATCCGCTCATGCCGCATTTCCCGGAAGGTAACACGAGCGTTGTGCTTGCTGGCGTAATGCAGCAAATGCTCTGCACATGATGGTAAACGTTGAAAACTCCCGTTAAAGGAATTGTTGACGATGCAAAACACGACACACCCTGCCATCTCTTTTGGTCTCCTGCTGATGCTGCTGTTGAGCGGCAGCCTGTTGGCCGCGGCGTCGCAGAATATCGGCCTGCCGGTGACGCTGGAGCCGGCGTATGATTTGACGTGGACACTGCAGGTGAACGGCACGGCGGACCAGCCGGTCGAGCTGCTGCTGGAGCAGACGGCGGGACGAGGCTACCGGCTGACGATCACCCCGTCACAGTGGCGCTGGGATGATCTCGCGGCCCGGCAACCTGCGGCGATGGGCCGTCTGGCGCTGAAGTCCGGCGGCGCCTATACGCTCACCCTCAAGAGGCGGACTGGCGAAGTGGCGCTGCTGGTCGATCATCGGCTGGCCGGCATTGCGCCGGCCGCTTCGACCCCGCGGGGCAGCATCCGGTTGGCGCCGGCGCCGGCGTGGGCGACGCTGGGCGACTTGCGGTACGTGTCGGTGGGCGCGCGGCGCTTCGGTGACGATTTCATGCGGCCCGAAGGGCGAGAGCGCTTCCTGCAGCACCCGAGTGACTGGCTCGAGGACACCGTCTGGCAGGTGGCCCATTACCGGAAGGATTGGCCGGGGCAGGACCCGCGCGACCCGGCCACCGGGCGCCAGTTGACCCTCCCCTGGCAGCTCGGGGTCATGCTCAACACCCGCACCACCCCCAACAGCTTCTGGTACCTGTATACCGGCAGCGGGCCGTCCTGGGTGGTTACCGAGCCGCGCACGGTGCCGCCGACCTGGGACCGGTATTATGTGGAAGCGGCGGTGAGGCCGGAATACGAAAGCTCGGTCGGGCTGATTGCCGCGTTCCAGGACAATAACAACTACCTGCTGTTCCGCTGGGATCACGAGACCGCGAACGCCGGTCCGCGCGCCGCGCTCTACGCGGTGGTCGATGGCGAGCAACGGCTGCTGGCCGTCGCTCGCCGGGGGTTCCAGCCGCGGCAGTGGTACACCGTGCGGTTGAACCTGGGCTGGCGCGAGGCGCAGGTGTGGGTGGATGGCGAGCCGCTGCTCTCCGCGCCCAACCCCGGGTTGGCCGAGGGACGGATCGGTCTGTTCGCCGACGGCGCGAAATCGCCGAACATCCCGCAGATCGATCCGGAGACGGCGAAACTCTACGGCGACCTGGCGCCGTCCGTCGACCCTTCGTGGACGATCCAACCCATCCCCTGCATCTACTTCGACGACGTGCGGGTGGGGGACTGGACGGAGGGCGCTCCGCGCGAAGCGCCGTGGACCGCCAAACCGGGCCGCGAGCTGCCGGAAGGCGTGCTGCAGGACGCCTGGCTGCAGACCTTTGCCAGCGAAGAGGCGTTGTGGACGCCGACCTTCACCCCGGCGAAGGACGTCACCCCGTCGGGGAAGCCGCGCGCGGAATACGGCGCCGCCGAACCGTTCCCCACCGACCAGGCCGGACTGTATTGGCAGAAGGGCCGGCATTATCATGACGTGCAGGTGACCGTGCCGCTGCGCGAGGGGAAACTGAGCGGACAGGGGGTCGTGCTGGCGGCAAACGACGATCCGAATTGCTACCGCGCCTCGCTGACCACCGAGGGCAAGCGGATTGCCGTCCGCTGCTGGCGCGAAGGGGCGCTGCTGAAGAAAGTGACCTTCACCCCCGGCGCATGGACGCACCTGGTCTTCGCGCGGCAGGGCGGCGAGCTGTCCGTCACGCTGCTGGCCGTCAATGAGGAGGTTTGCGAGGCGGAACAGCGCCTCTTCACGTATCGCGACCGCCAACCGCTGCCCGCCACGCAGGTGGGCTTCATCGTGACGGATGCCGGGTTGCCCGCGGCGCACGTGACCGTCAGCTCCGACTGGCGCCAGGAGACTTTCGCGACGGCTCCCACCGCCTGGCGCACGGAACACGGCGTGTGGGGCGTGATGACGCGGTACTCCTGCGATCCGCGCTGGAACTGGTTTGGCGGCTACGGCTCCACCACCCCCACCGCCTGGAGCAAGCCGGTGCTGCAAGGCGACCAGACGGTCGAGGCGTATCTCGGCATCAAGATGGAATACGACAACCTGCCGCATGAATCCGCCCAGCGTTTCCGCGACCTGAATTTAAGCTTCTGTGCCGACGGCAATGATCCGGAGAGCGGCTACACGCTGTCCCGAGGACGCTTAGTGGACGGCAAGCCGGTCACCGAGCTGCTCCGCCGGGGGAAAGTGGTGTGGTCCAGTACCGCCGCGGCGGATCTGATGCCCACGCCGAAGAAAGGCTATCGCGCGTGGATGGCACTGCGCCTGGTGAAAACCGGCAACACCATCGCCGTGTATATCGACAACCGCCTGGCCGGCGCCTTCACCGATCCGGACCCGCTGCCCGGCGGCCACATCGCCGTGTGGACCGTCAACAACGGCATCGTCATCGGCCGCCTGAATTACGGCGCGGCCACGATACTGCCCGGTACGGCTATTCAGTAGGAACTACAAAGGATGGAATGATCATGAAAAATCTTCGTAATCTGTTGCTCACTGTGCTCCTGGCCTCCAGTCTGCTGCCCGCGCCGGCGATGGATGGGAAGGTCTGGCTGGCCGCCTACCAGGCTTACCTGCGCAAGGATTATCCCGTCGCCCACCAGGGCTTCACTACGCTGCTGCAGAGCGAGCTGACGGCGAAGGAGAAGGAGGAGGTTCTCCAGTATGACGCCGACTGCCTGGGACAATTGAAGCAGCCCGCGGAAGCGGCGGCCGCCTGGGAGGCACTCTTCAAGTTGTCGCCGGACACGCCGCGTTTTGACGGGCTCGCCGTCCTGTACCGTTATTACCTGGACACCGGCGATTTCAAGAAAGCCGGTGCGCTGTGGAATGACACCATCAAGCGCTGGGGCGGCATTGCCGGGACCTGGAAGATGATCGCTGAGCACACCGATTACCTGGCCCAGCGCGACCCCGCCCGCGTGGTGGAGGTGGCCGAGCTGCTCGCGCCGCTGACCATCGCCAAGGAAGACCTGATCGTCGCCTTCTACCGCCCGCTGTTCCGCTACGGGCATTATGAGAAGGCGAAGGAAGCGCACGACCTGCTGCAAAAATACTACACCGAGCACCGCCCGGAAGCCGTCGAGCTCGACAAGCGCGCGTATGAGGACGCCATCTCCGAAGACATCGTCGACACTGTCTTTGCCAACTTCAAGAAAGCGCTGGATGCCGACGACCTGGAAGCCGCCCGTACCTGGCTCGCCAACCTCAACGCCACCGTGCCGGAGCACCCGCGCGCCATGGAAGCGCGCAAGCTCTACCGGGAAAAGACGGCGGCGCCGAAAGCAGAGAAGTAACCGGTTCTCCATTCCCTTGTTGTGCGGCTCTCTCTCTATCTGCGAAGAGGGGAGAGAGCCGCAGCGCAATGTCCCCATCCCACGCCACCTTCCTCCTGATTGTCCGGGAAATCCTATCATCGCTTTCGATCCACCCATTGCAGGGCAATGCAAGGTTATTGCACGTATTACGCTTGACTATTGTAAAAAAACTGCAATTTGATAGGTAAGACTTTCTTCCGCCGGAGACGTTACCACAGGGTGAGATGCCAGCGACGAAGGCTGACATGGCAATATCATGCTATCATTAGTCCGTATCATGGGTACAATAGGGTTCTCGGAGGAATCGGGCATATGCTTTTCTCCGCTGGGCGACCGGTAGTTTTCGCGATATACGAATCATGCAAAGTTGGGTGAAGATAGTGCGCAGGGGATCTAGTTCTGATTATGCCCGATAAGAGCGATGGCTAAACATACCGGGCTATCACTCGGAGGGCACGGGGGTACAGCCACGCATTTGAGAGAACGGAGTACCGTTTCCGGCGATTTGCGAGAGGGTTCGGGCTCAGGCGATCGGCAGGCTGAAGGAAAAGGTGCTGCCGTGATCCGGTGTGCTGTCAGCCCAGATGCGGCCATCATGCGCCTCGACCAGCAGGCGGGCGATATAGAGCCCGAGGCCGATGCCTTCCGCGCGGCGTTCGCCCTGTGACCGGTAGAAGCGCTCGAAGAGATGCGGCAGGTCGGTCGCGGCAATCCCCCGGCCTACGTCGGACACGGAGACGACCACCGCGTTCTCCTGCCGAGTGGCGCGCACCAACACCGGCGTGCCGGCATCGGAGTATTTCAGCGCGTTGGAGAGCAGATTGGTCACGATGCGGTGCAGGCGGTCGCCGTCGGCCAGCACGAGCGGCAGATCCGCGGGCAGATCGAGGCACACACGACTGACATCCAGCACGGCGGCTGCCTGCGAGAGGAGGTTGGCCAGGCAGGGAGCCAGCGCGAGCGGCTCGCGATTGAGCTGGAACTGCTTGCCTTCCAGCCGCGCCAGATCGGTGAGATCCTCGATCATGGTGTTCATGCGCCGGATGCCGCGGCCGATGGCGGCCAGACTGTCGGTGATCGGCGTGCCGTCCACCTTCCCACTCAGTCGCTCTTGCAGCAGATCGGTATGCCCGTTGACGATCGCCAGCGGGATGCGCAGGTCATGGGAGACCAGGTGCAACAGCGTGCGCTGCTGTTCCTGCATCTCGTGCAGCTTCGAGACATCGGTGATGCTGGCGACCGCGCCGACGATGCGGCCATCCGCCGTGCGCACCGGCCCCGCGCTGGCCGTGGTCCACACCGTGCGGCCGTCCGGGCAGTGCATAACGGCCAGCGCACCGCGCACCACCTCGCCGCGCAGGGCGAGGATGTTCGGCGCCATCTCGGGGGGGTAGGGGTGCCCGTCCAGCGTCTCGAGACGGAACAGGTTTCGCCGTTCCGCACAGCTCGATGCCTGAAAATCCTTCAAGGTCATGCAGTATAAGGCCTCGGCGGCCGGGTTCATGAGGATGACGTTATTGTCCGTATCGTAGAGGAGGATGGCATCCGTGCTGCTGTTGATGACGGAATCCAATTCGGCTGCCCGCCGCTCCATCTCGGACAGCAACTGTTCGCGCTCCTGCTCGGCCCGTTGACGCGCAGTCATATCCGCTGCATAACCGATGATGCCGGTAATTTGGCCAGACGCATCCTGCTTTGGTTCGATATACAGGTCGTAATGCAGGGGTTGTCCCGCAACCACGACGGTGACCACCTCACGCTGAACGCTGCCGGTTTCCATCGCCCGCCGTTTAATCGCCATGAGCTTCTCGGCTTCTTCAGGCGCGTGCCATTCCCGATCAGTTTTGCCGAGTAGTTGCGCAGCCGAGAATCCGGTGGCCGGATTGCACACCCAGGTATAGCGCAGATCGCGGTCTGTTTCCATTAAGGTGATGGGCGAGCCTTCAATCGCAATACGGAACCGCTCTGCAATCTCCCGATGTGCTTCCTCCGCCCTTTTCCGTTCGGCGATCTCATTTCGCAGCGCCTCGTTGGCGCGTGCCAATTCCGCCGTGCGCGCTTCGACCCGCGCTTCGAGCTGCTGGTTCAACTGTTGAATCGCCGCTTCCGCCTCCATGCGCGCGGTCAGATCGGTGGCGACCAGGCAGATGCTTTCAATTTCGCTGTTCGGCAGCGCGCTGCAGGCCAGGGAGACGGGCACCCGTGTGCCGTCCTGCGCCAGCAGATCGACTTCGCCGCGCATGCTCTCGCGCCGGCAGCCGGTCAGCAGGCGTGCGAATTCCGCCTGGCTATCAGGGGCGAGGAAGGTGGTGACGGAGGCGCCCAGCACGTTTTCATGGGGGGTATGCAACATGGCGGCAAAGCGCCGGTTGCAGTAGAGGATGGTGCCGTCCGTGCCCAGGGTGGCGGCGCCTTCCTGCATCGCTTCGACCATCACCCGGTAGGGCTGCTCAGCCCCTTTGAGGGTAAAGACGCGCTCGCCGTGGGGGGTATCGACGACCAGGCCGTCGATCTCGCCATGCCGGATGGCGCGCAGGGTTTCCTCGGCTTCCGCCAGCCGATTGAGGAGCTCCTGCACATGGTTGTCGGTGATATGCACTTCGGGGATCATGCCGGCACCTAACCAAGACCCGGCGCCGCGGGGAAGATGCCCAGGCCGCGCAGCACCCGCTCCAGGTCGGACAGATCGCCGATCAGGCGTTTCAGCGGCGGCGGGTCCAGTTTGACCAGCGTCGGGGCGACCACCACCTGTTCGTCACGCAGGGTCGCCGGCTGCTGGTAGACGTCAATCACTTCCAGATCATACCGGTCGTGGAGATAGCGCTCGCAGATCGAGCGCGCGTTGGCGATGGCGAGGGTGGAACGCGGGGTGGCGCCCGTCACATAAAGGCGCAGGCGATAACGCGCGTCGCCCTGCTGAGCCACCGCCTGCTCAAATGCCTCGACGGACTGATTCGGTTGGTTCATCGTCCACCCCTGGTTGGCATGCCTACCAAATGAAATCGCTTTAGCCCCTGATTTTACCACTCGTTCCGGTGGTTGAGTAGATAGGAACTGCCACTTTCCAAAGGTATTTCCGTACCTATGCCCGCGGGGTCTCGATACGGTACGGAAGCTCCGAACAGAAGCGGGAAGGCTTTCTGGCCTACTCGACCGCCGGAAGTGGCGCCCGTTCACGAAAGCTGTCCTGTCCCCGCCGTGGTTTCGATGCGGCGCGAAGACCATGAAAAGATCCGGGAAGGCTTTCCTGCTACTCAACCACCGGAAATGGCGCAAGGTATGCATATCATACCCAAAGAAAAGTGATCAGCCGACTTTTTACACGCGCGGGTGCAACTCCAACCCAACCAGTACGCGCTCGGTGTTGGACAGATCGCCGATGATTTTTCTCAAGGGGGGCGGCAACCGGCGGATCAGGGTTGGCACGGCGACAATCTGATCGGTCCGGGCTTGCTGCGGATTTTCCGCCAGATCCACGATTTCGATATGGTATCGTCCCTGCAGGTGCTCCTCGCACATCTTCTTCAGGTTCGCAAACGCCGCCAGAGATTTAGGGGTCTGTCCCGCGATATAGAGGCGCAATTCCCAGGATTCGACATCCGCGGGAACCGGTATTTCGTTTTGCTCGTTATTTGTCATTGACTTCGCCTTCATCCTCTGCACGACAAGCCTGCCTCTCCGCACCCGTCAAGGGTTGCGGCTACGGGCAACCATCGGGAGGCGGCCAGGCGATGCATCATTCCGGATTATCCTGCCGCCGGGTCAGTGGTGCGGCGGCTCCGCGCCATGGCCTGCCGCGCATCCGTGACAGTCTCCAGACGCTCGGCATCTTGCGAGACCATCCGCTTGAGCTCCTCCTCCTCCGCGGCGAAATCGGCCTGCAGGGCGGCAATCTGCGCGTCCATCACATGGCGCTTGCGCTCCAGGGCGAACTGCAGGCGCTCGACCTCCTGCTGGCGTTCCATCGCTTCGGCGCGCTCGATCGTCTCCTGCGCCATGCGGGCGGACCCGGTGAGCACGCCACCCCCACTTCCCAGGTACACTTCGACCAGCCGAATGCCGTCAGTGCCCAGGAGGAACTCGCGAATCTGGTTGGAATGGGACATGCCGCGCGATTTGAGGACATACATGCCGCGGTTGCGTTCCCCACCGATCTCGATATCGCGCAGCAGCAGCCAGGTGTCGATGACCGACGAAATGGCCACGTCGGTGCGCTCCATGGCGCTCCCGCCGGCCGTCAAATTGGTGAACAAGCCGGTAATTTGCTGCAGTTTGAGAAAATCGACCAGGCGCATGAGCATGGCCTTGGATTCGCTGCTGTTGCCGATGGCCAGGAAACTGGTGATGGGATCGATCACCACCGCCCGCGGTTGGTAAGTTCGCACCAGGTCGTGCACCATCGCCAGGTGCATCTCCAGCCCGAACATGGTGGGCCGGGTCGCCTCGATATGCAGCAACCCCTGCGCTACCCATTGCCCCAGGTCGATGCCGATGGAGCGCATGTTGCGGATCAACTGGTCAGGGGACTCTTCATACGCCAGGTACAGGCAGCGCTCTCCCCGCCGGCACGCCGCGTCGCTGAAGGCGGCGGCCAGGCTGGTTTTGCCGATGCCGGCGGTGCCGGAGACCAGCACGCTGCTGCCGCGGTAATAGCCCTGGCTGCCCATCATCTCGTCCAGATCGGCCACTCCGCTGGAGATGCGCTCCTCCGAGACGGTGTGGGTCAATCCCATGGAGGTGACGGGCAGCACGCTGAAGCCTGTTTGGGTGATCAAGAAGGGGTATTCGTTGGCGCCATGCGTGGAGCCGCGGTATTTGACGATGCGCAGCCGGCGGGTGGACAATTGCTCGGTGATCCGGTTGTCGAGCAGGATGACGCAATCGGAGACGTATTCTTCCAGGCCGTGGCGCGTCAGCGTGCCATCGCCGCGTTCGCCGGTGATGATGGCGGTGACGCCCTTGTCTTTCAGCCAGCGGAAGAGGCGCTTGAGCTCGGCGCGCAGGATGCCATGGTTGGTCAGGCCGGAGAAGAGCGTCTCGATGGTGTCGATGGCGATACGCTTGGCGCCGATGCTGTCGATGGCATATCCCAGGCGGAGGAAGAGACCTTCCAGATCGTACTCGCCCGTCTCTTCGATCTCGCTGCGTTCGACGCGGATGAAATCGAGGGACAGCTTGCCCTCCGCTTCGAGGGCGGGCAGATCGAAGCCGAGGGAAGCGACATTTGCGGCCAGCTCCTCCGGCTTCTCTTCGAAAGCGATAAAGACGCCCGGCTCGTTATACTGCAGGGCGCCGCGCACCAGGAATTCCATCGCCAGCAGCGTTTTCCCACAGCCCGCCCCGCCGCACACCAGCGTCGGCCGGCCAGCCGGCAATCCGCCGAAGGTAATCTCATCAAGGCCGTGAATGCCCGTCGGGCACTTGCGCAGTGACATCGCTGTGGTATCGAGATGGCGGCTTTGATCAGGCATTCGTGTTGCTCTCCGATCGAACGTGGAAATGTTATTAGATAAGCATTATTATAGTTAAGGCGGTTCATCTGTGCAACATCTCGTTCATCGGCAAGAAGAAACACGATCAGGGTATCCACTGTGAGAGAAACAATAGCGACATGTTAACAGATAATTAACAATAATGACTAAAATTACCGGTTGATTAGATGCTCAGTTGTTCGATTTATCGTACAACATTATCGAATTATCGGCTACTATTCGGTGAAGATGAGTACTTTCTTTTCTTTGCGGTAGATTTTACAGTGCAGTCTCGGTCGCAGAGGCTTGCGTCGGGCTTCCGGCGTGCGTGTCACGTTCCCTCACCCCGGCCCCTTTCCCACTGAGAGGGAGTTCCTTGTTTGGTAACATGCACTGATGGTAATCAGGCGGTGGGCAGGGTGAAGGAGAAGGTGCTGCCCTTGCCAGGCGTGCTCTCTACCCAGACCCGTCCGTCGTGGGCTTCCACCAGCAGGCGGGTGATGTAGAGACCGAGGCCGATGCTGTCGGCGCGGCGCGCGCCTTTCGCCCGGTAGAAGCGGCTGAAAAGATGCGGCAGGTCTTCGGGGGAGATGCCGCGCCCCTGGTCGGCTACGGAGATCACCACCTCGCCCGGCTGCGGGAGGGCGCGCACCCGTACCGGCGTGCCGGGCTCGGAGTATTTTTGCGCATTGGTCAGCAGGTTGGTGAGAATACGGTCCAGACGGTCGGCATCGGCTTGCACGGGAGGGAGATCCTCCGGCACCTGCAGGATGAAGCGCGGGAGATCGAGGACGGATTTCGAGCGCCGCAGCAGGTCGGACAGATACCCGGCAATGGCCAGCGGCTTGCATTCCAGTTGCAGTTGTCCGCCTTCCAGGCGCGCGACATCGGTCAGATCGTCCACCATGGCGTCCATGCGCATGATGCCGCGACGGATGGCCCGCAGGCTCTCGCGGACGAGCTCCGGATCGCCCGCTTCCCCCAGGCAATCCGCTATCAGTTCGGCATGTCCGTGGATAATGGCCATGGGCGCGCGCAGGTCATGCGAGACCATATGCAGCAGGATCTGCTGCTGCTCCTCCGCACGGGCTTTGGCCGCGCGCAGCCGCAGGGTGACGATTCCCGCGGCAAAATCATCAGCCAGGTCCTTCAGCAGGTGCATTTCCTCATCCGAGAAGGGATCCGGCTCGCGGGAATAGATCGACAGCGCGCCGAAGACGCGGTTCGCGTCGCGCAGTGGAAAGACGACGGACGCGGCATACCCACGTCGTTCCGCCTCCGCGCGCCAGGGCAGGAAGGCCGGATCGGTCTGCATGTTGCGGCAGGCATAAACCGTGCCGGTGCGGATGGCGGTGCCGGTGGGACCGCGCCCGCGTTCGGTATCCGCCCAACTGATCCGCAGCGTGTCGAGATATCCCTCTTCAAACCCGGCGTGGGCCACCGGACGGACGGAGTGCTCGGGATCATTCTCCGCGTAGCCGACCCAGACCATCGCATAGCCGCAATCTTCGGTGATGATGCGGCACACTGCCTGCAGATAAGCCGTTTCATCGGTGGCGCGCAACAGCGCCTGGTCGCTGTGGTTGTAGGCCAGCAATGTGCGATTCACCTGGCGCAAGGATTCATCCGCGCGTTTGCGATCGGTGATATCGATGAAGAGTACGGCGAACTGGCCGGGGGCGGGGCGGTAGGCGAAGACTTCATAATACCGGTCGAGAGCCGTGGAATAATTCTCGTACTGCATCGTCTCGCCGGTCAGCGCCACCTTACCATACAACGCGATCCAGTAGTCCTCGGTGGTGGGCAGTGTTTCACGGACGGTGCGGCCGATAACCTCGTGCTGCCGCAGGCCGGTCAGCCGCTCGAAGGCCGGGTTAATCTCCAGGAAGCGATAATCGCACGGGGCGCCATGTTCGTCGCAGATGATCTCGTGCAGAGCGAAGCCTTCGGTCATGCCGTTGAAGAGCGAGCGGTAACGCTGTTCGCTTTCGCGCAATGAGGCTTCCACCTTCTTGCGCTCGGCGCTTTCGATGATCTGCCAACTGCCGGCGCGTTTGATCAGCGCGAAGGCGTGGTTGCTCACCACATCCATGATCTCGACCGCGCCGCAACGCGTGAGGGAATAGGTGCACATCGCGAGCATCGGATACTGGCCGATCACGCCGTTGATCGCCGCCTCATAATCGGTGAAATCCTGCCAGTCGGAGGCTTCCAGCCAGAAGGTGTTGCCGGTCAGGCGCAGTCCGGCGAAGCCGCGTGCCCGGGCAGCGGTCAGCTTGTCGACCCAGCCCTGTAGCACGCGTTCCATCGAGAAGGCGCCGTCGAGGGTGTACCATTGATCGTAGCTGAGGATCTCGAGCTGACCGGACTGAAGATACGGGGTCAAGTCACCGAGGGCTTCCGCCAGCGCCGCCGCCGCCTCATCGGCCGCCAACGGCTCGGACGTGACCCACATGCAGAACTCGTTCGCCTCCAGGCCCGCCGTGAAATAGGGGACCAGGATATCGATTAAGTCCTGCTTATGCTGATAAAACTGGCAGAAATGCGTGCCCCAGGGGACATCGCCGATCACCTCAATGCCGGTGCGCCTCATGATGCTGTACCTTTGAGACAAGCGGGGGAGGTTTATGAGAAGGCGTATCGATACCTTTTCTAAATCTCCAACGGATTCTGTAGTATAACATCTTTATCTTTTATTGTATCTACACATGGCTTGTGAAACAGCGATCCATGGATCACAGGGTGGACAAACTTGTGTTGCGAATATGCGGATCTGTCGGCCGGGTTTGCACAATATTAGCTGTTTTGCACACACCAATTACCCGCATTGACGATTAAAATAGTGCTGGCCGCCTTTTGCGTTCTGCTGCCGGTTCAGGGATAGACATGGGGCACTGCATATTACTGATTGAAGATAATGACGATATTCGGGAGCTGACGGATCTCCTGTTACAACGGGCCGGCTACACGGTATTCACGGCGGCCGACGGTGAGACGGGATTGCAGCTCCTCACGGAGCAGGCCGTCGATTTGTTATTGCTTGATATCATGCTGCCCGGCATGGACGGCTGGGAGGTGTGCCGCCGCCTGCGCGCCGACGCACGATCGGCTGACCTTCCGGTGTTGATCTTCTCCGTACGCAGCGAAATGGTCGAGCCGGACAGCCCGGAATACGCCCTTGCCGACGGGATCGTGCCCAAGCCGTTTTATCGCGACGAGCTGCTGGACGCGGTGCGCTGCAGGATCTGCCGGAGACGGGAGATGCACACGGTGGGGTGAGCGGTGCCATTGCGCGCCGATTGAAATCGGGGCTGCAGGGCTTTCAGCCGGGCGTCCCTCTGCAGGGACGCAATATCATAATCATATCTCTATGTTTTCGCGCAACAGGCTGGACAGCTCATCCAGCGTCTTCGACTCCTCCTCAATCCACTGCCGGCCGATTTGCGCCAGCTCGGCAATGTGCCCGGGCCGAACGTCATCCAGGCGGATGAGCCGTCGCGCGAGCGGGTGCTGTATGCGGAAATACCGGCGCTCCGTCCCAGTCGGCGCGGCGGCAAAGAGCTGGCGCAGTTGATGATCGACCGCTTCAATGTTCCCGTGGGACACAATCTCCTGCAGCGGCCTGACCCAGCCAATGGCGCCCCACCGCCTGGCCACATCAAACGGGAACGGTTGCTCCACGCTCCCGGCGCCGATGGACAGGAGCAGGATCCGCGTGTCTTTCGGAAACGCGTCGCGGCTATAGGCGTAGGCCGACATGGCCGGGCTGACGGCAAACATGCCGGCATCGATCAGCACCTGGGGTTGCGGTGCGACGCGCAGCCGGACCGGCGGGAAATACACGGGGGCGGCACTCGCGGCCGCGGCGATGTCGCGCAGGCGGAAATCCCGATAACAGACATCGCGATTGGTCAGATATACCAGCCTGCGCTGCTGCAGATCGTAACAGGGCACCAGCACGTCGGTTACGGCATCGCGCAGCATGGTGTCGCCAAAGTAGGCGGACAATACGCTCCCCAGGCCGCGGGTGTGATACCGCGGGGCGAACAGCCCGTGCCCGGTCAGTATTTCGTGCACGACCGAGTTATGGAAGATGATACGGCTGTCCTGCTCAAACAGGCGGACGATGTCGGATGCCGGGCAATGCGGCATCCCGTGCCGTGGCGGACGCGCCAGGCAGAGGGTGATGAGGCTGCCGGACGAGCAGCCGGCGATGAGGTGAAACAGGCGCGAGATGGGATGCCCTGTCCGCCGCTCAAGCTCCGCCAGCACCATGGCGGAGATAAGGCCGCGGACGCCTCCGCCATCGATCGAGAGAATGCATCGCCATTTATGCGGCGTGAAGCCTGCAGTCACATCAACTCACCAGCCAACGAGATCGAATCAATCGCTCGAATACGAGTATGCACTGACGGCGGTGCGGATATGCGGCAACGGTGTGTTGAACACGGCACAGTCGCCGTGGCCGGTATGGTGAAGCGACACGACATACCGGGCAGCATGCAGCCGGTTGTGTGACGCCGCGCCTTCCCTTCCGGGCGGGCGGATTGCATGATACATGCAGAGCAAGAAGATCCGAAGGCGTATTACCGGGTTACGATATGGGAAGAGGGCATATGCGACGGGCAGTCATCACCGGTATCGGGCCGGTGACACCAAGCGGCATTGGCCGTGAGGCATTCTGGCAGGGATTGGTCTCGGGACATTCGGCGGTGGAGCGTATCACGCTGTTCGATCCATCCGCTTTTCGCTCGCAGATGGCGGGCGAGGTGCGGCAGTTCTCGCCGGCGGAGTTCATTGAGGCCAAGCACTTGAAGCGCATGGACCGTTACTCGCAATTTGCGGTTGGCGCCGCGCGGCTGGCCATCGAGGATGCGCACCTGGCGCTGGAGCACGAGGCGCGGGAGCGCATTGGCGTCAGCATCGGCTCTGCACTGGGGGGGCTCGGGACCGCGGAGGTGCAGGTCGGCGTTTTCAACGCCCAGGGGTTGCGGTCGGTGGACCCGATGCTGGTGCTGCGCGTGTTCGGCGGCGCCGGGAGCTGCAACATCGCCATCGAATTCGGGCTGTTCGGGCCAACCTTGGCCAACTCCAATAGCTGTGCGTCGGGCACGATCGCCCTCGGGCAGGCGCTGGAATGGATCCGCCTCGACCAGGCGGACGTAGTGCTGGCCGGCGGCGCGGAGGCGCCGCTGTTCCCGTTGTGCTACGGCGCCTTCACCATGCTGCGCGCCATGTCCTGCCGCAATGCGGAGCCGGAGCGCGCGTCCCGTCCCTTCGACGCCGCGCGCGACGGCTTCGTCATGGGGGAAGGGGCGGCAATGCTGGTGATCGAAGAGATGGAGCATGCGCTGACCCGCGGCGCGCATATCTACGGCGAGATCGCCGGCTACGGTTTGACCAATGACGGGCACCATATGACCGCGCCGCTGCCGGACGGCACGCAGGCCGCCCGCGCCATGCAACTCGCGCTGCGGGAGGCCGGCGCCATGCCGGAGGAGATCGATTATATCAACGCCCACGGCAGCTCGACCCCGCTGAACGACCGCACGGAGACGCTGGCCATCAAGCGCATCTTCGGGGAGCGCGCGTATACGGTGCCCATCAGCAGCATCAAAGGGCACCACGGCCACGCGCTGGGCGCGGCGGGCGCCATGGAAGCGGCGGCGTGCGCGCTGATGCTCGAGCGGCAATACCTGGTGCCGACGGTGAACCTGGAGACGCCGGACCCGGAATGCGACCTGGACTTCCTGCCGCGTGTCGGCCGGCCGCACCCGGTGCGGACCATCCTGTCGAATAGTTTTGGGTTTGGGGGGATCAACGCGTGTGTGGTGATGCGGAAGTGGGAAGGGGTATAAACACGACAATTATTGTTTAGTTATAAGAAAACGAGTATCATATAGGTCGCCGTGAGGCGACAGTTTATGAGCAGTAATCTAGAAAATACACAGCGTCGTCCGTTGCCGATGTCCCGCGCGGAGATGGACAAGCGCGGGTGGGATGCGCTCGATGTTATCATCGTCACGGGCGATGCCTACATCGATCATCCCTCTTTCGGCGCCGCCATCATTGGCCGCTGGCTGGAGGCGAACGGCTTCCGGGTGGGGATCATCGCGCAGCCGGACGTCCGCGATGTCGAGTCGATGCGGCAGTTGGGCGCGCCGCGGGTGTGCTGGGGTGTCGCTGCCGGCAACCTGGACAGCCAGCTTTCGCGCACCACGATCATGAAGAAGCCGCGAAGCAGCGACGCCTACAGTCCGGACGGCCAACCCGGCCTGCGCCCGGCCAATGCCACCATCGTCTACGCGAACCTGGCGCGGCAGGCCTTCCCCGGCGTGCCGGTGGTGCTGGGCGGGCTGGAAGCCTCGCTGCGGCGCTTCCCGTATTACGATTTTTGGACCGACAAGGTCAAGCGCGGCATCATCTTCGATGCGAAGGCGAACCTGCTGGTCTACGGCATGGGCGAGCGGGCGATCGTGGAGGCATGCACGCAACTCCGTGACGGCGAAGGGTACACCGAGATTCGCGGCACCGCGGTCATTCAGCCGGAACGGCCGGCGGGCGACCATGTCGTCGAGCTGCCGCCGTTCGAAACGGTGAGCGAGGCGACCGAGGCGGGGAAGGCGGCGTTTGCCGACATGACCCGCGACATCTTCCACCACTTGGCGCAGGACGACACGGCGGTGCTGGCACAGCGCCACGGCGACCGCTGGCTGGTCGTGTATCCCCCCGCGAAGCCGCTGGCGCAGGGGGAGATGGACGCGCTGTACCAATTGCCCTTCACGCGGCGCCCGCATCCGCGCTACGGCAACGCCACCTTTGCCGCCTACGACATGATCAAGGATTCCATCACCACCCATCGTGGATGCTACTCCGGGTGCAGCTTCTGTGCCATCGGCGCGCACCAGGGCACGGTGATCTCCTCGCGCAGCGAAGAGAATATTCTGCAGGAGATCGCGCGGGTAGCGCAGGACCCGGATTTCCACGGCACCATCAGCGACCTGGGCGGCCCCACGGCGAATATGTACCGCACCGGTTGCAAGCTGGGGCGCGCGCGCTGTAAGGACCGGAGCTGCCTGTATCCCACCATCTGCCGCAACCTGCGCACGGATCACGCGCCCATCATCAACCTGCTGCGGAAGGCGCGCCAGGTGCCGGGGGTGAAGCACCTTTTCGTTTCCAGCGGCATCCGGTTCGACCTGGCGCTGGAGGACGGCGGAGAATATATTCGCGAACTGGTCAAGTATCACGTGGCGGGACGGCTGAAGATCGCTCCCGAGCACATCTCGCCGTCGGTGCTTCGCGCCATGCGCAAGCCGGAGCAGCCGATTTATCATCGCTTCATCGATCGGTTCACCGAGTGCGCGCGGCAGTACCAGAAGCCGCACCAGGTGGTGGAGTATTTCATCAGCGGGCACCCGGGTTGCCGGCTGGCGGACATGATCGAGCTGGCGTGCTACCTGCGCAAAGCGGACGTCAATCCGGAGCAGGTGCAGGACTTTTACCCCGCGCCGCTGACGCTGGCCGCCGCCATGTTTTATACCGGTCAGGACCCGCTGACCGGCGAGGCGATCTATGTGGCGCGCACCGAGCGGGAGAAGATCCTGCAGCGCGCGGTACTGCTTTCGCACAAGCCGGAATTTCACCGCAAAGCCCGCGAGGCGCTGAAGGAAGCCGGGCGTGAAGACCTGATCGGCTACGGGCGAGATTGCCTGGCGCCGCCGGAAAAGGGGGCGGGGCCGGCACGGCCGGTTACGGCGCAGGCGCGGAAAAAGCGGAAAAGGTAAGGTTACCAGGCGCGATTCTCAGTCTGGAAGGGTGCGAGAGCCCCGCCCGAGTTTAGGTCAGCCTACCTAAACTCGGGCGGGGCTCTCGCACCCTTCCAGACTGAGAATCGCCCTTCCACCGCTTGGCTATATCTGTGCTACGGCGTATTCGGCACGCCGTTCGGTATCTCGTTGCCGGCGGGGCGGCGGAGGAATTTGCGGTTGAAGACCCACTTCAGCGGCTCCATGATGTGGGCTTTCATCGGTTCGGCCACGCTGCCCATCATCCAGCAGTTCTTCGAGCAGTCCTTCACGCACTGGCGGATGCGCTGAGCTTCCGCGCCGCTCCAGATCTCCTCGAAGGATTGCTCGCGCAGATTCCCCATGCTTTCTTCCATCACGTTGCACGGGCGCACTTCGCCGAAGGGGTCGAGGAAGAAGGAATCGTGCCCCATGTTGCAGGGCAGCAGGCGCGGATTGCCTTTGATGTAATTGCTCAGCCCATAGTTGAAGTAGGCGCGGAACCAGTTCTTCACTTTGCGGCTGCGCAGCAGGTCGTCAATCAGCTTTTCCAGCTCCACGGTGGCGGCCTCCGGATGCTCGAAGTCGTTGTCTGTCTTGTGGAAGTAGTAGGCGTTATGCACGGCGGCGGTGGCAAATTCGACGCCCATCATCTTCGCCAGTTGGTACAGCTCCATCAGATCGCGGACGTTGCGGTCGGAGAGGGTGATGCCGAACCCGATGTCCCGCAGCCCGAGGCGGTTCAGCTCGGTGAGCGTGCGGATGCCATGATCGAAGCCGTCGGAGATGCCGCGCAGCTCGTCGTTGGCTTTGGGCAGGCCTTCCAGGCTGACGCGCACGCCGATCCACGGGTGGCGCTTTGCCATCTCCACGATGCGGTCGGTGAAGTACCCGTTGGTGCTGATTACCACGCGCCCGGCCTTCTCATGCAGCACATCCAGGATGTCGGACAGGTCGCTGCGCAGAAATGGCTCGCCGCCGGTGACATTGACGCTGGGAATGTCGGGCAGCTTTTCAATGAGCTCCGGGGTGATCTCCTCGGCGGTTTTCGTCGGGAACTGCCAGGTGTTGCACATGTGGCAGTGGGCGTTGCACCGGTAGGTGACGATGATGCTGGCGAATTTGACAGGATGCATCTTCAACTCCTCTCTATCTGACGAGCCCTCACCCCCCCAACCCCCTCTCCCAATACTGGGCGAGGGGGAGCAGAACAGGGCATTACGGACTGATGGCGGCGGAAGGCTTTCCCGGCACGCTGCAGGCGCTGCCGCACGGCAGAGCGCATATTGTGACTGGTCACGCGGTGGAACAGCAGTTTCCACAATGGTTTCGCGAAGCGGCGCAGCAGCCGGTCTGCGGGATACGTCTGCACAGCATGCTCCTGATACATCTTCTCGTAGGCTGCCGCGGCGATGCGCACGTCCAGCACGTCCTCGACATAGCGCCGACCAAAGCCGGCAAGCTCTTGAGCATACGCCGTGTCGGTGAGTACGCGGTAAAGGTCGACGGCGATCTCCTCCACGCTGCAGTCATACGGCTTTTCCTCGGCGATGTTGCGGCCGGAGAAGTTGTAATAGGCCAGCGCCGCGGTGTGTCCGGGGGTGACCATGCCGGCGTAGCCGTTGGCGCCGATCACCAGGGTGGGCTTGCGGAAGGCCATGCCTTCAAAGGCGGAGCGACCGACGCCGATCACCGCATCGGCCATGCCGAGGTAATGCAGCGCGGTGGCTCCTTCATCCTGCGCGGTGGCGGCGACGGTGCAGCCGAATTCGTCGTTCACCTCGGCGATGCGCCGGCGGACATCCTCAAGCACCCAGGCGGCGTGCTGCTTATCCGAGTAGCCGATATGCACGAACTGCACGCGCAGGCCCAGGCAGCGCAGGTTGGCGACGGTGTCGATGCCCTGCAGGATGCTGGTGCGGTATTCCGGGTCCAGGCGGGCGATCTGCAGCACGATGCGCGCCCGCGGGTCGAGCCCATACTTGGCCATGAACAGCGGATATAACGCGGAATCGAGGCTGGCCCGCAGGACGTCGATGCGTGAGACATCGATGCGCGAAGGCAGCACGTGCAGGCTCTCCGGCGTCAGGTCGTGCTCGCGCAGCAGGCGATCCCTAACCTCCTCGCTGAACAGCACAATCGAGTCGAGCGGCAGCATCTGCGCCGGCCCCGGCCCGCCGCATTGCGTGAAGAAGCAGGGGACGTGCAGTGACTTGCTTACGGTGACCAGCTCCGCCAGTCCTTCGTCGGAGAAGGAATGCACGAGGTCGATCTGCTGCCGGCGCAGGATATCCGGCAGCAGCCGCAGCACCGGGCGGCAGCTATTCAACCAGTCGCCGGCGATACGCTCATACGCAAAGCCGGCGCCCTCGATCAGCTTTTCGTTGGCTTGCGCTCCGATCAGGTAGATGATGTCATGCCCGCGATCGCGCAGGGCGTGCGCGACGGCCAGTGAGGAGCGAGTATGGCCGGCGAGGCCGGCATTGAGTACAGCGAGGAGTATCTTCATGCGGTGTCCCTTCGCCAATGTTTCAGCGCGGTGAAATCGCTCACCCGGTAGCGTAGCAGCTCGAATACGGAGACGCCGGTGTACCGGCAGTAAATGCCGATCATGACGAGCGTGCCGAAGCCCAGCCCGCTGGACGCGGCCATGGCGGCGCCGAGGGCGCCGTAGCGCGGCACCAGCAGGATATTCAACACCACGGCGATCGCCAGTGCCGGCAGCGTGCTGATCAGCACCAGCGCGGGTTTGCCGCGGCCGGCCAGGTCCATGTTCAGCACGCGGAAGATGGTGAAGAACACCACGCCGGGCAGCAGCGTGCGGATGACGGCGATGCTGGGCAGGTAATCGTTGCCGAAGATGAGCGGCACCAGCCAGCCGGCGGTGAGATACAGCAATGCCGCCGCCGCCACCACCACGACGAAGGCCATGCGCACCAGCCGCAGCACCTTCCGCGTGAAGGCGGCGTTCTCTTCCATGTTGGCGCTGCGCGCGAACACGACAATGCCGACGGCGTTGGGCAACTGCCAGAGGGCGATCACCAGGTTGGAGCCCAGGCTGTAGATGCCGACCTGGGCCGTGGTGCTCATATGCGCGAGCATCAACACGTGCACCTGGTAATTCAACTGCAGCACGAGCAGCGAGATGGCATAAACCACGCCGATGCTCAACAGGCGGGAGATAATGCCGGTCTGCCACTTGATGCTCAATGGCACCGCGCGCGACAGTAGCCACAGCGTATATCCGGCGGTGATGCCGATGCCGATCAGGTTGGCGGTGACCGCGCCGGTGACGCCGAGTGGAACCATCCACACCAGCAGCAGAATGGCCGCCAGGCGGATCACCTCCGCCAACCAATTCACGCGGTTGAAACGGATGAGGTATTCCTTGCCCAGGAAGTAGCCGCTCGCATAGGAGATGGTGAGCTTGACCGGCACGTAGCAGACCGCCAGCCCGATGAGCAGCGGCGCGCAGTGGATGGGGGCGATGGTGGTGAGAATCAGGCCGCACGTCGCCATGCCGACCAGCCCGGACACGATCAGCAGCGCGAGGATGACGCCGACGATGTCACGGTCGGCAAATAGCTTCTTGCCGGTGTGGTAGACTGTCGCCTGGCGGATGCCCATCTCCGCCATGCTGGTGAAGAGGATGGGGTAGACGAGCAGCGCCGTCACCGTGCCCTGACCGGCCGGCCCGAGCTTGCGGGCGATCAGCACGCCGCTCACGAAGGTGAGCACGACGATCGCCACGTTGCTGCCGAGCACGCGGGCGGCATCAGCGAGGAAGCTGCGTTGTTGCGGAATTGGAATGGTATTGACGATGGTTGCCATAATAATTGGAAGGTTGGAAAATTGGATGATTGGAAGTATGGAGTTCGTAGTCAGTAGTGAGTAGTGCATCGTTCATGGAATCGATACTACTCACTACTGACTACTCACTATCTACTCTTCCAGTCATCCCGCTCACTCCATCACTCGACTTAACCAAAATAGTTACGCTGCCACCAGTTGCCGGCTTCCGGCCAGTACCTTCACTTCGGGCATTAAGCGCACGCCGAACTCGCGATATACGGTGTCAATAATCAGCGCCATCAGGCTTCGCACGTCCGCGGCGGAGGCGTGCCCTTCGTTGATGATCCAGTTGGCGTGCACGGGGCTGACCACCACGTCGCCGATGCGTATGCCTTTCAACCCGGCCCGCTCGATGAACCAGCCGGCGGTCCGTTCTTCATCGACGTGCTCCGGCGCCAGGCGGAAAACGCTGCCGGCGGTGGCGCAATGCTGCGGGAACTTGCCTTGCCGCCCGGCGATGACCTGGCGGTGGCGGGCGAAGATGGCCGTCGGCTCGTCCCGTTCCGGCAGGCGGATCTCCGCGGAGAGCACGATCCAGCCATGCTCCGGCACACGGCTGCGGCGGAAGGAGAAACCCAGCTCCGGCACGGTTGCCGTGCGCACGACGCGCAGCAGGGGATCCCAAACCTCTACCGATTGCAGCACGTGCTGCATGGCGATGCCGTGCGCCTTGCCGCGGCCCGCGTTGCCGGCGATCGCTCCGCCAAGGGTGCCGGGAACGGCGCAAAGGAATTCCAGTCCGGCGTAACCGGCATGGGCGGCGCGTCCGGCCAGCGCCGGCAGCATCATCCCCGCCGTGGCATGCATGACGCCGTCCACGATACAGCAGTTGGCCGATCCCCAGCGCAGACGCACCACGAAGCCTTCCAGCCCATCGTCGTCGATCAGCACGTTGGAGCCGTTGCCGAGTACCTGCAGCGGAATGCCGCGCTCCGCCGCGAACGTGCAGGCGCGCAGCAGGTCAACGGTATCGCGCGGCTCGAGCAGAAATTCCGCCGGGCCGCCAATGCGCCAGGTGGTATACGGCGCGAGGGGTTCTTCGCGAAAAATGGTTCCACGGAAATTAGGGATCAAGTTGCTCATTGTTGGCTCCCAGATTTTTTATCGGCATATTGCTTCGTGCGATCAAGGCGCCGACGTCGTGTCGGCGTTAAATATGATGGTTTTTCTTCGCCGGATCCCACCCCGGTGTTCGAGCACAGCACGCATGCCCGCCGGTCCGCCCCGGCCTTGAAAAGACCGGGCTAGTATAAGACGCCGGATCAATCCGGCTTCAGACAGATGAATCGAGAGCCTCCTTGTTGGAGGAGTCCTCGCATATCAGGCTGGTTCAGGCGGCGACGGGTTGGGCGTCACGCAGCTCTTCGGGCGCATATTGGTGCATGGTCACACCCAGGCCTTGCAGCTTTTCCTGCAGGTTGTTGTAACCGCGCAAAGCCATCTCCACGTTGTGCACCAGACTGGTGCCCTCGGCGAGCAGACCGCCCAGCAGCACGGCCATACTGCCGCGCAGGTCGGTAGAGCGCATGGCGGCGCCGGTGAAATGGGCCGGACCGGTCACGCTGATTTGCCCGCGATCGTCCCAGGTGATGGCGCCGGGGCAAAGCTTGCTCAGCTCCCGCAGGTAAGCCGTGCGCTCTGGATAACGATAATCGATGATGCGGCTGATGCCGTCGGCTTTCAAGCCCAGCAGCACGTAGAAGGGCTGCATGTCGGAGATGACGCCGGGATAGGTGCCGGTGGCCACTTCGAAGGGCTGGATGGTCTGCTGCGCATTCATGCAGGACGGCGAAATGTAGACCGACTGCGAGTTACGGAACAAGTCGATGCCCGCCTCGCGCAGGTGAATCAGCGGCACCTCCATCGCGGAGAAGGGCACCGGCTCGATGAGAATCTCACCGCCGGAGAGGATGCCGTAGACGATCCAGGTGAGCGCTTCGATGCGGTCGGGCATCACACGGTAGCTGGCGCCGCGCAGGCGGGACTTGCCAGTGACGGTGATGCGGCTGTTGCCCTCGCAAACGATGTCGGCGCCCATCGCCGTCAGGCAGCCGATCAGGTCGCTGACCTCCGGATTGACATATGCGTTGCGGATAACGGTCGTGCCGCGGGCGATGCTGGCACAGAGCAGTGCAGTCTGTGTACCACCGGCCGTGGGAAAGGGGAAGACGATCTCCGCCCCGCGCAATTGCGGACAGGTGATCTCGATATAGTCGTCAGCCTCGCGCACCTGCGCGCCCAGGCGCTCCCAGACCATGATATGCAGATCGTATTTGCGGTTGCCGATTTTGCAGCCGCCGGGGTAGGGGATGCGCGCGATGCCGTGGCGGTGCAGTTGCCCGGCCGCCAGCAGGTAGGTGGTGCGGACGGGACAGGTATAATCGGCCACCGGCTCCGCCGACAACTCCCGCGCGTGAATGTCGAGGGTCTGCCGCTCTTTATCAAAAACCACCTGTGCGCCTAATTGCTCAATAAAGCGTCCCTTATGCCGGGTGTCCACCAGCTCGGTGGGGAAGTTGTCCAGGTGCACCGGGTCGTGGGTGAGCAGGGCGGCATCCATCAACAGCACGGCCCCGTTCTTCGCCCCACTGACCTGAACGCGACCTTTCGGCACCTGGCCGCCGGGAATTATAGCTGTCATTTCCATGATTGGTTTCCTCAATAGTTCAGGCGGACAACGCCTGCTCATACGTCTCGATCAAGCGCTCACGATGGCGCTCGAGGGAATACTGCTCCTCCACGCGGGCACGGCCACGCCGGCCCATCACCATGCGTTTTGTGGAATCAGTCCATAATTGCTGCAGGTGTGCGCTCAAGGTTTCCGCGTCGCCGGCGGGGAAGAGCAGGCCATTTTCCTCGTGGCTGACCAGCTCCGGGATGCCGCCGATGCGCGAGCCGACCACCGGTTTGCCACAAGCCATCGCCTCCAGCACGGACATCGGCGCATTTTCGTAACAGTCGGAAGGCATCACCAGCATGGCCGCGTTCCGGTAGGCCTCCGCCAGCGCTTCGCCCTGCAGGTAGCCGCGGAAGGTGACGCGGTCGTCACAGCGCAATTGCCCCGCGGCTTCAGCCAGTTGTTGCCGCATCGGCCCATCGCCGACGATCTGCAGCGGCATGCCCTTCAACCTGCTGACCGCCTGCAGCAGCGTCAGCAGGCCTTTTTCCGGCGAGAGCCGGCCGACGTACAGCAGGTAGTTGCCCGGGGTCGCTTCCGCGGGCAGGCGCCGCAGGTCCACCGCATTGGGGATGACGTCGAGGCGGGGGTGTTTCAGCCAGGAATTGCCCACCAGCCCGGCCATGAAGCGGCTGGGACAGATGAGGCGTTTGACCTGCTGGTAGCGGTGCAACCAGCGGTTGGCATACGATTCGACGGTGTAGATGAGCGAATACAACCGGTTGCCTTTGTGGCAGCCCTGCGTGGCGCAATTGTAGAAGCGGCCCTGACGGCAGCGCTGGCACACCTCGCCACGATTGAGCATGGAGTAGGACGGGCAGAGGAGCTTGTAATCGTGCAGCGTGAGCACCATGGGTATGTCGCGCTGGTGGGCGACGTCGCAGATGGCGGTGGTCAGCCCGCCGTAGATGTTGTGCCCGTGAATGAGATCGGGCTTCACGCGGTCGATGAATTCGGCGAAGCGGCGCTTCACCTCGGCGTTGTAGACGATCCGCGGCACGTGCGCCAACTTGCCCACCGAGGAGAGGGTGAAGGGATCCACGTAGGCGGGGAACAGGTCGTTATGCGGCAGCGGCGGATTCTCGGCACGCTGCTGCCCGAAGTAGCTGACCTGGATGCCTTCGCGATCCAGCGTCTCCGCTTCCTCGAACATCACGCGCTCCGACCCGCCGCGCACATATAAGTAGTTGTTCACCATCACGACATGCATTGAACATCTCTCCATTATTGACAGTGAATGAGTCAGTTCCGGTGGTTGAGTAGGCAAGTGAGCCTTTCGCATCTTTTCACAGCTCACGCGCCGTATCGAAACCACCACGTATAGAGCACCCGTTCACGTTTGGCTTTCCTGTGAGCGCGGTGGTTTCGATACGGCGCGTGAGCTGTGAAAAGATGCGAAAGGCTCACTTGCCTACTCAACCACCGGACCGGGCACTCTTTAATAATCACTCATCCAACCCATTACTGCGATTCATTCTCGGCCAGCTCCCGCTGCGGCGCCGGCACGCGGACACCGCTGCGCTCTTCGGCCAGCGCCTGGTAATAGGCTTCGAACTCATCCGTGATGCGGTCCCAGGTGTAATTTTGCCGCACGTGTTCGATGGCATTGGCGGCCATCCACTCCGGCAGGCCGTCCGCCGACAGGAGCTGCTGCAGCTTGGCGGACAGGTCGCCGACATCGCCGCAGCGGAAGCTGACGCCGTTGCCGCCGGCGGCCTCCAGGTTCTCCGTAATATCGCTGATCAGGCAGCATACGCCGTAACTCATGGCCTCGAGCAGGGCGATGGACAGACCTTCGATCTCGGAGGGGAGCACGTAGACCAGCGCCTGGCTGAACAACTCATCCTTCAGCCGGCCCTCCACAAAGCCGGGGAAGATGATGCGCGGGTCGTCGCCGGCCAGCTCCAGCAGCTCCTGCTTGTAATTCCCGGCCCCGGGCACGTCACCGGCGATCACCAGCTTGCGGTCGGTGTCCAGGCGGCGGAAGGCGGGGATGAGGAAATGCGCGCCCTTTTCACGCACCAGCCGGGAGGCGAACAGCACGTATTGTTTGGGCTGCAGGCCAAGCTGATAAATCTCCTGTGCCGGGGTAGGGTACTTCACCTCGGTGCCGGTGGGAATGAAGCGCACATCGACGCCGTAGTGATCCTTGAAATACCGGCACTGCTCCAGGGAAACGGCGGTGAAGTTGCGATTGACCGCAAAGGATAAGCGCTCGAGCCCCTTGAGCACGCCGGAGCCGCCCTGGCCCCAGCGCGAGCGCTTCCACTCCAGCCCGTGGTACTGGATGAGGGTGGGCTTGCGCAGCAGGTGGGCGAACCAGGCGAAGGCGCCCGGCCCGACGTGCTGCAGGTGGATGACATCCGCCCAGCGCGTGACCGAGGCGTGCAATACGGAGAAAAAGCTGGAGGTCAGCTTTTCCATCTGGGCGGAGGGGATGCTCGGTACCGGAATGATTTGCATACCGCGATACGTTGACGGCACCTCGCCGTAATGCGTCATGGAATAGACGCGCACGGCATGCCCGCGATGCACCAGCCGGGAGCCCAATTCTTCGGTATACTTCTCGATACCGCCACCGCGTGCAATATGTTTTACAACTACAAATGCAATATTCATAACACCGCGACCTTCCTTGAGTGGGCAGCAGCGGGTGAGGCTGTTGGCCCTGACGCGAACTAACCGATGTGGCCTGTCTATTCGGTTCTCGCCTGCTTTAATTAGAATTTGTTTAGTTAACACAAATACGATAATTTTTATCGTTTGCTGACTTCTTTTCTCCCGTCTCATGCATCATTTTTGACGGTATCCCGGGGATTTAGCCTTCGGCTGCCAGCTCGGAATGCCGGTTCCGTTCTTCGCATCGGAGGGCGACTTGCCGGTAGGTGTCCAACAAACGCCGTCCCAATACATGTATCGGTTGTCGCGCGCTGATACTGAAGAACACCAGCAGCGCCAATGCGAGAAAATTATCGAAATTATTCTCGGAAACGTTATAAAGCGCCATCATCACCAGCAGCCAGCGGCTCGCCGGCAGCATCTGCCGGAAGAGCGTGCACCAGACCAGCGCGTTGGCGAGCAGGCCGAGCAGGCCCAGCTCGAAGAGGAAGCGCAGGTAGTCGTTGTGCGGCAATATGCCCATCAGCGGGACGCTGGAGCCCAGCCCGTTGCCGAAGAGCACGCACAGCCATCCGCCTTGCTGCCAGGTCCGGAAGGTTTCCTTCCAATGCACCAGTCGCCAGAGGGCGGAGGTGGCGTCGTCGCCGTAACCAATCGAGGCCTGGTAAAAGTTTACCGCTTTATCGGAGAACACCAGCTCCAGATTGTTATACGCGATCTCGACCTTGGCAGTGGTCTTGGCGATCGGGCCGGTCTGCATGAACGGCTGGTCGCGCAACAGCAGCAGCGCGGCTACCAGCATTCCGAGCAGGCCGGCGGCGACCAGCAGAATGATGAGCAGCTTGCGGCCCCGGCCGGCGGCAATGAGCCGGTAGCCGAGGGCGATGATGATGCTGAGCATTGCTCCCGCCGTGCCCGACAACAGGATCAGCCCGCCCACCAGCCCGTAGACGCCCCAGCGGACATACCAGGCGTCGCGCTCTCGCAGCACGAAGAGCAGACCCATGGCCATTAACGCGAAGTTGTTGGGGTTGGTGAACAGCCCTTTCATGCGCTCGGAGGCGCCCATGCCGGTGTGCGCCAGCAACATGCCGGCCATCAGCAGCATGAGGATGGCGATGAACAATGGCACGCGCAGCTTGCTCTCATACAGCGGCGGCAGGCGCAGCGGCAGGCAGACCAGGATGACGAAATACACCGCGTAATACTTGATGATGTAGGTGGCGGAGTCCTCGCCAATCGTTGCCGTGCCTAGCAGCAGCGGCACCAGGGGCAGCAGAAAGCTGAACAGAAGGCCAAGGGTGAGCAGATTCTTCCGCAACGGCAGGATGAGGCTGCCATACCGCGCGGCCAGCAGCAGGATGAAGAGCCCGGCGCCGATCGCCTGCAGGCCGATGCCGGCCAGGCCGCCGACCAGCGTGATCGCCGCATAGCCGATATATGCCGCCAGCAGCAACAGCCAGCGTGAGGAGGCATACGGCAGCGCGAGCGCCGGCATTCGGGGGGTATTCATTTGTAGCGGCATCTGTCCGAGCATCGGATGACTTTCTCTCAATCGATCAGTGATTACTTGGAGCTCACCTGCTCGCGCTTGCGGCGAGACTTCACGCGCTTGACGGGCTGGCCCTCGTCGCCGGGCACTTCGTCCTCATACGACGCGTAGTAATACTGGTAGCCGTAGCGCTGCTGATCGATCTTCAGCCGGTTGACGATGAGGCCGAGGAGCGGGGCATTGGCCTGCTTCAACGAGCGGACAGTCAATTGCAGGCCGGTGGCCAGTGTGCGGCCGATGGTGACCAGCAGCAGTAGCCGATCGACGATGGTGGACATCACCTGGATATCGCTGAGCTTCACGCATGGCGGGCAGTCGATGATCACCAGGTCGTAATCCGCGGCGAGGCGTTGGAAGAGCTGGCGGCTTTGCTGCGAGTTGAGGATCTCCGACGGGTTGGGCGGCAGCGGGCCGCTGGGCAGGAAGTCCACGCCCGGGAAATCGGACTGCACGATGGCCTGCTTCAACGAGCTGGCGCCGGTCAGCACGCTGGTGAAGCCGACCTCGCGCGAGCGTTTCATCAGGTTGTGCATGTTCGGCCGGTGCAGGTCGCAGTCGACCACGATCACCCGCTTGCCATCCATCGCCATCACCATGGCCAGGTTGGCGGAAGTGGTGGTTTTCCCTTCGCCCGGTCCGGCGCTGGTGATGGCCAGCAGCCGCAGCGAGTGGTCGATATCGACGAAGGAGATATTGTTGCGCAGCACGCGGAAGCTCTCCAGGAAGGCGGAATTGCGGTCCACCTCGTCCAGCAGCATCGGCTCGCCGGCGGGCTGTTCGGGGATGCCGGCCATGGTGACGGCGCCGGCGAGGCGCTCGGCCGATTCCTGATCGTGCACGCGGTCATCCAGCCGCTCCACAAGGACCACGGCGATCGCCGCCACCAGCAGGCTGGCCAGGAAGCAGAGCATCATATTGCGGCGCGTGCTGGGGAGGTAGGGCTCATTGTCGGCGCGCGCATTGGAGATGATATTGCCGTTGGGGAGGATGGCCTGTTCACTGATGAGCAGCGTGTGGTACTTCTGCGTCAGCATGTTGAAGGTTTCTTTGTAGAGCTCGCTGCGGTGCAGCAGCTCGGTAAGCTGGCGCTCGCGCTCGGGCAGTGCCCTGGCGCGTGCCAGCTGCCGGTCGCGCTCGCCGGTCAGAATGCGAATGCTGGCCTCATCCGAGGCGCACTGCGCCATTGCTTCGGCGTATTGCTTGATCAGGTCCTGGTACAGCGGGTTGGGGGTGTGTGTGGTGCTGGCGATGATCTTTTCCGTCACGCCGGCCAGCAATTGCTGCTGCTCGGCGATCTGCCCGTCGAGTGTCTTCACCTGGCTGGAGTCGAGGGTATATTCCTGCAGTAAGGCGGCCCGCTGCTTGTTCAAGTCGTCCAGCGTGCTCTGAATGGCGGCGAAGCGCGGGTTGACGGTCACGCTGGTGCTGGCGACGATATCCACGTCAGCCTTCGCCAGTTGTCCCCGCAGGATCGTCAGCGACTGCCGGTTGCTGCCCAGGCGAACGGTGGATTCGTCCAGCGTTTCCTGCATGCGCGCCATGCCCTGGGCGAAGGCGGTCAACTGCACATCCGGAGCGATGAGTCCGTTCTTCGACTGGAAGTCGGACAGCTCGCGGTTCGCCCGTTCCAGCTTCTGCTGCATCTGCAGCAGGCTCTGCTCGACGAATTTACTCGCTTCGTGGGTGGCCTGGCGGCTCATCGCCAGGTCGCGCTTGAAATAGGTTTCGGCGATGGCGTTGGCCAGCTTCGCGGCGGCTTCCGGCGAGTACGCGCGGGTGGTAATTTCAATGACGTCGGTGTTGCGCTTCGCCTGGATGGCCACCGCCCACTCCGGCACGGTCTCGCTCCGGAAATCGCGCAGGCGGTCGGCGGCGGGGAGCCGGTTGAAGGCCTCTTCCAGCACGTCGCAGGTGGAGAGGATTTCCACCTGGGTATCGACGGAGCGACCCTGTGTCAGCGCGTTGAGGTTGGCCAGCATGTCGTCGCTGCCACCGCGGACGCCGGTGCTCGAGGAGACCAGAATCCGCGCGGTGGCCTGATAGACCTTCTGCTGCAGGCCGGTCAGCACCATACCGAGGGCGATCACCGATACGATGGCACCCAGGATGATCCAGCGGCGCCGGCGGATCACGAAGAGCAGATCCTGCAGGTTGATCGTTTCTTCCTCCTGGGGCGCCAGGGCGGGCATCGTCTCGATGATGGCGGGTAAATCGGTTGTTCGTTCCTGTTGTTGTAGCATCTTCTTTACCTTTATCGACGGAATTGACGCGTGTTTTAACACGTTCGGTCAAACCGGGCCTGAAAAAGTCACTGTCACGAAGCATTTCGGATCGCTTACGGCGTTAGTTCAGCACCTGCCCGTATACCAGGCCGACCGCGGAGAGCGCGCGGAAGATGACATCCCAGTTCGGCTTGCGGGTCTCCGGTACGTAGACGATATCGTCGGTCTGCAGCGCGGGGTTGCACGTCGGATCGGCGGATTTGAAATATTTCTCCAGGTCGCAGATCTCGCGCTGCTGCTTGCCGTCCACCATGCGGAGTATGGCAACCTGCTTGATGCCGCCGCGCTGATTCTCCATACCACCCGCCAGTCCAAGCGCATCCGTCAGGCGCAGGGAGCGCCCGTCCGGCATGGGGTAAAAACCGGGTTTATTGACATATCCCAGCACCGCCACGCGGTCGATGCTCTCCGGCACGATGATCATGTCGCCGGCGACAAGCGGCAGGTTCTGCGCCATGTCGCCCTGCTGCAGGCTGCGCGCCAGGTTGATGGTGGCCAGCGTGCCGTCACGATGCACAACGGACAGGCGGCTGGTGGCCGCGTTCTCCAGCGCGCCGCCCGCGGCGGCGAGGGCGTCCAGCAGGCGGTCGCCGGTTTTCAGTTCGTAGGCGCCCGGTGTCTTCACCTGGCCGGAGACGGTGACCGGCAGCACGCGGATCGAATCGACCTTCACCACGTCGCCCGCCTGCAGCGGCCCGTTCATCTTCGGATTGGCGCCGAAGGCCTCCGCGGTATCGGCTTCCGCCACCGCCCGCGAGCCGCGGACCACACTGATGCGCAGGTCATGCTCGGGGAGGGTAAAGCCACCCGCGCGGGCGATGGCCTCCACTACGCCGCAGCCGGCGCGAATGTCGAACAGGCCGGGGGTGTTGACCGCGCCCATCACGTAGACGGCTACCCATGCCTGCGGCTTCACGATGAGCAGGTCGCCGCGTTGCAGGGGGATGTTCGCTTTCGCGTCATGTTTCACCAGTGCGGCGTCGAGATCGAGGGTGGCGGCTTCTTCCTTACCGCGCATCACCACGGCGCTGACTTCCGTCACCTGTGCCGACAGGCCGCCGGCCAGCGCCAGCGCCTCCACGGCGCCGCCACCGGCGCGAAGTTGGTACATGCCCGGCGCCTTCACCGCGCCGGTGACATACACCGGGAACAACTCAATGCGCTCGATGGTCAGCACATCGCCGGGTATTAACACGGGATTAGCGCCCGCATCATTGCGAAGGACGGCGGGAAGGTCACGGATGGTGCGCTCATTCTCGCGCAGCAGAATCGCCCGGCAATCGGCAGGGGTGGTGAGCTGCCCGCCGGCGACGGCCAGCGCTTCGGTGATGCGCCAGTCCGGCTTCAGATCGTAGGCGCCGGGCCGGGCCACGTCGCCCAGCACAAATACGCGCTGCAGGCGCGCATCCCTGAGGTTGACGTGCACGCTGGGATTGCGCAGGCTGGTCTTCAGGCGGGCGGTGACAGCCTCGGACAACTCGCTGAGCGTCTTCCCGGAAGCCTGCAGGCGGCCGGCCACCGGCACATCAATCATACCGTCCGCCGGCAGCAGGAAGTCACCCGACAGTTCCGGATGATCCTGCACCAGGACGCTGATCCGATCATCCGGCCCCAGGCGATACGCCGGCGGTGCTACTTGCGCCAGTCCGATGGCGCTGAACAGTATGACGAACATGACTACGGCTGTGATACGATACATGTCGACTCCTCCACGAAGCCAGAAACGAGTGTAGATAACGATAAATTAATCATCGAATATGCGGATCTTACGACCGGCAGGCCCGTGCAAACCACCCGAACAGGCGCCAACCCTTTCGCGCCGCCTGATAAGCCAGTGGGGCGCTGTCGATGGACCGGCCGTCAATGATGCACTGTCCGTTACGCTTGACCAGTGCGGCGGCCATGTCTTGCCCGACGAGATCGGTCAGCCGGCGCATGACCGGCGCCAGACCGGGGCGGCGGCGGCGGGGCGAGTGGGCATCCGAGGCCACGAACTGCACCCAGTGCAGCGCGAGCAGCCGGCGCGCGGTTTCTTCAGCCCGCGGACCCTGTCGCCCGAGCAGACTGCCGGCATTGGTCTGCAGCAGCACCCCGCGCTGCACGAACGGCTCGAGCACCTGTGGTGTGTCCTGAACAGCGGCTGAGCGCTCCGGGTGGGCGAGGATGACGGTAATCCCCTGCAGCTCCAACCCGTAGATCAGGTGCTCGAAGCCCAGCGGGAAACGGATGGGCGGGGTCTCCAGCAGCAGATATTTGCCTCCATGACCGAGGGTGATCGGGTAGCCGGCGGCTGCCGCCTCAACCACGAATTCATCAGGATAGACTTCCATCCCCGGCAGCAGCCGCAGCGGAATGCCGGCGTCCGCCAGCGCATCCTGCAGCCGCGCGATATGCCCGGTGAGGCACGGTGCTTTCTCCAGGTCCTGCCTCGTGGCCAGGTGCGGCGTCGCGAAGATCGCCGAATTGCCGCCGGCTACCGCCAGCTCCGCCATCAACAGCGCGTCCGCCAGGGTGGCGGGGCCGTCGTCGATTTCCGGCAGGATATGGCTGTGAATGTCGATCATCGTATTACTAATCCGCTATTTCTCGCCAACGCGCGAAGATTTTATGTGTAGTTGCGGCGCAGCCGCCCCGTGTCTTCCGTTTTCTTGCTCCCGGATGGGAGTTATGCAGCTTTCAGCGGGAAAGCAGCTTCCCAACAATATCTTCGGCCGGATAGCGGCGGCACTATAGAGTTTTGGTATCATCATGGTATAAAAAAATCTTTATACCTGGTATGGAAGCGTCGGAAGGTGTGAATTCGCAGGCCGTTCGGGTGACTCTCATGTGATTAGGCCGTTAGCGAGCTTAATTACATCTGAGGTGGTGCTTCCGCCACGGATGGTACGGAAGATGGCGGACGATTGTCCCTGTTTTCGTATTTACATCGTTCATAGGAAAGGCTGTCTTTCGAACGACTCAAATATGAAAACTTCTTCGGGGGACAGTCCCCCTTTGATGGCAATATTCGCGATTTATCTGACCTACCATGGCGCATCCAATGCGCATTTATGGGCACTGCGTAGCCCTGCGCGCTTCCAAGTATTTATGATTTCACCGCCGGTTGCATCGCATCCCGGCTGCCGACCCGCACGATCTTCGGCTCGCCCAGTGCATCGCTCCACGGCATGCGGTAGGGGATGCCGGGGAGCAGGTCGAAGCAGTTGTCCGCCAGCGGCAACTCGCCGTCCACGTCCAGGCAGACGCCCCAGGCGAAGACATCGGAGACCAGCGTCAGCTGATTTCCGTCACGCTGCAGCAGGATCTTCGGCTCGGTGAATTCCAGCTCCTTGAAGCGCTCCAGGAACAAGCGGTGCTGGGCAACGGCATGACCGTCCTGCAGCAGCACGGCGAAGGCGCCGCTTCTCTTCAAGCCCAGCGCTTCCCACTCCGCGCGGGAGAAAGCAGCGAGCGGGGTCGAGGTGTTGGCGGGCAGGTGAGCGGGCGCCGTGTGATCGAGCAGCCGTGCGCCGTCGAGGGTGAACAGGCCGTAACTGACGCTGCCATCCCACGCCTGCGGGGTGTCGTTCACACCGTAGACCGTCACCTGGCCGTCCTCTTCGGCAACCACCACGGTGACGGGTTGGAAGACCCGGCGCACCGGGTGGTAGGCCAGCTTCTTCCGGCGGTAATAATCCACGATAGTCCAGCCGTGGGTGACCGGCCAGGAGTCGTTATACATCCAGAAGATCGCCGAGGACGAGCTGAACATGCGACGGCGGTAATTGACGATGTATTCCTGCAAACCTTCCGCCTGCAGCAAGGCGCTGGCGAAGGCGTAGTCCTCCCAATCCATCGCCAGCGGGTCACGGCCGAGCCACAGCTCGATCGATTGATAGGTATGCCCGAGCCCGCCCTGCACGGCATCCATGCAGGCGAAGGGGTTGTCATGATGCTCCCAACTGGGCGAGAAGAGCCGGCGCTCGCCGTCCGGCAGGAACTGCCGCAGCGTGGCGGGCGAGGAGGCGCCCATGACGCCGCCTTCGTTCGGGAAGCGATCGATGTTCTGCCGGTACTTCCAGAAATTCGCTCCGCCCGCCTCCATGGAGACGACCCACGGGTGCTGGTCGCCGACGGTGGGGTCGTTGGGATGCTGGTAATCCGGCGAGTAGGGCGAGCTGGGCCAGTAGACGGTGGAGCGGTTCTCCGCGTCCACGATCTGCGGGATGTCGTGGTGGAAGAGCGCATAATGCGGGTGGGCGGGCGCGCCGTTGTCGTATCCCCAGCCCCAGTCACCCCATTCGATTTCATTATTGCCGCACCAGACGACCAGCGACGGGTGGTGCGCCATCTCGCGCGTGGCCCAGGTCACTTCGCGCCGCACCTCCGCGGCAAACTCCGGGTCGTCGCCAGGATACTTCGCGCAGGCGAAGAGGAAATCGTGCCAGATGAGCACGCCCGCTTCGTCGCAGGCGGTGCATAGCGCGTCATCGGCGAAAAGGGCGCCGCCCCAGATGCGCAGCGTATTGAAATTCGCCTCCACCGCCAGCTTCACCAATTCGCGGTAGCGCTCCGGCGTCACCGTGCTGTACAGCAGGTCGGCCGGCACCCAGTTGCCGCCCTTGCAGAAAATCGGGCGGTTGTTGATCTTCACGATGAAATACTTGCCCGTCTCCGGGTGCGGCGACTGGTCGATCTCCACCCGGCGCACGCCGGTGCGGCGGGTGAGGCGCTGCGCCTCTCCGCCTGCCTCCAGCGTCACCTCCACGGTATACAGGAATTGCTTGCCATGGTGGATCGGCCACCACAGGCGGGGCTGGTCGATGGGCAGCGTCAGCTCATAACGTGCGGTGCCCGGTGTGAGAGTGACTTCACATTGCGCTTCCTGCCCTGTGTCGGCGATGCGGGCGCGGAGGACGGCTTTCACCGGTTCAGCGGCCGGATTCTCGATCACGGCGCGGGCATGCACTACGGCGGAGGCGAGATCGGGCGCGGGCACGGCGAACACCGCCGCCTGCTCCAGCCGGGCGCCGGCGCACCACTCCAGCCGCACGTCGCCGAGGATGCCCACGTTGACCAGCCGCGCGTTCCAGTCCCAGCCGCTCTGGTATTGCGGGTGGCGGTGCCAGTGGCGCTTGGTGAGCAGGCCGATATCGCCGACGGAGTAGTTGTTGGCGGGCTTTTCCGCGGCGGAATGCATGCCGGTGGAGAGCTGCACCACCAGCAGGTTCTCGCCCGGCTTCAGCTTGCCGGTGACATCCATGCGCGCGGGCCGGTGGGCGTTGGCGTGGCGGCCGACTTCTTCGCCATTCAGCCAGACGACGGCTTCCAGCTCGAGCCGGTCGAAGACCAGCCAGGCTGGCTGCTCGGTGGCATCCGCGGGCACGGAGAAGGTATGCCGGTAGATCCAGAACGCCTCTTCTACCCAGCGCGCCTTCAGCGAGTTCAACCCGAAGTTGACCGGATCGAGCAGGCCTGCCTCCTGCAGCACCTGGTGGATCGGCGCCGGCACCGCCGCCGGCAGCAGCCCCCGCCCGCGCAACTCCGGACCGGTAAAATGCCCGGGGTGCATCAGGTGCGATCCTTCTGCCCAGGTCAACGCCCAAGTGCCGTTCAACGAAATCATGCCGCTCATGGTGTCTCCTCCAGTGTCCCTTTTCTCCCTTTCCGGCGCTTTCCTCTTGTGCCAGGGATGTGTAGGGTACAGATCTTTTGCTCGGTGACGATCCGAAGGCACGGGCCCTCTCCCCGCTGCTGTCCTTCCTGGCCAGCAGCGGGGAGAGGGCCCGTGCCTCCGGATCGTCACCGAGCAAAAGACAACAGAGACAAACGGTGCTATCTGTCAGGTTTACTGCCCCTGATCCTGCGCCGGTACCGGCTTCTGATCATTAGCCGGCTGCGTCTCCTGTTCCGGCTCCGCCGGGCGGTCGAGGGTGTAGGTGATGTCTTTCAGGGATTTGCCGTTTTTGGCCAGCAGGCGCATGAAGAAGCCCCAGCCGCCGGATTCCTGGTCGACTTTGACCAGCAGGCGGTTCCAGCCGGCGCGGAGGGTGATGCCGACGGTGTTCTGGTCGGGATCGACGGCGGTGCGGCGCATGCGCTGCTGGAAGATCTGCTCGCCGTTGACCCACACGCGGATGCCGTCATTGGCGCCGAAGACCAGCGAGCAGGCGGTGGTGGCGGGGACATGCAGGTAGACGTGCGCGTAGGCCACCACGTTGGTATTCGGCGTCAGGTAGGAGGCAAAGTCGACGAAGTTGTTGTCGGCATACAGGCTGCGCCACTGCAGGTCGCCGGTCTGCTCGCCGTGCGACGGCTCGATGGTTGGCTCCTCGATCAACGGCGTGGTCAACCCGGTGTAGTCGGGGTCGGGGAAGGCGCCGAGTACCAGCCATTGCCGCAGCCAGCCGCCGCCGGGCAGCTCTTCCGGGCCGACGGTGATATTCGCTCGCGCCGCTTCCTTCCCCTCCGCGGTGAGAGCACGCACCAGGTAGGAGGAGTCGGCATCGGTCGATGCGGAATAGAGGCCGCTGGCGGTGATGTTGCCGCCGCCGATCACGTCCCAGGTCAGCGCCGTATCGATGGGATTGCCGAATTGGTCGCGGGCGCGGGTGACGAACTGCACCGTCTTCCCCTCGGCGATGACATCATGCGACGGGATGACTCGTACGCTGGCGACGCGGGGCGTGTAATACTCGAAGGCATTATCGAGCGTTGCGGACAGCATGTCGGGGTTGGTCACTTTCACCGCGCCGTGACCCACCTCGCCGGCGTCGCTGACCACCTCCAGCAGGTTCGGACTGCGCAGGATGACCGAGCGCGCCGGCATGCCGTTCAGGGTGACGGTGCAACCGGGCTGGAAACCGGCGCCGGCGATGCGGTGCACCGTCCCGCCCAATTTCGCGGCATACGCCGGTAGGATGCGGTCGATCTCTGGCGGGGTGATCACGACGAGACTCGAGATGGGCGATCGATACGGCGTCCCGTCCGCGTTGAATCCGACCGCCCAGACATCGTGCGGGCCGTAGCCGAAGCCTGTCAGCGGGAGATGCACGGTGAAGGGGGCGGCGTCCGCCGATCCGCATTGCCGTCCGTCGATATACAGCTCAACCCGCGCCACGCCATCGCCGGCGGTGACCGGCACATCGATGGTCTCGGCGGCGGGACCGAGCTTGTCGATCAGGCTGATCACCGGCGCCGTCTCGTCATTGCGCACGGTGATGGTGCGGAGCGCATAGCCCTGCACCTCGGCCGCCGACGCGTCGCAGGCGACGGCGCGCAGGCGGTGGGCGCCGTCGCTCATCTTCGTCGTGTCGAGCGGGTAGGTGATAATGGGGGCGGCGTCGCCCAGCGAGAAATGCACGTCCAGCTTGGCGGTGCTGCCATCCTGCCCGCCGGACAGGTGCGACAGTGCCTCCGGGTAGCCGCGGAGCAGCGAGCCGTCCGCCGGCTGCACGGTGAGCTGAAAAGGAATCTCGTTGCCCGCTTCGCCCGGCGTGCGCGCCTCCAGTACGATGAAGGGCATGCCGCCCGGGTCGCGGAAGGCACGGACGCCGGCCCAGCTTTGCAACGAGCGGGACCCCAGGATACGCGCCACCAGCTCGTCGAGCAACTTCGGCAGCGTGGCGCCGTCCGCCGGCACGGTATACGACAGGTCTTCGTTCTGGATACGCAAGGTCACCACGTCGCCCGGTTTGATGCGGCGGCCGACGAAGGTGAGGGTGCCGCGAGCGTATGATGGGCCGACGCCGCCACCGGCCAGCGCGCCGGCGCCCAGGGTGGCGGTGACCGGCGGGGGCGCGGCCTCAGAGGTGACGTTCACCGCCACCGGGATGCCGTTGCCCGCCGCGCCGGGATTGCGCGACACCAGCTGCAGCATCCCGCTGCCCACCTGTGCCACCGCCCGCACACCGTCCGCGCGGGCGAGATCGTCGTCGTCGTTGATTGCCTTCGCCAGGCCTTCGAGCATCTGCTGCAGGTTGGCGCCGCGGGGCATGGTATACGGGACCGTATGTGTGCCGATGCGCAGCTCGATGCGCGCTTCGGGCAGTTCATACAGCGTCTGCAGCGGGTGGTCATCCAGGTACAGGTCGATGCGGTCGATGCTGGTGCCGCGGGTTTGCGCGGCGGCGGACACGCGGATCGACGCTTCACCCGTCAACGGACCGTCGCCCGCTTCGATGGAGACCAGCGGCCGTTTCGCGTACGGCGTGCAGAGCGGATCGCCCAGCACGATGTTCTGCCAGTTCAATGACGGCAGCGCCGCGTAATAACTCTCCGCCAGCGAGAAACCGCTGGTATACCGGTCGAGCAGCGTTTTCAAGCTGGCGATCATCGGGAACGACGCCAGGCCCGGTTCGCCGATCACGCCGTGCACGCCGGCCGCCCCCGCCTGCACGAAGGCGCTGACCGGCAGCAGCACCGGGGTTTCGCTGTCGTCGAAATTATTGGCCGCCGCGCCGTAGCTCTGCGCGAAGTCCACCACGGCGCCCGGGCGGAAGGTGGTGGAGGCAAGGACATCCCGCGTGATGCCGCTGTAAATACCGGCGGAGAAGTAGCCCATCACACCGGTGCGCTCGTCCGGCGGTGCGCTGACGGCCTCCGCCTTCAACCCGCGCAGCGTGAGCAGATCGACGGCCGCTGCATTGTTCGCGCGCGGCATCTGCGGCACCGACTGGAAGATGAAGCGCCCGTCAGGCGCCTGCCCGTCTCCCGCCTTGCCTTGCGCGATGAGCGTTTTGATGTCCTGCACATGGTAGCCGTTGAGCACGGTGACCAGGTACATGCCGTGCAGCGCATCATCACGATGGGAAAACGCGACGGATTTATCCAGGTAGGGATTGACCGTGCGATTCGACCCTTTGCCCAGGTCCATCGCCGACAGCAGGCTGGCGACGGTGCGCCCGTTCTGTACGTCCACCTGCACCGGCAGCCCGCGGGTGAGCACGATGCAGGTGATGGCATCCGTCAATCCCTCGTCGGCCAGGTACTTGCGGACCGGCTTCTCGATCTCGGCCTGGTAGGTTTGATATGAGACAACCGGCGCGGTCGATGTGGTAAGCGCGAGGAGTTGGCGATAAGGGACGTCACGCGTGCGGCGGTACAGGTTGCCGATTTCCAGCGATTCGCCGCTGCGCGCATTGACCACGATCAGCACGTTTTGCGGCCCGCCGCCGGCGAACGCCGCGCACGCGAGGAGTGCAAACAGAGTTATGATTAGATACCGGTGGAAAACTGCCATCCGCGTTGGATCTTCTTCCGGGCGCCCGATACCGCGTGGCGCAGGTGATTGATTAGACGCATGCGATGTGAGAAAGTTGCGTGCGGGGCTGGGCCTAATCCGTTAGCCTGCCATCTGTCGTTACCCGGCCAGTTTAATTCGCTGATTATAGTGAACAAAGGCAGTATCGTAAACAAGACTTTCGCTCACCCTCGCCCCCCTAACCCCAGCCCTTCCCCCCCGATGGGGAAGGGAGCACCGAAACGGAAATAGTGCACCGGGTATTCTACGGACAAAAGCCCAACAAAGAAGTGCTCCTGTTCTCGCCTTTCCACATCACTAACTCCCTTCCCCATCGGGGGGGAAGAGCTGGGGTTAGGGGGACGAGGGTGAGCGATAGTCCTGGTAAAGTATCTACTCCTGGAAAATCAGTTATCGCAAAATCAATCATATATTGTATTCATTACAAAGTAATATTATCTAAAGATATTGCACGGATTATTAGTTGAGTTTATTAAGGTTATCTCGAAACAGCCAGCGTCTATTCCTCATTATGCCGCTGAGCGGATTTTTCACCAATCTCCATTGTTCTCTCGTTAGATGGTAGTCCATCTACATTATTTATATCCTCATTAGTTCTTTTCTAACGTACAGGAAAATTGTAATTATCCAGGCACATTGTTATTTCTTAACCTAGCCTTAACACGATATTGGAAAACGCTCCCTTATCCCCGTATGGAAAGCTAAGAATACTACTGACCGCTGGGTATCCGGCAGGAATCATCATTACGCCTGCACAGGCCGGGCAGCCTGCGGTAATTCGGTTTCCTATTTATCGATCAAGGAGGGAGTTCCTGAATGAGACGTCGCCAGGCGTTTACGCTTGTCGAGCTGTTAGTCGTCATCGGAATCATCGCCATCTTAGCCGCCATTCTCTTCCCCGTACTGACACAAGCTCGCGAAAAGGCTCGGCAGGCCACCTGCATGAGCAATCAACATCAACTTGCGCTGCTCACCATCCAGTGCGCACAGGACCATGAAGGGGTCTTCCCTTCGGCAGACGTGATCTGGAGTATGCTCGAAACTCCGAACGGCATCCTGACATGCCCGACGGAGGGGAAGGGCACAAAAAACGCATATGTCATCAACAACATCATCCCGGGGGCGAATACCGAGTCCTTCGAGAACCCGTCCGATACCGCGCTGAGTTTTGACGGCGCACACCGGGCGGCGGACCTGGCCGACTCCTATGACAATATCGCCTATTCGTGGCGCGATGTGGACAAGCGGCACCAGAATAAGTTCATCGTCAGTTTCCTGGACGCGCATGTGGCGATGACGGCCGAAATGCCAACCTTCATTCATCTTTCGACTTCGGAAAGATCGTCCTCATCGCCCAATGCACCTTCACCCGTCATCCCGGGGCTGGAGATCTGGTTCGCCTCGGACTGGGGGGTGATGCAGCACCCGAATCCGAATGTCATCAACTGGCTCGACCGCGGGCAATTTAAACTGAACGCCCACCCCGCGAATAAAAATCATCAACCGACGTATTATCCCAGTGTCGCATCGCTGGGCGGAGCGCCGGCGCTGTATTTCAAGCCACCCAATAACAATCCGAATATGCTGGTGACCGATGATATCAGCGCGGCCTGGGGGACGGCGCACGACGAAGCGACGATGTTCATCGTGTTTCAACCGATGGGCCACAGCGATAATTACGAATACTCCGTGTTCGATCAGCACAACGGCGATCCGCTGCAGGGGACGCGGCTGCGGCAGGGGAGCCAGGGCGGCGGCAAGGCATCGGCCATGAATGGGACGATGGCCGGCCCGCCATCCGTCACGCTGACGGCCAATCCCAGCTCGCTGACCGGCAGCGGGCAGGTGACGCTGACCTGGTCCTCGTCGGGCGCGACGGGGGTGGTTTCGTCCAACTTCGGCGTGGGGCCGGGCGATCCGCTCAGTGGGAGCCGGACGGTGACAGTCTCCGCCACCACGACCTTCACCATCACGCTGACCAATAGCGGGAAGGACCGGTCGGCATCAGCGACGGTGACGGTGACGCAGCCGCCGCCGACGGTCAATCTGTCGGCGAATCCCACCAGCATTACCGACGGCGACAGCACCACGCTCACCTGGTCAGCGACGAATGCCACGTCAGTAGTATCGTCGAACTTCGGGGCGAGCAGCGTGTCGGGCTCGAAATCGGTGTCGCCGTCATCGACCACCACCTATACCATCACCGTGTCCGGAGCGGGCGGTCAGGCCACCGCCACGCAAACAGTGACGGTGAATGCGGGCACGGTGTCGGTGAGCCTGGGGGCGAATCCCACGACGATCAACTCCGGGCAATCGACCACGCTGAGCTGGACATCGAGCGGGGCGACGCAGGTGGTGCAGAATGAAACGAACTTCGCCGCCTCCGGCGTGAACGGCTCACTCGCCGTATCGCCGGCCGCAACCACGACGTATACGATTACCGTGAAAAAGGGCAATCAGAAGGCCGCGGACAGCGTCACGGTGACGGTGATCCCGGTCGAGAAGCCGACGGTGACGCTAACGGCCAATCCGACCTCAACGGAACCGGGCGGCAACGTGACGCTGACCTGGTCATCAACCCATGCCGGCGCGGTCGCCTCGTCGAACTTCGGCGCCGCAGGGGTCAGCGGCAGCAAGACGGTCAACCCGGTCATCAATACCACCTACACCATCACCGTGTCCGGGCCGGGCGGCGAGGCGACGGCCAGCGTCACGGTAACGGTGAACGAGCATCCGGGCTCCGGCGAATTCGGCGGCCGCCTCTCCTGGTTCCGGAAGAGCTCAGTGGAGATGTATCCACCGAATAACGTGCCGTGGAACACGCCCACGCTGTGGACCATCGTCTCCTCACACCAAAAATACACCGCCTACCAGATGGGCCAGCCCTGGGTGGATTACGTGGGCGGTCCCGACTGGCTGACGCCCGATTACTTCACCATCGGCGGCAGCACGAAGGGGCAGACGGCGAATCAGCGCTCTTTCGACGGCTATATCGGCGAGATCATCATCTTCCGCCGGGCGCTGAATGAGAAGGAACGAAAAGCCATTGAAAAGTATTTGATGGTCAAGTTCGGGTTGAAATAACAAGAGAAGGTCATAAAAGCGATTCATAGTCTGGAAGGAGGCGAGAGCCCCGCCGATGACAGGTAAGCTTTCCTGAATTCGGCGGGGCTCTCGCACCCTTCCAGACGGTGAATCTTAGTTAAACCGCTTGTTGAATTTAGACAGGCACTGCTGTGCTGAAGTCCACCGCTTCGGTGATGCCCAGCTCCTGCGGGCTGCCGATGCGGCCGAGGACGGCGGAGGCGGCGGCGATGGCGGGGCTGGCGAGGTAGACTTCGCTGCCATCGGCGCCCATGCGGTTGACGAAGTTACGGTTGGTGGTGGCCACCGCGCGCTCGCCCTTCGCCAGCACGCCCATGTGCCCGCCCAGGCACGGCCCGCAGGTGGGGGTGCTCACCGCGACTTCCGCATCCACGAAGATATCCATCAGGCCTTCTTTCACCGCCTGCTGCCAGATGATCTGGGTAGCGGGGAAGATGATGGTACGCACTTCAGGGTGCACCTTGCGGCCCTTCAGGATGGCGGCGGCGACGCGCAGGTCTTCGATGCGGCCGTTGGTGCACGAGCCGATTACCACCTGCTGGATTTCCACGTTCATCGCGGCGGCTTCGCTGATCGGCTTCGCGTTGGACGGCAGGTAGGGGAAGCTCACCTGCGGCTCGATGTCGCGGCAGTCCCACTCGTAGGTTTCCAGGTACTGCGCGTCCGCGTCGCTGGCGTAGAAGGTATATGGGCGCTTCGCGCGGCCTTCCACGTATTGGCGCGTGATTTCGTCCGGGGCGATGATGCCGTTCTTGCCGCCCGCCTCGATAGCCATGTTGCAGATGGTCATGCGGTCGGAGATGCATAGCGCCTCGATGGTCTCGCCGACGAACTCCATCGCGCGGTAGCGCGCGCCGTCCACGCCGATCTTGCCGATGGTGTAAAGGATTAAATCTTTGCCGCTCACCCACGGCTGCCGTTTGCCGAAGAAGCGGAATTTCATATTTTCAGGCACGCGGAACCAGGTCTCGCCCAGCGCCATCGCCGCGGCCAGGTCCGTGCTCCCCACGCCGGTGGAGAATGCGCCTAGCGCGCCGTACGTGCAGGTGTGGCTGTCGGCGCCGATGATGCAGTCGCCCGGCAGCGCCAGCCCCTGCTCGGGGAGCAGCGCGTGCTCGATGCCCATGCGGCCCACTTCGAAGTGGTAAGTCAGACCATGCTTCTTCGCGAACTCGCGCATCTGCAGCGTGAGCTGCGCGGATTTGATATCTTTATTCGGGGCCGAGTGATCCGGGATCAGCCCGATGCGGTCGCGGTCAAAGACACCCGCCGCGCTCAGCTTCTCGAACTCGGTAATGGCAATCGGCGCGGTGATGTCGTTGCCGAGGACGAAGTCCAGCTTGCAGCGAACGAACTCTCCGGGATGCACTTCCGTCTTCCCGGCATGCGCGGCCAGAATTTTTTCCGTGATGGTCATCGACATGGGTCAGCACTCCAAGGCCCGGCGAGTTGGAACGATGCCGGGGATGCCTGATTGTAGCCGAAAAGCGGGGGGAACGTCAAAGAAAGATGCTCGGGGACGGATGACAGCGCCCGTTGTTGGAAAAGAACGGATAGTGATATGGTGGCTTGATCCGTTCTCTTCCACTGCTTCCTTCTTTACGCAGGGGAGAAAGAGAAAGAGTAAGAGAAAGAGATATTGAATGTAAACGATGCCCGTTTTATGCTACGCAGCGGCTTCTTCCGGTTCTGGTACCGGCGCTTTTTTCTCCTCTTCACGCGCCAACTGTCGTTCCGCGTATACTCGTCTGTATGCGGCCATTTTCTCCGGGCGGGCGTCTTCCGGGATGCGGGCGTTGACGGCTTCGATGAGCTGGCTGTAGGCGCGCTGCACCTGGGTCAGCTCCGCCGCGGAGAGCGGGGTGGGGGAGAATTCAGAGCGGACGCAGCCCATGGTGAGCTCCATCACCGCCCGCTCGTCGAGTTTGGCCTGGCGGGCGAGGCGGGTGGCGAAGTCGAAGTCGGTCTCCGATTCGCGGCGCTCGTAGCCCAACAGCCAGAGGTGCGCCAGGAAGGCGGCGTAGGCGGCGCGGGCGACGTCGTCCGACGTTTTCTCCGCGCTGTCGGCGAAGGGGTCAGCGAAGGGCTGCAGGCCTTCCATCAACTGCAGGATGCGCCGCTCGCGCCGCGCCTGGCGGTTGCGTTCGCGATACGGGCCCAGCACCTTGCCCCAGCGCTCGCCGGCCCAGCCCCAGAGCTGGCGGAACAGGTTCGCCAACTGGTACCAGACATATCGGCGGAGCACGCGGAAGAGCAGCAGCGCCAGCGCGAAGGCGGCGAGCAGCGCCAGCAACAGGAAGAGCAGCAGCTTGAGCAGGCGATCCGGACGGTTTTTCAGCGCCTGGCTGAGTTGGCGCTGTTTGTCACCTTGTTGATTTGACGGAGGTGATGAGGTGTTGTTGTCGGACTGGTCCGACCGGTCAGACATGTCCGACTGGTCAGATTGGTCCGATTTGTCGGACTTGCCGGAGCCGCCGTTTTTGCCGGAGCCACCCGAGCCTCCGTTTTTGCCGCTCTTCGACTGGTCTCCCTTGCCGGGTGTTTTGCCGCCGGCATTGTTCTGCCCGGAATTCCCGCCGGACTGGCCTTTGCCCGGGCTGCCGGTTCGCTGCTGCTGTGGGTTGCCTTCGAAGGAGGTGGCGGCCTTATACATGAGGTCGATCGTCTTTTCCTTCGGGTTATTGGTGGGGCGGGGATCGGGGCCGACGGCGCGTTTCGCGCTGCCGGGCACTTTGCCCACGCCGGGGGCGTCGGCTTGGCCGCGGCCGCCGAAGGGTGCCTTGCCGCGCGGGTTGCGCGAGAAGTCATACGTCGTTTTACTCTCCGGCAGGTTGAAGCGGTTTTTGTAGCGCTGTGCCTGGTGATTCATGCCGCCGGCCATCCAACTGCCGGTGCCGATGACCGGGGATTTCGGCAGCAGATAGGCCAGCAGCGCGCAGATCGCCAGCACCGCCAGCATGGCGCCCGCCCAGGAGCGCAGGAAGCCGCCTTCCAGCCGCACGGAGCCCGGCGTTTCCTGCACGCGCTGTACCAGCTTGCTCAACGAGATCAAGCCGCCGGCGATGGCGTAAAAGGCCAGCGCGAAGGGCATCGGGCTGATGATCCCGTCATAACCTTGCGACCGCCGCAGGTAATCGCCGCCCGCGAAGATCAGCGTGCCGAACACCACCAGCGCCACCAGCGCGTCGCCGGAGAAGGCCAGCCCGCCGGGCTCGGTGGTCTCATACACGTCGATGAAGGGGAAGGTGGGCACGAAGACATAGCGTTTCCGCTTCACCGCCGCGCGGCCGGTGTGGCCGGTGCACTGCTCCACCACCGGCTCCAGCAGCTTCCAGCCGAACATGCACAGGCCGAAGAGGATGAAGGCATGCAGCGTGATGGGCAGGCTTTTCAGCGACACACCGGCCACAATGATGGCCCCGGGGAGGGCGGCGGCGAAAAAGAGGAAGAATCCCAGGCGCACCCAGCGCCCGTAATCCGCCAGCACGGCGCGGGCACAGAAGACCAGCAGCCCCATCATCAGCGCCCACTCGACGAAGTACTGCCCGCTGCCGATGCCCGCCAGCAGGAAGACGGCGTAAAGCATCACCAGCCCCACCCCCGCCACCGCGAGGAGTGGGAGGTAGAACTGGGTCAGCATCTTCGTGTCGTCACGCTCGACGGAATTCAAAAAGCGCTCTCCTTATTTGCAGTAAGTAGTGAGTAGTAAGTAGTTAGTAGTGATAAGTGCCCGGTTCGGTGGTTGAGTAGGCAAGCGGGCCTTTCGACTCTTTCCGCAGCTCTCATGCCGTATCGAAACCACAACACTCATAAAGCTCGTTCCCGCAAGGTTAACCTATACCCGCGGTGGTTTCGATACGGCACGAGAGCAGCGGAAAGATGCGAAAGGCTCACTTGCCTACTCAACCACCGGACCGGGCATAATTGACTACTCACTACTTACTACTCACTTTTCCCTTCCACTCTTCCATTCTTCCAACGCTTACCTTGCCCCCCAGAACTCTAATACCCCAAGCTGCTCCTCGCTTTTCACCCAGGCGGTATAAATATCCATACTTGCCGCTCGCATCATCGCTGTCCTGGTTTCGTCATCCTGGCCGACGACGACCAGCGCGAGGGCGAAGCCGGAGCGTTTGAGACCGTCGAGCGCCGCCGCCGCTTCCTCCGAGAGCCGGTGGGTGATGAGCAGCAGCGTGGAGGTCCACGGCAGGCGGGAATGGATCTCGGTGAGATAGAGCGGCAGCGGCCGTTCTTTCGAGGCTTGCAGCCGCGCGAGCTGCGAGAGGAAGGCGGGTAGTTGCGCGGTGTCGCGCTCCGCCTTCACCTGCACGGGTCCCTGGCGGGATTTGTCTTGCCGTGCCGCGGAGTCGGCGCCGTTGCTTTGCAGGCTGACGGTGTCGCGCTCCAGCAGCAGCGCGGTGACCACCGAGGCGGCGGCCGTGCAGGCCAGCTCGATCTCCCGGCCATCCTCCGGGTAATCTTCCGCGCTCATATTAAGCACGACGGCCACCTCGATGGCGCTGGAGGGCTCGAAGATCTTCGAAGCGAGGGAGCCGCTGCGCGCGGTGGCTTTCCAGTGGATCTTCGCCAGGCTGTCGCCGGGCCGGTAGTCGCGCACGCCCACCAGGCGGGTGGGGTCTTCTTGCATCTGCCGCGAAGTGCGCACGTCGCCCAGCGGGCGGTTGGAGGGCAGGCGGACGGGAGGGATGGGCAGCACGCGCGGATACGCCGTCAGGTAGGAGATGTCCGCTTCGGCGGATTCCGCGCGCGCGATGCCGAACAGGTCGCCGCAGGACACGCTCAACGGACCGAGCGGAAAGTATCCGCGCTTTGCCGAAGAAATGCGGTAGGCATAGCTGGTCTGGTTGCTGCTGCTGCCGACGAACAGGCGGCCGGGCGGGCTGATCAGCGTCAACGCGGGATCCACGGTGTCCCGCGCCAGCACCCACCCCGCGCCGACGGGCCGCTCCCAGGTCAAGGCGATATCCACCACCACTTCCTGGCCGATCTCGACGTGGGTGGCGTTCAGACGGCGCCGGCTCTGCTGCAGCTTCGCCGGCCGCCACGCCACCGCCAGCGCCAGCACCAGGATCGCCGCCAGGCAGTAAAACAGCCACGCGGCCAGCCACGCCCGCGTGATTCCCGCGATCAACAGCACCAGCACCAGTGTTAACAGCCATCGCCAGGCATTCATATATTGACTTCACCAGGAGCAATGTATTCACCACAGAGGCACAGAGGCACAGAGAACACAGAGACTATATTTTTTCTTCGAAGAAAAATAAATCTCTCTCTGCCTCTGTGTCTCTGTGCCTCTGTGGTGAATGATGGTGTCACCATTGTTCAGGCCTACTTGCTTGCCGTCTGCGGCGCCGGCGCCGGGATCTTTTCCAGCAGCTCCCAGATCACGTGGGCGGGGGTGCGGCGGTTGAGGCGGGCTTCCGGTTTCAGGATGATGCGGTGTTCGAGCACCAGCGGGCCCATCGCCTTCACCACGTCCGGCGTCACGTATTCCCAGCCGCGGAGGGCGGACATCGCCTGCGCGGTGCGGAAGAGGGCGATGGAGGCGCGCGGGCTGGCGCCGATGGCCACGTCGGCGTGCGAGCGGGTGGCGCGCACGATGCGGATAATGTATTTCCGCACTTCATCGTGCACGAAGATGGACTTGATGGCGTTCTGCGCCTGCACGATCTCCTCGGCGTTGGTCACCGCGCCCAGCCGGTCCACCGGGTGCCCGGCGCGCAGCCGCTCGAGCATGGTCAGCTCGCCTTCCTCGTCGGGGTAGCCGATCTTCGTGCGGATGTAAAAGCGGTCGAGCTGCGCCTCCGGCAGCGGGAAGGTGCCCTCGTACTCGATGGGGTTCTGCGTGGCCAGTACCAGGAAGGGGCGCGACAGCGTGCGGGTGGCGCCGTCCATGGTCACCTGGCCTTCCGCCATGCACTCCAGCAGCGCGGATTGCGTGCGCGGGGTGGCGCGGTTCAGCTCGTCCGCCAGCAGCACGTGGGCAAAGGCCGGCCCCGGGCGGAACTCGAATTGCGCGGTCTGCTGGTTGAAGATCGAGATGCCGGTGATGTCGGAGGGCAGCAGGTCGGGCGTGCACTGCACGCGGTGAAAAGTGCAGCCCATCGACTTGGCCAGCGACTTCGCCAGCACCGTCTTCGCCACGCCAGGGACATCCTCGATGAGCACGTGCCCTTCGCAGAGCAGCGACACCAGCACGTTCACAATTACCTGGCGCTTGCCCACCACCACCGTTTCGATGTTCTGGATCAGCCGCTTCGCCAGCCCCGCCACGATCTGCGCGGCCTCCTTCGTCGCCATCTCCTGTACCGTCAATTGCGCCACCTCGGTGTGTAAGCTGGAGTCAAGATACTCTGCGGTATGGGGCGTGTCAATATAATGCATTTCATTTCTTAACGGATAGTGTTATGGTGGCGTTATCCGGTCTTTTCCACTGCTTCCTTCTTTTCGCTGGGGAGAAAGAGAAAGAGAAAGAGCAGGGAAATAATCACGGATATTGAAAATCGTAAGGTATGGATGAACAAACCACCCCAAGCGTCATGGAGCGTGCAATCCGTTGGTATTTCGGCAAAGGACCGAAGCCGTGGCTGTCGTCGTTTTCTATAGCGGCGACCAATCTGTTCATGCTCTACGGAGTCCTCTCCCTGCGCTGGGATGTCTTCGTCATCATGTTCCTCTGCTGGGTGGACAATGTCGTCTTTGGCGTATTCACGGCGCTGCGCCTGCTGATTATCGCAAAAGATAAAATAGCTCGAGTATACAATCTTTTCTTTCTATTCTTGCATTGCGTTTCATATGGTGTAATCTGCATAATCTTTGGAGCCGCAGTATTCGAACTCTTCGGCGGTATTGATAAGAGCCATCGGCTTACGTTGCTTTTCGATGCAGTCCTGGATTTTCAATTCGGCCGCGTGCTGGTCGGCGTGTTGGACTATGCACCATGGATCGCGACATCGTTGGCGCTGATTGGAGCCATGCATAGTGTAGAGTTCATACGTTTTTGTCTTAGGAGAGGATATCGTACGGCCGATGGAATTGAAATATGGAAGTCTGGTTTCATCCGTATGATGGTGCTCTCATTAGTTGTTTTCTTCATGGGATTCTGCGTCGCCCTCACCGGTTCCAGCCGGTGTGCGGTCTGCCTGATTATCGTGGCGAAAACGCTGTTTGAACTGCGTATCGACTGGCTGCAACGCACAGCACCACCTGAGCCGGATGAATCGGCACTAATTGAGGGGAGACCAAAACGTAAACAGAAACCGCGCCAGCAGCCACGGGTAGCCGGTGAGCCGCGGCACGGCAAGAGAGGGAATGACACCAAAATCAAACATTCTCAAAAAAGATTCGCGGAAAAGAAGGAATAAAACATGCGGTTGGCGAACATATTTATCCATGGTTATGGCAATGGCAGTGGATGACATGGAAGATGTGCTGGCGGTACGCGGGGAGATTCCGCAGCCGCTGGTGGCGATTGTGGGGACGCGCGAGCCATCGTCGCCGGCGGCGGAGGCGGCGTTTGCGGTGGCGCGGATGCTGGCGGAGCGGGGCATCGGGGTGGTGAGCGGGCTGGCGCTGGGCATCGACGGCGCGGCGCACCGCGGGTGCCTGGCGGGCGGGGGGCGCACGGTGGCGGTGCTCGGGCACGGGTTGGAGGTACCGGTGTATCCGCCGCAGCACCGGGCGCTGGCGGAGGTGATTGCCGGGCGCGGCGCGCTGGTCTCGCCGTTCGAGCCGGAGGTGGCGGTGTGCCGCGCCACGCTGCTCGGGCGCAATCGCTGGATCGCCGCGCTGGCATGCGCGGTGTGGGTGGTGCAGACCGGCGCTCCCGGCGGCGCGCTGTCCGCGGCGGCGCACGCGCGCAGCCTGGGTGTGCCGGTGCTCGCCACGCCGTGGGATGACCCGCGCTGGTCGACCGGCTACGAATCGCTGATCAAACATGGCGCGGAATCGGTGGATGCGCTCACCGCCGCCATGCGTCTGCTGCAGTTGGCGGCGGATGAGCCGCGCGGCGGGGCGCAGGGCGTGCTGGCGTTATAATGTTGGAAGGATGGACGAATGGAAGATTAACTGGGTAATGACCCGACGGTAGCGCGCGTCCGCCGTGGCGCGCTGGTACTCGAATTTCAACACTGCTCTCGGGGAATGAGCTATCGCGAACACGGTTTCCGTTTCACCACACGGATTCGACAGTCGGACACTGGCGCGCCACGGCGGGCACGCGCTACAGTCACGAATTATGTCGAATCGTTCGCTGCATTTTTCCTTCGCCTAGAGGCGGTGCTGATTCAGATACGCGGCGTAGAGCGCCTGCGAGATTTCCGGCTTGCGGAATTTGATCCAGAGATAACCGTTCTCGATCTTCTGGATCGCGTATAGCCGGATGCCGACGTAATAGACGATCGCCGGCGCGATAATCGCCGCCAGCAGCAGGAAGGCGCCCAGTCCCACGGTCGATTCATAACAGAATGACGCGATCATGCCGCCGATCAGGGCGAGAAATATTCCCCAGTTGAGGAGCAACAGCTTCAAGCGCTGGGCGGCACATTCCTTTTCAATCGCATAGTGAATCCGCCCGGATTTCCGCATAACCGCCGAGACGATGGCTCCCACCAGGATGCCGGCCAGGTAAATGAAACCCACCCAGGATGGCACCCATGATTCCAATCGTTGACGCCGCACCAGGTTGGTCGTGTTGCCGGTGACGACACACACATCAGGCAGCATGGCGCCGTCGCGCACAATGAGGATGTTGTTGGCTTCAATATACATGTCCTGCGCCACCGGCGCCTGGACCGGAGCGTAGGTCATCGCCATCTGCGGCGGCGGCGGCATCGAGATCGCTGCCATCGGCTGCACGGATAGAGACGTAATGACCCCCGCGCCGGAAACCTGTTGAGGCGTGCCGTTGCAGCCGAAGGTGGTACAGCGCCCGTTTTCCATCCAGCATTCCTGATGATGGGGCATCCCGCAGGTGTTGCAGACCACCACGTCGACGTTGGGCTTAATCGGGGTCTGGCAATAGGGGCAGGTTTTTCCAACGACGGAAGGAACGGTCATCGCTTCACCTCATCCTGGTTTAGGGTCTCATCGTTGCTTCGGTACCGGCATTATCACGACTGGCAGGTAAACTGTCAAGAAAATGCCGTTGTCGAGGGAGCCCTCCGTTCGCTCGCATTTATTGATCCAAGTGCGGTATAATCCTTACCTACCGTTCCCGCGATCTTTGTTAGAGGAAAAACATGGCCGGACACGAGAAGAAATCAGCGGAAGGCGCGGAGCCGCGCGAGACGGCGCTGGAAGGTCTGCTGCGGGCAAAAGGATTTGCTGCTTCCCCGCCGCCGGCGGAGAAGCCGAACCCGGACACTATCGACCTGGCAAAGATAGGCAAGATCGTTGTCCGCCGCGAGCGCAAGGGCCGCGGCGGCAAGACGGTGACCGTCGTCAGCGGCATCGAGCGCCCGCCGGCAGAGCTGGAGCGCATTGCGAAGGCCATGCGCAAAGCGTTGGGGTGCGGCTCGATCATGGAAGGGCCGGCGATTGTGCTGCAGGGCGATATTGTCCCTCGCGTGCAGACCTGGCTGCAGTCGCATGGCGCCACGCGGATTGTGCTTGGATCGTAAAAGTAGATATCATTCAATTTTGCTCTTTTCATCTGTCATTGGTTGGCAGGAACCGACGTCGTCTACGTCGTAGTTATACAAATCGGAGGAACACTCATGTCCTGTGCTCGTAATCAACTGCCGCTCGGTATTATTCATTTTATGGCCTTCCCGCAGGTCAGCCGCGGTGAGGGGCCGGTGGTCGAGACGTTGCAGATATTGGTAGATGATCCGGATTTTCGTTTCCTGGAGGTCACCCACATCGAGGATGCCGGCGCTCGGCGCGAAGCGGCAACTCTGTTGCGCGACTCCGGCAAGCGTTATGCCTTCGGGGCGCAGCCGATCCTGCTCGGCCGCCAACTCAGCCTGGTCGATCCCGACGAAGCCAGCCGCATGGTCGCGGTGGACGCAATGAAGCGGGCGATCGATGAAGCGAACGAGATCGGCGCGGAGTCTTTCGCATTCCTCTCCGGCACCGATCCCGGGCAGGAGAATCGCGCGGAGGGTTATCGGCTGCTGGCCGACAGCACGCTGCGCATCCTGGCCTACGCCAAGGCGAAGAACCCGGCGCTGAAGCTGCTGCTGGAGACCTTCGACCGCGTCCCCTACGGTAAAAACGCGCTGGTCGGTCCCACCCGCGAAGCCAATATCTTCGTCACCGCCCTCCGCCGCCAATACCCGGAATTCAGCCTGCTGCTCGATCTCAGCCACCTGCCGCTGCTGGGTGAGACGGCGGAGAAGATGCTCACCACCGCGAAGGAGACCGTCGGGCATATCCACATCGGCAACTGCGTGATGCAGGACCCGAACCATGTCGCATACGGCGACGAGCACCCGCCCTTCGGCATCGACGGCGGCGAAAACGGGGTGGGGGAGCTGGCCGAGTTCCTGCGCATGCTGGACGAGATCGGCTACCTGAACGAGGAGACCCCCGGCGCGGTGAGCTTCGAAGTGAAGCCGCTAGCCGGCCAGGACCCCGCCGAGGTGATCGCCGGCTCCAAAGCCACGCTGGACGCCGCGTGGGCGCAGTTGGGGTGGCCGCTGGAGAGCGTGGCGGTGTAATTCAGTAAACGGTGGAATTGCGATTCTCAGTCTGGAAGGGTGCGAGAGCCCCGCCGAGTTCAGGTTAGCTTACCTATCTTCGGCGGGGCTCTCGCACCCTTCCAGACTGAGAATCGCAATTCCACCCAGGAGCTTATTTCGGCCCAAAGATCAGCATCACGAACCAGGCGATCGTCATTATGGTCACCAGGCTGACGGCGCCCCAGGCGATCACGTTGAATGTGCGGCTGTTGGTATATTCGCCCATCAGCCGACGATTATTGACCAGCAGCAGCATGAAGACCATGATAATCGGTATCAGTACACCGTTGATCACCTGTGAGAAGAGGATAAGTTGGAAAAGCAGATGGGGCGGTGTGGCAAGAACCACGACCGCGCCCAGGCCCAGGGTGCCGATGAGCAGCCCGAAAAAGATCGGCGCCTGGCCGAAGCGGTGGTCGAGTCCGCGCTCCCAGCCGAAGGCTTCCGTCACGGCGTAGGCGGTAGTCAGTGGTACCGCGGCGGTACCGAGCATGCTGGCGCCGAATAATCCGGCGCCGAACAGGTAAGGCGCCGCGCTATGCACCAGGCTCCGCAATGCGTCCGCCGCCCCTCCGGCATCCTGAAACGTGATCGTCCCGGGTCCCTGGTAGAGCACCGCGGTAGTGACGATGATGAAGAAGGCGATCACATCGGCGGAGATGGCCCCGAAAATCACGTCGACGCGCTGCAGCGGCAGATCCTGTTTGCGCACCCCTTTATCCACCACCGACGCCTGCAGGAAGAAGGCCATCCACGGCGCGATGGTGGTGCCGACCAGGCCGATGGCCAGGGCGAGAAATTTGGGATCGAAGCCGCCGACCCATGCCCGCGACGGCACGAACATATCGGTAAAGACCAGCTCCCAGCGCGCATGCACGGTGAATGCCGCGATTGGGTAGGCCAGGAACAACGCGGCCAGCAGCAACAGCCCGCGCTCGACAATGAAATAATTGCCGCGAATGAGCAGAAGCAGCAGTCCGATGACCAACACCGGCACCGAGATGTATTGCGAAATGCCGAAGACATGCAGGGCGGCGGCGACGCCGGCAATGTCGGCGGTGGCCACGAAGAAGTTCGCCGTGACAAAGGCCAGCATGGCCAGCACCGCCCACCGCACGCCGAAATTCTCGCGGATGAGATCTGACAGGCCCTTGCCGGTCACCGCGCCCATGCGCGCGGCCATCTCCTGCACGACGATGAGGGCGAAGGTGATGATGAAGAGCAGCCAGAGCAGATCATAGCGATACGCCGCCCCCGCCTGCGCATAGGTGGCGATCCCGCCCGCATCATTTCCGGCACTGGCGGCAAGCAGGCCCGGACCGAGCACCGCCAGGTAAGCCAGCCATCTTGCTGAACGTTTCTTCGGGGTCATTCATCTGTTCCTCCGTTCTGTGGCTGGCTCGCCCGTAATAGTCTACCGTTTATCTTCGCGGTAGGAATCAGGGATTCCTACCGGGTTTGGGAGAGAATCGGTGCAATTTCGAGATTTATTAAAGGGGTTAGGGGCAAGGGGATAGGGATTGAACTTGGCGCAGGAGCTGCTCAGGGACTGTCCCGACTCAGCGGGACCGAGCTCGTTTCTGAAAATTATACCGGTTATGAGATGAGCGGGACTGTCCCCGTAAACGGGTAAGCTTCCCTATCAAAGGGGACAGTCCCGCTGGGTATGATCACGGTGAATGAGGAAGGCGACCGTCTCTGGTTCCGCTGAGCCGGGACAGTCCCTGAGCAGGCTGCGCTTCCTTCCTGATTTTCAATCTCAACTTACCGCAGCCTCAGTGATGCTGGCAATCATCGCAGCCGCAGGCGTGGTCGCCGCAGGTTTCGGCGACAAGCGGTTGCGGGCGGTCGCTCATCAGGCGCAGGCCGTTGAGGGTGACGATCAGCGAGGCGCCCATGTCAGCGAGCACAGCCATCCAGAGTGTCAGCCAGCCGGGAAAGATCAGCGCGATGGCCAGCAGTTTGATGGCGATGGCGATGGCGATATTCTGGCGGATGACTGCCAGCGCTTTACGGCTCACCTGCACCAGGAAAGGCAGGCCGCTCAGATCGTCGGCCATCAGTGTGATGTCCGCCGTTTCCATGGCGGTGTCGGTGCCGTTGATGCCCATGGCGATGCCCACGGTGGCGCCGGCCAGCGCGGGGGCGTCGTTGATGCCGTCGCCCACCATGCCCACCGCGCCTTCGCGCCGCAGCAGCTCGCGCACGGCCTTCACCTTGTCGCCGGGCAGCAGGTCGGCTTGATATTCATCCACACCCACCTGTTCGGCGATATTGCGCGCCGTTTCGCGATGATCACCCGTGAGCATGGCCACGTGCCGTATGCCGGCCGCGTGCAGCGCTTGCACCGTTGCGCGGCTCTCGCGGCGCAGGCGGTCGGCGGCGGCGATGATGCCGATGACGCGGTCATTTTCGCCGACCAGCATGGCCGTCTTCCCTTCCGCCTGCAGCGAGGCCAGCATGGCGTCGGCAAGACCGGTGGGGATGCTGGTTTCGGCGAACAGTTGCGGATTGCCGATATAGATCGTGCTGCCATTCACCACGGCGGTGGCGCCGCGCCCCGGCAACGCGGCGGAATCCGTGGCCGGCGGTATCGTGATTCCTTCCTCGCGCCCATGGTGCAGAATGGCCGCCGCCAGCGGGTGGGCGGAGCGCTGCTCAGCAGCGGCCGCCCGCGCCAGCAGCTCCGGCCCAGCCACGCCGTTCAAAGGGATGACGTCGGTCACCTCCGGACGTCCACGGGTGAGCGTGCCGGTTTTGTCGAAGGCGATGGCGCGCAGCCGCCCCGCCGCTTCCAGGAAGGCGCCGCCCTTGATGAGCACGCCAAAGCGCGCCGCATTGCCGATGGCGGTGACGATGGTCACCGGCGTGGAGATCACCAGCGCGCACGGGCAGGCCAGCACGACCAGCTCCAGCGCGCGGTAGAACCAGCCGTGCCACAACTGAATCCACTGTGCGCTGCTGTGATGCGGAAGCACCAATGGTGGGATCACCGCCACCAGCACCGCCAGCACGAGCACGACCGGCGTATACCACTTCGCAAAGCGGTCGATGAACGCCTGTGACGGCGCGCGCTGCGCCTGCGCTTCTTCCACCAGGTGGGTGATCTTCGCCAGCGTGGAATCCGCCGCTAATCGGGTCACGCGCACCTCCAGCGCGCCCAGCTCGTTCAGCGTGCCGGCGAAAACCTCGTCGCCAGCGCGCTTCTCCACCGGCACGGACTCGCCGGTGATGGGCGCCTGGTTCACTGACGAGGCGCCTTCGAGCACCATGCCGTCGACCGCGATCTTCTCGCCGGGCGTGATGATCACCACGTCATCCAGTTGCAGCGCTTCGACCGGTAATCGCAGCTCCTGCCCGTCCCGCCGCACCAGCGCGTCGCGCGGCGCGATAGTCATCAGGTCGCGGATCGAGCGGCGTGTCTTCTCCATGGTATAGGATTCCAGCAGATTGCTGATCGAGAAGAGGAACGCCACCGAGGCGCCTTCAGGCCATTGCCCGATAATCGACGCGCCGATGATGGCGATGGTCATCAGCACATTCATATCCACCGTGCGGGCGATGAGCGCGCTGATGCCGCGGCGGATTGTCAGGTAAGCGCCGAAGGCCATGGCGGCGATGAACAGGGCGACGACGATTCGGTGGTCGGCAGCGTGGGTGAGATCCAGCAGATATGCCGCCAACAGCAGTACGCCGGACAGCGCCGTCGTAGACAGGCGTTTCCCGGTGCGCACGAATCCCTTCGCGGCGCTTGTACCCGGCGCGGTCAGGGGTACGGCGCCATACCCGGCGGCTTCGACGGCGTGGATGATCTCCTGCGCGGGTTGATGATGCTTGATGACGAGCTGTCCGGTAGTGGGATTCAGCTCCACATTCTCCACGCCGTGCATTTTGCGCAAACGGGCGGCCAGGCCGGCGGCGCAGTCCGGGCAGTCAATGCCGGTGATGCGGAAACGAGAGTTGGCGGTCGCGCCCGATTCCTCCACGATGCTGTAACCGGAGTCGGTGATGGCGCGGCGGATCGGCTCCTCAGCGCCGCAGTGCGTGACCGTCAGTTTGGCAAAGGTGAACTGCACCCGCGCATTCTCCACGCCGGGCAGCGCCGCGATGCGGCACTCCAGCTTCTCCGCGCAGTCCGCGCAGCTCAACCCGGTGAGGCGGATGGTCTCCGTCACCGCTCCCGGCATCGCACATTCTTTTCGCTTCTCCGTCAGCGCCATAGCTCAACACCCCCAATGCACAACACGCTTATTTCCGCCGTTCCTGCACGTGCGCCAGTCCCTCCGAGATCAAGTGCTCGACATGCTCGTCATCCAGCGAGTAGTAGACCAGCTTGCCGTCCTTGCGATTCTTCACCAGGTTCATCGCCCGCAGCAGCCGCAGGTGATGCGAGACGGCCTGCACAGACATCTCCATAATGTTCGCAACGTCACACACGCACAGCTCCTCACGCGACAGGCAAAAGAGAATCTTCGCGCGCGTCTCATCGCTCAATGCTTTGAACAGGTTGCCCAGGCCCTCCGCCTGGCCGACTTCACCCCGCAGCCGCCGGACTTTGGCTTCGTCGGTGCAAAACACCTCGCAGACATCGGATTCATCAATGCTTTTCGTGTTCATGGCCCTCAACATTCAAATGGTTACTTTAATATTGTAATATCCAAATTTGACCGTGTCAATGCTTAAGTGCTGGAAAAATGCACATGAGCGCTTGCCTTGACTAGACTCAATAGAGGCGGTATATTCGCTCGGGTTCAGACAACAGAAAGGAAATGATAATGACCGGAAAAGAGATGCGCCTCGGGCGGTTGTTCTCGCACGGAGAGAACGCGGTAGTGGTGGCGGTGGACCACGGGGAGTTCGACGGGCCACTGCCGGGCATGATCGATCTGCCGGAGGTGGTAAAAAAGGTCGATCCCGGCGTGTCGGCTGTGCTGCTGTCGCCGGGGATGCTGCCGCACTGCGGGCATGCCTTCAACACCAAGGGGGCGCCGCTGGCGATGGTGCGCGTGAACTGGAGCACGGTTTACGCCTTCCACTGGAATTACAACGATGCGAACACCGTGCCTGCGATCAGCGTGGCTGACGCCGTTGCCGCCGGCGCCGACGTGGTGCTGATCTCGCTGACGCTGAAGACGGGCAGCGAGGCGCGCGACGCCGCCAACGTTGAGATATTTTGCAAGCTGCTGGCGGAGGCGAAGCGCCTGGGGGTGCCGGTGGTGGGCGAGTTCTTCCCGACCCACTGCACCACCATCTCGCCGGAGGAGATGCACGAGCAGGTGTATCGTTGCTGCCGCGTCGTCGCCGAGCTGGGCGCCGATCTGATCAAAACCTTTTATACGCATCGCTTTCACGAAGTCACCGCATCGGTGCCCATCCCCATCCTCGGCCTGGGCGCGGAGAAGACCCCGACGCAGTTGCAGGCGCTGGAACTCGCCGAGCGCATCGTGCAGGGCGGCGGCCGCGGTGTGGTCTTCGGCCGCAACGCCATCCAGGTGAAGAATCCCGCTGCCTTCCAGCGCGCGCTGTGCGACGTGGTGCAGCACGGGAAAAGCGCGGCGGCGGCGGTGAAGGAGTATCAGTTGGAGGATTAGCCCTTCTCTGGGACTGTCCCCGAGGGTCAGACTTGTCCGATCCCTCGTTGACTTGACCGACCGCGCTTTACCATATGATGCGGTTTACGGTGCCAGGCGATGAGGGCGAGGCCAACGATGACCAGGATGACGCCGTAGACCGCGTTGTGGCCGATCTGCTCGCCCAGGAAGACGTAGGCGATGGCGATGCTCAGCGGTGGGCCCAGCAGGTTGAACATGGCCGCTTCCGACGCCTGGATGCGCTCCACCGCCAGCGCGAAGAACCAGTAGGCGACGGCGGTGCTGCCTACGCCCAGGAAGAGGAGGACCAGCCAGTCAATCAATCCTGGTGTGCCGTTGATGGACGGACCGGAGAACGGGATCGTCAGCGCCATGAGCAGCGCGGCCAGCAGGAAGACCGGCGCCAGCACCTCGCGATCGTGCACCACATGCTGCAGCTTGGTGACGCCGATCACATAAAACGGCCAGGACACCGCCGCCGCCACCTCGATCAGGTCGCCGCGCAATTGCTGTGCCGCCGGTATGCCGCCGAAGGCGTGGCCGTGGAACATCGTCAACACCACGCCGGCGGTGGCGACGATCATCCCGGCCACTTTGTACGGGGTCAGCGGCTCGGCCAGCAACAGCGCCGCGAGCAGCACCGTCACCATCCCCTGGAATTGCGAGATGACGCTGGTGGCGCCGGCGGTGGTGTCGCGCAAGCCGATGCCGTAAAGCCAGTAGTTCAGGAAAATGCCCAGCGCCGCCACGACGAGCCAGACATACAGCCGGGGTGGGAAGCGGAAGGTGAAGCCGGACGGCCCGTGATGCAGTAGCCGGATGAAGACAAAGAAGAAGGCGGCGATGGTCAGGCGGACGGCGGAGAGGAACCCCACCGAAAAGGCGCCTTCGCCGCGCACCAGCAACCGCGTCCCCGGCGCGACGGTAGCCCACAGCAGCACAGCCAGCAGCACGAAGCCGATGCCCTGCAGTTGTATTCGCCGTTCACTGTCCAATACGCTACGTTTCATGAACACCGGCCCGGCCATGGAAGCCGGACCGGTGTTGATATTCCCGGTTGCCGCGCGTGTTATTCGGCAAACATGGTGATGCGCCGCATCTCGGCGTAACGCAGCATCACTTCGCCCGCCTCCAGCCGCGCCAGGCGGCTCAAGCTGAAATCTTCCACCGTGTAGGATGCAAGCACCGAGCCGTAGATGATGGCCTTGCGGATCGTCTCTTCACTGATGTCGTCGAGGAAGGCCAGGTAGCCGATGACGCCGCCGGCGAAGGTGTCGCCCGCGCCGGTGGGATCGCGCACTTCTTCGAGCGGGAAGGAGGGGGCGACGAAATAATCGTTGTTGGTGAACATCAGCGCGCCGTGTTCGCCTTTCTTCACGATCACCACCTTCGGCCCCATCGCCAGCAGCTTGCGGCCGGCGGTGACCAGGCTGGTGGTCTCGCACAACTGGCGAGCCTCCGCGTCGTTCAGCGTGACGGCGTCCACGCGCTTGATCACCTCCAGCACGCGGTCGCGCTTGCCGTTGATCCAGAAGTTCATGGTGTCGGCCAGCACGAACTTCGGCGATTTCACCTGGTCGAGCACGGCCAGTTGCAGGTCGGGGTCAATATTGGCAAGGAACACGTACGGCGTGTCCGCGTAGGCTTCCGGAATGGTGGGCCGGAACTGCTCGAAAACGTTCAGGTGGGTGGCCAGCGTGTGCGCCTGGTTCATGTCGAATTCGTAGAAGCCGCTCCAGCGGAAGGTCTCGCCCGGCACCTGCTGCACCCCGGCCAGGTCGATCTCGCGCCCGCGAAAATAATCCAGGTGTTCCTTCGGAAAATCGTCACCGATCACGCCGACCATGCGCACCCCGGTGAACAGCGTTGCGGCCGTGGACGCGTAGCTGGCGGCCCCGCCCAACACCTCCTGCACGGCGCCGAACGGCGTTTCGATGGTATCGAGCCCGATCGACCCGACGATGAGCACCGGCTTGCGCGGCGCGGCCTTTGTTTTCACGATAACTCTCCTCCTCTGCGATGTCAGTTACATAATTCTACGGAAATAGCTTGTGTCCTGCGGGTGATGGGGTACAGTTCTGTTTTTCTGGTGTTGTTCGTAGGGCACGGAGGCCTCTCCGTGCCCGGGTGATCGAATTTACACCCGCTTCCAAACCACGGGTCGGTTGGTTTGGTAGCGTGCAAAAATGCGCGGGCCGGGCACGGAGAGGTTTCCGTGCCCTACGAATCACATAATGCCAACAGGCCGAGTCCCCATGTCGCCAGGTCACAGTCGCTGGTGGTATAGGGCAGCAGGTGGCGGAAGCCGGGGACATCGATCAGGCAGCCGGAGATGGCGCCGTTGGGGTTGAGCATGGAGGATTGGCGGGCGGAGAAGACCCAGCGCCAAACCAGGCTGCCCCAGCCCTGCGCGTACAAGCGGTCGGCTTCCAACGCCACCGCCAGCGCGGAGAAATCGCTCATCGACACCTTGCCGGCGATGGCGGTCTTGTTGTAGGAGTAATACAGGCCGGCGCCGGTGAGGATCGGATTGAAATACTGGTCCGGATGGTCGATGGGGGCGGGGGCCAGCAGTATGCCCAGGCGCGCCGAGTCGAGGAACCGGCGGTCGTTCTCGGGGGTGGCGGTGCCCAGCGCGCGCCGCACGGCGTGGCCCATGGCGTCCGCCTGCAGCCAGGCCGCCGAGTTCGGCATCGCTTCCGCGCCGGCCAGCACGATGCTGGTCTGCGCATCACAGTAGCCGATCTGGCCGAGGAACATCTGCCGCACCCGCTCCGCCTGCTCCGGCATGCCGTATTCCTCGAGCATCTCCGGCAGCGCCGTCATCTGGAAGCCCTGCGGGATGGGGAAGCGCCAGCTCGACTTGCCGGGGTCGGAGACCTTGCAGTTCCAGAAGATGTAGCGGTCGGAGAAGCTGCCGTCCGCGAATTGCATGCGGAAGAGCACCGCCGCGTAGTTGTAGGCCAGCTCGAGGAAGGTTTTGGCGCGCTCTGGCTGACCGAGGCTGCGTGCGGCGCGGGCGGCATGCATCGCGCAGGCGGCGAACTCCATCTGGTTCCACGGCCGCGCGATGTCGGTGAAGGCGTCCGGGGCAAACGCGTTGCCCATCTGCATCAGGCGGATCGGCTGCCCGTCCGCTCCGAGGTCGGGCGGCGGCATCAAGGAGCCATCGTCGAACTCATGGGACACCCGCTTCGACGCCTGCAGAAACCGCTCCAGCGCGTCCAGGTATTTCGCCTGGCCGGTCAGCATGGTCGTCGCGCTCAACAGATAGGCGACCCGATGCCCGTAGGAGAGGCAGACCGGGTTATACCCGCCATCCCAGGCGCCGATCGGCAGCAGGTCGTCCGTGAAGAACATGAAGTCGAAGAACCCCTCCAGCGGGCCGTCGTGATACTGCTGGGTGAGCAGCACATCCGCCGTCCGCGCCGCCCATTCCCGCGGGTCGCCCACCGCCTGCACGGTGCGCCGGCACTGGTCGCGCCCGCAGATGGCCGTCAGCGTGTGCTCGCCGGCATACAGGCTCACCTCCGCGGTGTAGGCGCCGGGACCGGCTTCGCGCACCGGAATCTCGGACATGCCGAGCAGCAACCGGGGCATGTCCGGGCTACTGATGGTGACGGTCGCCGGCTTGCCTGCCTCGACGTAGGGGTTGATTCGGCAAATAACCGGATTGGGCAGGAACGTGAGCGTGACCGTATTGCCGCGGCAGAGGCCATCGATCTCCACGGTCAGCTCGTGGGCGTTCAACCGGTCGGACTGGTGGCGGGCGGATATTTTTACACCTTGCGCGCCGGGGTCGATCTCCAGCGCCGGCATGCGGCCCAGGCCGTCGCGCAGGCGAGTGGCGCCGGTTGCCTGCACCTCGGCGTTGTGCACGTAGTTCAGGTGGAACGGCGTGCCATCCGGCGAGACGATGCTGTCATACAGCGGGTACAGGTCGCAGTGGAGGCTGGTGCCTTGCGTAGATTTCGCGCTGTCCATCTCGACGATCAGCGACTGGCCATCTACGGCAAAGACCAGCCGCGGGATGGTCCCCGAGCCGCCCGCCGCGTTGTAACAGGTCACGTCAAAAAGCTCGAGGCGGCACTGTTGGGGGTCGAAGTTGACACGGGCGGGGGGATTGGGATCGTTGGGCGGGTTAAGGATCGGGCTGAGGGTGACCGGGTTCCCGTCGATGCCGAATGCCCGTAACTGGGGATAAATGCCGATCGGCGCCAGGTCGTAGGCCGGCGTATAGATCACCTGCTGGAACGGCCCGAGCGAGCCGTGGGTGAACAGCGCGGCGACGCGCGGCTTGGTGGTGTCGATCAACACCGTCAGCGCTTCGCTGTGCAGCACGTACCAGTTGTCCCGCAACTGACCGGCAGCAAGCAGGCCGGTGCGCTCCAGAAATTGCCCCAGGTCTTCGTCGAGACCGACGATGGGGCCGGTATGGATAAGATCGGACATGATTGCTCCCTTTGCACATATAGATGAGGTGTGGAAGGCACATTCATAGTCTGGAAGGAGGCGAGAGCCCCGCCGGTCATAGGTAGGCTTACCTGAACTCGAGCGGGGCTCTCGCCTCCTTCCAGACTGAGAGTCTCGCCTCCAACGCTTTCCTGATGTTCAATTCACGCTTTCTGTAGGCCCGGAATCAGGGCGGAAGCGTAGGTGTAGACCGGACAGATCTCCCGCCACCAGGGCATGTTCACCGAGCGGGGCATGCCGCCGCGAGCGGGGCCGGTGGAGCGGCGGTCCTGCTGGCAGAAGAGCAGGTCGACCGCGCGCTGGTAGACGCCCAGGTAATGCTCCTCGCCGGTGTCTTTGCAGAAGAGCCAGGCGAGACGGGCCATCTGGCCGGTGACGCTCATGTGGTGCATCTCGCGGGAGATGCCGCAGTTCTCGTCGGTCCAGGTGGGGTGCACCGTCCAATCCGTGTTGTACCAGAAGTAGGGGGTGCCGGCCAGGACGTGCGGCGCCGCGAGCAGGGCGTCGAAGCTGCGTTTTGCCGCCGTGATCCATTCCGGCTTTCCGAGCAGCGTGCCGCCCCAGAACAGGCCTTCGATGCAGTAGATGATGAACTCCGCCACCATCGGCTCGCCGGGCTCGTTGGTGAGGATGATGCCGTTGGGCTGCTGCCGGTCGAGGATGCCGCGGGCGATACGGTCGATCATCGCGCCATCCAACTCGCGCATGCCCGCCTGCCGCAGTAAACCGGCGGTCCACAGCAGTCGTGAGTGGGTGGTGGCTTCACAGGGATAATGCCACCGTCCGTCCAACTCGCTGAAGTGCTGCGGGATGGTTCCGAACTCATTCAGCAGGCTGGTGAAGCGAGCCAGTGAGCGGCCGATGAACTCGTCCAGGACCGGCTCGCGTCGCCGCATGCTCAGCAGGATCGCTGCCATGAGGATTTCCGCCGAGTCGAAGGTATACCAGATCAGGGCTCCGCGCCGGCAATCGGGGTGCGCGGCACGATAGGCCTGCCGATCGAGGCGATATTGCACCATCTCCTCGGCTTCGAGCGGGCTGCCATAATCGCAAAGGGGATCCGCGCAGTTGTGCAGCAGGCCAAAGGCCGGGGAGGACGGATCAGTGCACGACACGTGGGCCAGCACGCCGTCCACGATGACGCTCCGCGCGAGATCGTGCCACTGCTCGTCGCCGGTGTAGTCGGCATACGGCAGAAACGCCTCGCGCACCACCTGGCCCGCCAACTCCATATACGGCCGGTTCCAACCGCCCAGCTCGACGTGGTACATGTGGAGGATGCCGCAGTTGTCCGGGTCAGCCGGATCGTCGATCACCGCCCGGCGCAGGAAGTCCATCCCCAGCGCCAGCGACGCCCGGTAACAGGAAGGCTCACGGAGAAAGGGGTTGGCCATGATGATACCACCTGCCAATTATTGCCTACCGGAGGATACGCCAGATGGCTGCGGCAATCCTGCCTGGCAGCACGATTGATTGAAAAAAACATCAATTTGATAGGTAGGACTTCTTCCCCCGAAAATCATGCTGCCGGCAGGATTACCCCGGAGTTGCAGATGATTGTTGGGATGGTCGAAAAGGGGAGAGGAAGCATAAATATATAATACACATGTTTGTCGAATTGTCAAGGGGGTTAGTGTGCGAAAAATAGGACAATCGGGCAGGCTGACCATTGCCAGCAGGAAGTTGCGGTATCATCGGCTTCGCCCTTGACGTCTCTTCGCCATCTTGTTACCATCACATCGTAAATCGAGCGCCGACAGGTGTATTGGGAAGACGGTGCAAATCCGTCGCTGACGCGCAACTGTAACCGCTGACGATGCCCGTAACAAGCCACGGTCCAATAAGGCCGGAAGGCGCGGGCGGAGGGTGACGCGGAAGCCAGGAGACCGACCTGCCGGCTTTGCCATTTGCCTCTCGCGGGAGGGGGCGCGGCGCAATAGTTGCGTTCGTCAATGCCCTGGCCCCCTCCGGTGGCCGGGGCATTTGTATTGAGGACACCCATGGAACGTCGCGAATTCTGGAGCTCGCTGCTCTTTGTCGGAGCACTGTTGATCACGCTGTTGCTGCTGTTTGCGGTGAAGCTGCTGGCAGCCGGCGGCTATCCGATCACCATCACCGATTCGCTCAAGCGCAAAGTGACCATCACCCATAAGCCGAAGAAGATCGTCTCCATTGCCCCCAGTGCCACCGAAATCCTCTTCGCCATCGGTGCGGGGGACCGGGTAGTGGCCGACACCACCTACTGCGATTACCCGCCGGCGGCGGCAAAGCTGCCGAAGATCGGCGGCTTTACCAATCCCGATGTCGAGAAGATTGTCGCCCTCTCGCCCGACCTGGTGCTGGGCGCGCGCGGCACGCCGGTGGGGTTCTTCAGCCAGATGCAGTCGCTGAAGCTGACGGTCGCCGCTATCGATGCGGAGAACTCCCTTGACCTGATGTTCTCCTCCATCAGCACCATCGGACGGATCGTCGGCGAAGATCAAAAGGCTGCCACGCTGGTGAAGAAGCTGAAGGCGCGGCGGCAGGCGGTGGTGAGCAAAACCGCGAAGTTGCCGGCGGCCAGGCGCCCGCGCGTGCTGTTTGTGTTCACGCCCGGCGATCTGTACAGCGCCGGCAAAGGCAGCTTCATCGATGAGTTAATTACGCTAGGTGGCGGGGTGAATATCGCCGCGAAGACGAAGACGACCTGGCCGCAGCTCTCCATGGAGACGGTGATCGCCGACAATCCGCAAGTCATCCTGGTGCTGCCCGGCAATATGGGCGGCAAGCATAAGCCGATGACCAATGCCGATGCGGTGAAGCGCTTCCGCGCTTTACCGCGCTGGAAAACCCTCTCGGCAGTGAAGAACGGCCGTGTCTACGTACTGGAAGACGATCCGATGACTCTCCCCGGCCCGCGGCTGATTGATGGCCTGGAGGCGACGGCGAAGGCGATCCACCCGGAGCTGTTCGGCAAGGGGGGCAAGTGAGCGTCTCGCCCATCCTGCAAGCGAGCGGCATTGCCGGCGGCTACAACGGCCATGAGGTGCTGCACGGGGTCGACCTGGCACTGTATCCTGGCGAGTTTTTGGGCGTGATTGGCCCGAATGGCTCCGGGAAAAGCACACTCATCAAGGCGCTGACCGGCATTCTGCCGCTCAAACGGGGCGAAGTATGCGTGAACGGCCGCTCTTTGCGCGACTACAAGCCGCTCGAGCTGGCGCGCATGCTGGCGGTGGTGCCGCAGTTGAGCGTGCCCGCCTTCGCCTTCACCGTGCGCGAGATGGTGGAGATGGGCCGCCACCCGCACCAGCGCGGCTTCGGCTCGCTGACCCCGGAGGACCGCAAGGCCGTCGATGAGGCGGTCGAGCTGACGGATATTACCCATCTGCAGAAGCGCGCCATCGACCAGTTGAGCTCCGGCGAGCTGCAGCGGGTAACCATCGCCCGCGCGCTGGCGCAGCGCCCGCGCATCCTGCTCCTCGACGAGCCCACCGCCCACCTCGACATCGGCCACCAGTTGGACATCTTCGAGCTGCTGGTGCGGCTGAACCGCGAGCAGGGGGTGGCGGTGCTGTGCATTTCGCACGACCTGAACCTGGCGACGGAGTATTGCGGGCGGCTACTGCTCTTCTCGGTGGGCACGGTGTATGCCACCGGCAGCGCGACGGAAGTGGTGACGGCGGAGAACTTGTGCGCGGTATACGGCACGCTGGTGCGCGTGGAGGCCAACCCTTACAGCGGGCAACCCTTCGTGCTGCACACCCGGGCGACGGAAGTTGAAGAGGAGGAAGTATGAGCGCCGCTCGGTTGGTGAAAAACCGCGCGTGGGTTGTGCTGATCGTGCTGGCGGCGCTGCTGGTGGTCAGCGTGATCCTCGCCACCGGCATCGGGTCGACGCACATTAACCCGGGCGAGATCGCCCGCGTCCTCTGGAGCCACCTCACCGGTCACGCCGATCCCACCTCGGCGAACGACAGCATCATCTGGGGTCTGCGCCTGCCGCGCACGATCCTGGCCATTCTGGTCGGCGCGGCGCTGGCGGTGGCCGGCACGCTGATGCAGGCGCTGTTCCACAATCCAATGGCCGACCCGTATATCGTCGGCGTGTCCTCGGGCGCGGCGTTCGGCGCGGTGCTGGTGGCGACGCTGGGCTTCACGCTGTCCGTCGGCGGCTTCACGCTGGCGCCGCTGGTCGCCTTCCTCTGCGGGCTGGCGGTCACCTTCCTGGTGTATGCCCTCTCGCGCCGCAGCGGTCGCGTGCCCATCGGCGTGCTGCTGCTCACCGGCATCGCCATCGGCGGCCTCATGCAGGCGGTCACCTCCTTTATGCTGCTGCGCCAGGACACCGCGGATCTGCACAACATCATGTCCTGGCTGATGGGCAGCCTGGCGCAGAGCCAGTGGTCGCACGTGTGGGCACTGTTGCCCTACGTGACCATCGGGCTGGTGATGGTGGCGGCCATGCAGCGCGATCTGAACATCCTGGCGATGGGGGACGAGACGGCGCATCACCTGGGGGTGAATATCGAGCGGAGCAAATTCCTGCTGCTGCTGGTCGCCTCGCTGCTGGCGGCGGCGGCAGTGGCGGTCAGCGGCATCATCGCCTTCGTCGGCCTCATCATCCCGCACCTGATGCGGCTGATCGTCGGCCCCAACCACCGCGTGCTGCTCCCCGCCTGCCTGCTCTGTGGCGGCCTGCTGCTGGTGTGGGCGGACGTCATCGCCCGCACCCTCATCCACAGCGGCGAGCTCCCTATCGGCATCGTCACCAGCGTGCTGGGCAGCCCATTTTTCCTGTACCTGCTGAATAGGCGGGAAGCGGCGCATTAAGCGCCGTCAAAATTTCAATACGCCTGCGCGAAAGGAACAAGCATGTTTTCTCACGCCAGCGCACCCCTGGATGCGCCGATTTGCTCTACGTGCGAGTTCGGCGATTACGGCCTTGACCCGCAGAGCGGCGCGCGCATCATGCGCTTTACCAACTCGTCGCTGCAAAGCTCAATGATCTATTGCGAGTCGCCGTATACCGCCTCGGACGGGAAGCGGTTCGCCCTTGCGCGCACGCTCGATCACATTTTCGGCTCGTACATGCTCATGATCGGCGATCTGGAGGAGAAACGGCTGACGCTGGTCGAGCCCAGCATTCCGTCTTTCCGCGATGTGGCTGTGCAGGCATGGGGCGAGTGGCTGTATTACCTGACGCATGAAGGTGGCGTGCGACGAGCCTCGATGCTGACCTACCTCCGGGAGGAGGTGCTGCCGGCTGGGACGCTGGCGCCCGGCGTTGCATTGCATACGATTACGCCGGACGGTCGCTACCTCATCATTATGGACGAGGCGCGCGAGGGTGCGCCATACCGGATGAACCGGTATACCGCGCTGTCAGGCGAGTGCCGGGTGCTGCACGAGAGTAATGACTTCCTCGGACATGAGCTGATCGATCCCGCGGGAAGCAATGAGATCGTATTCTATCGCCTGCTGGGCGACACGGCCGAAATGCTGGTGCTCGATATCGACGGAACTCGCCTGCGTCCCCTGCCGTTCGGCGGGGAGATCACCGCGAAGTCCAGCGGACATCACGCCTGGGTGACGGGCAGCGATCGCATCGCTACCGCGGTGGAATGGAACCGCGCGGAGAAACGCCATGATCCCCGCCATCCGGCCGGCAACATGCTGATCGCGAGACCAGGTGACGCCTTCCCCGACGTCTTCCCCGCGCCGGAGCACGGTTTTTACCACGTGTCGGTTTCCCGCTGCGGCACGTATTTCGTCTGCGACGATTATATGGATGCCGAACTGGATGGCCCCAATTCCATGCGCATCGGACCGGTGCGCATTGTGGTGGGCAACCTGAAGACCGGCAAACACCGGATACTGGTGAGCGATTGCCAGACGAACGGCTGCCTTTGCTGGTCGTGGAGCGAGCCCACACCGTATTTCACCGCCGATAACCGGCATGTGCTCTATGACACCTCACCGTTCGGCCTTAACCAGGTTTTTGCCGCGGAGGTGTCGCCGGAGTTCCTGGCCAGCCTGGAGTAATCCCTGGGCTCTCATCTACAACGGCGGGCTTCCCATCGGCATCGTCACCAGCGTGTTGGGCAGCCCGTTCTTCCTGTACCTGCTCAACCGGCGGGAAGCGTCACATTAACCTTGCTCGGTATTATTGTTGTTAGGCGAAGCTTTTATATCATCAAGCATCATTTGAATATATGTGCCATTGATTTTGATGTCAGGGCAATCAGTCTTCAATTGAGCAATAAATTCCCATAATTGAATGTTGCCAGAATAACCACTGCAAAATGTGATTGATCCGTTTTTATGCCTCATCACTACCCCACTTAGCACTGTGAAATCTATTATATCATCAAGGTACAGTAGGGTATCGCCAAGTCGACTCTTCAGATAGAGCGTTCTATTTTCTTGTATTGAAGCTTCATACGGATCACGAAGAAGTATAATACTTCCGAAGGAGACTACACACAGAATAATAATAAGGGTTAGTAAACGATATTGAATTAATGGAGTAGCTATAAAAGAAAAGGTAGGAAATGCGAAAGCAACAAAAACTAAAAGAGCAAATTGGAGATACCAGTAACCTCCTGAAAATTGATATTTTTTCATTTGGCATCCTCTGAGGTCTCGTTTGTCAGAAGTCAAGGAATTCAGTGACCTATCATGTTATAAATGATTATAAGCCCATTTTTACTTTATTGCCAATCGAGAAGATGTTTAAAAATGTATGGAAATCGGAAACAGGCTCATGATCGAGCCGGCAGAGATGCCGGCGGTCCCAGGAAAGACTTACTCTAGCTTGAACACGACGTTCACTTTGATCGTAGATTCCACCGCCGTGCCATCCTCCATCTTCGCCTCAAAGGTCCACTTGCGGACTTCGCTTTCAGCGGCGCGGTCGAGGCGGCGGTCGCCGGAGGTTTTGAGGAGTTTGGTGCCGGTCACTTTGCCGGCGGCATCCAGCGAGACGGTGAGTTGCACGGTGCCTTCAATGCCGTCATCGCGGGCGCTGGTCGGGTAGGCGGGGCGGGACTGTTTGACAACCCGCGCGCCGCGACTGGGGCCGTGGGAGCCGGAATCACCTGTTGTCCCGTCACCGGAGCCACTGCTCGTGCCGGGGTTCTTGCCGGTGCCGGGATCTTTGCCGCCGTCTTTATCGGGACCGCTGCCGAGGGTGCCGGAACCGGTGCCGGTGCCGGAACTCGCGCCCGGTCCGGTGTTCTTCGTGCCGCCGCCGGGGTTGCCATCATGGTTGTCGCCGCCGCCCGGACCGGCGCCGGCGCCGATGGCGACTTGCGTCCCATGGCCGTCACCGCCGGGGCCTTTGCCGGAATCCGTGCCCGGTCCTTTGCCGCCGTCAGTTCCCGAACCCTGACCGGGGGGCTCAACGGCGACGTGATGATTCCCGCCGGGTTCGCTGCCGGAGCCTGTCGTCGTCGGGCCGGGTGGGGGCGTTACCGGTGGCTCGACCGTTTTCACCGGCTCCGGACCGGGAATGGGCGGCGCTGGATTGACCGGTTCCGGAGTGGGCCGCTCGGGCTCTGGCGGATTGGCGGCGACCTTTTCCGGCTCGACGGGCACAGGTTGCGGCTCCTCGACCTTCGGCGCCGGTGGATCTTCGCGGCGGAAGATCTGCGTGATTTTGCTGAACAACGTCGGCTTCGGCTCCGGTTGCGGCGCGTCCGGCTTCACCGACGGCGGGTCCGTCCGCTGCATCTTCGGCGGAGTGAACAAGCGCTTCAGCAGTGGCTGTGGTAGGGGTGGGGGAGGCGGAGGCGTGACGCCGTCCAGCTTCACCTCGATGCCGGCCTGCGGCGCCGGCGGCGCGGCGGAAAGGTGCGCGAGCGCGCCGCAGAGGATCAGGTTCACCACCAGCGAGATCCCCAGCGGCAGCAATAATCGATGCCAGTGCTCGTGCTTGCCGTCATTGCCCATGCGGTAGATCCAGTTTGGTCGAAATGACCAGTTTTGAAAAGCCTGCTAATTGCGCCAATGTCATCGCCCGCACTACCTGGCCGTGGGCTGCGCGCTTGTCGCCTTGTATCGTGACGCGGCTTTCCACGCCGCGCGCCGCCGCTTCGCGCTTTAACGCCGCCGCCAGCGTATTGTCAGTCACCTGCCTGCCGTCATACGTGAAGGCGCCGTCGGCGGCGATGCCGATCACCACTTCCCGCTGCTCCGGCGGCACCGGCTGCGCGGATGCCGAGGTGGGGAGCTGCATTTTCATACCGGCGGTCTTCTCGAAGGTGGTAGTCACCATGAAGATGATCAGCAGCACCAGCGCCACGTCTACCAACGGTACGATGTTGATCTCGACTTTCGGCTCGACCGGTTTTTTAAGCGAGCGAGACAGGCTCACGGGCCGCCTCCTTCCCCGCGCGCTCCGGCAGCCAGCCGGCCACCGCCGCCTCCCACGCCGCCACCATGCGGTTGATGCCCGAGGTGAGCAGGTGGTGGGCGGCCACCGACGGGATGGCCACCGCCAGCCCCAGCGCCGTGGCCACCAGCGCGGTGGCGATGCCGCCCGCCACGGTGGAGGTGTTCATGTTGTTATGCGTCTGAATGGCCTGGAAGGCCTGGATGATGCCGATCACCGTGCCCAGCAGCCCCATATACGGCGCCGTGCTGCCGATGACGCCCAACAGCGGCATCCCCTTCTCCAGCCGCTCGCGCTGCAGTGTGATGACCGTGTCCATCACCGTCAGCAGATGATCGCGGTCGGCGCCGTCGTGCCGATGCAACTCGGTGTATAAGCGCGATAGCGGGCTGCCCGGCGATTCCTTGCCCTGCCGGAACGACGCATCCTCGCGCCGCGCCCGCCGCAGCGCCAGCAGGCGGTCGAAGATGATCACCCACGATATCAGCGACGCGGCCAGCAAGAGAATCAACAACGGATCGTGCATGAGTTGCTTTACAGGCATATCATCTCCACGTTTCATTTGTTGGAAAGGTGGAAGAATCGAATCCAATCTTCCATTCTTCCACCCTTCCAGTCGTCCATTCTACCAGATTATCTTCACGCCTGACTCTATCGTAAACCCTTCGGTCGGATAGCCGTAGACTTCTTCGTACTGCCGATTGAGCAGGTTGCGGATGGCGATATACGGCTGCGCCGGCGCCGAGGTGAGGCGCGTCAGGTTCAGGTCGAAGACCATGTAATCCGGCAGCCGCACGTCCGTCGACGAATAGGTCAGCGGATTGAAGTAACGATCCAGGCGGTCATCGGCCCAGCGGCCGGTGAGGGCGATCTCCCAGGTGTTCAGCGCCGTCACCGCGGTGACGGAGGCCTTGTTATACGGCTGGGCCAGTAATCGCTCGCCGGTGGTGCGGTTAATGGCGTCGGTATAGGTATAGGCGAACTCCAGCGATGTCTTCGGAGTGAAGCGATGCTGCCAGTTCAGCTCCGCCCCGCGCTGGCGCGCCTGGCCGACGTTTTCATACGGCGTGGTGGATGAGGCCAGGATCAGGTTCTCCACGTCGGTGGTGAAGAAGGCCAGGTCCAGGTCGTCGTTCTTCAGGTGGCGGTTGAAGCCGATCTCATACTGCTTCGAGGTTTCCGGCTTCAGGTTCGGGTTGCCGGCGTATCCCGGCCCATACGGGCCTTCCGGATAGTACAGCTCAACGAAGTTGGGCGCGCGGAAACCCTCGGCATAGGTGGCGCGGAGATGCAGGCTGTCGCTCAACCGCTGCACCAGGCCGACACGCGGGGTGGTTTTGGCGCCGGCGGTGGAATGATCGTCCAGCCGCGCGCCGTAGACCAGGTCGGTGGCTTTCAGGATGGACCAGCGATCCTGCAGGAAGAGCGCGCGGTTCTGCACGCTCTCGTGCTGGGGGTACTGCGACGGGTCGGCGTAGGTGCCCGTCTCCATGTCATCGTAAGTGTCGTTGCGGTACTCGGCGCCGGCGGCCCAGGCGTGCTTGTCACCGAGGTTGCCGCGGAAGAGCAGCTCCACCGAATCGGTTTTTCCGGTGATCAGCGAATTGCCGGCCGAGGGGAACACCGGATCGTACGTGCTCCAGGCATTGTTCAACACCTGGTTGTTCTTGAAGGCATGGATCTCCATGTCGCCGAAGCCGAGTGCGCGCTTCAGCGTCAGGTCAACGCGCTCGCGCTGCCACCACTGCTTGTCGTCCGGGTCGGGCGCGTAGCTGGGGCCAGGCAGCCCGAGCCGGTCGTGATAATTTTCGCCGTTCAACGTCAGCGACCAGCCGGCGATATCGGGCACGGTAATCTTACCGGCCAACGATGTGGCATCGAATTTGCTGTTCGGCCGAAAGCCGTCGTAGGTCGGCGTGGCGGCGGTGAACTGCCAGTTCGCCTGGCCGAGGGGACCTTCGACGGTCAGCGAGCGCTCGGTGCGCCCGTGGTTGCCCTGCCCCAGGTCGGCGCGGAAGCCAGTGCCCGGCGCTCGGGTGATAATATTGATGACGCCGCCGAAGGCTTCCGAGCCATACAGGCTGGAGGCCGGGCCGCGGATGATCTCGATGCGCGCGATATTCTCCACCGGGAACTTCGACAGGTCGGTGCCGCCAAAGAAGGCCGGGCTGGAAATGCGCTGGCCGTCGACCAGCACCAGCACCTGGTTGGAGTTGCAGCCGCGGACGGAGGTGGTCGCCAGCGCGCCGGGGGTGCCGGACTGGCGGATGGTGACGCCGGGCCCGAGGCGCAGGGCGTCGGCCACCGTTTGCGCGCCGGATGCCTTGATCTCCTTGGCGGTGATGACGGTGGTGGTGGAGATGCTCTCGCTGATCGGCTGCTCGCGACGCTCGGCGGTCACCACGACGGTAACTTCATCAGGTTCGGCCGGCGTCTCGACCGGCGTGTCGGTTGTCTGCGCAAAGAGCGGCAGTGCGAATAGAGACAAAATGGCCAGCACAAGGCTGATACGCAAGGTGTTCATTATTTCTCCCGTGAATAGTGTGGTCGTTGGTGTCAAGGTTCAGGCCGCCTCCGGCAGATCAACCAGCAGGCAGAGGGCGTAGACCCAGGAAGACAGGCGATTAAGGTAGGACAGCGTGAGTTGGTGCACGCGGTGGCCGGATTGCGAGAGCGCGACGATCTTGCGCTCCGCGCGGCGGATCACCGTGCGCGCCAGGTGAAGGTGTGCGCCGGGCACGCTGTCGCCGGGCGCCACCAGGCCGCCGAAACCGCCCGTCCGGACATCCCAGACGGTGAGGTCGTCCTCCAGCGCCTGCAGGTGGTCGGTGGACAGATAGGGTGCGGCATGGTCGCCGTCGGCGACGGTGGCGATGTCCGCCATCACCAGCCGGAGGGTGGCCTGCACGCGCCCGATGGGGACTACCCAGGGCGTGCCGGTGAGCAGGGCGCGCGCCAGGCCCAGATGCGCCTGGGCTTCATCCAGGGCGCCGAGGGCTTCTACGCGCGCGTCGCATTTGAGGAGGGTGGGGCCGCCGATGACGTGCGTATAGCCCGCATCGCCGTGTCCGGTATATAACATGTCGACCTCTCCTTCGGTGCGGTAATCCGGAGAGGTACCAACCAAAAGACACCCCCGCCACTGCTGGCAGGGGTGTCGGAGAGGCGTCCACGTTACGGATGCCGCACCAATTCCCGCGAAGTGGTGTCGTTTCCGTGCAGGTCCGGTCTCCTGGCTTCCGCGTCTTCCTACTGACTGCGCCTTCCCACCCCGACATGTCGGGGCAGTGGCCTAATGCAGCGTTCGTCGGCGGTTACAGTTGCGGGGCAGCGCCGGATTCGCACCGGCTTCCCTATATACCTGTACGGCAGATATAGCGTTATGGCTGTATCTTATCCCTAGCCGTGGAGGCTGTCAAGGGGTACGTCAAATAAAAAAGTTGTAAATTACGTCAATTACTATCGATTGGAATGTTTACCCTAACACTGCTAGGGTACTAAGGCAATGGAACGGTTAGATGAGTATGTTGTTGACGGCAGGATCCTGTGGGACGCTGGCCGTCAGCGATTTAAGTTCCTGGTGACTCGTGTCGATTTGTATCACGTAGCAGCGGCCTTTGCCATGCAAAGCAACCGCATCATACAGTTGTCATGTTTACTATTACTTGATATAGTAAACATTGTAATAACAACATTGATGTTGTGATGATTCTTATTTGCCGGTCAGATTGTCAGGGACTGCCTGTTACTTTTTATTTGCACTCGATCTGTGTATTCGGTATCCACGGGTCCTGTGACAATTTAACGGTTGGAGAACGGAACTATGCGTATCTTTCGCGTCGTGTGGCTATCTACCATGGCGCTCCTGTTGGGGTTGGCCGTTGCCGGTTGTGGAGGCGGCAGCAGCATCAGCAGCCAGTATGGCACGGTCAGTTACTTCCCGCTTGCCGCGGGAAATACCTGGGTCTATGAAGTGACTCATTACAATACCACGGCTCCGGGGCTGCCAATCCTGGATACCGACAGCATCACGTATGAAGTCGGCGCACCCAGCGGTGGCGCATTTCCGTTGTATATTACTTCGGCGTCCGATTTGGGCACCACAACGATTCAGAACATCAAGTGGGACGGCAACAACCTGCTTAAGCTCGGTGAATCCCATTCGGGCTCTGCTTTCACTTACCAGCCGCCCATTGTGCTGTTTAAAAACGGCGTTGGCGGCGGCGAGGTTTGGGTTGCGGACACGACCGCCCGGGACAGCATCAATAATACCACGGCGGCGATGTCGACGACCTACGAGACGATGGGGTATGAGACCGTGACGACGACCGCGGGCACCTTCAACGCGTTCAAGGTGAAATCGTATGCCACCACCGGCGGCTTTTACGCTTACCAGGTGTCCTGGTACGCCCAGGGCGTTGGCATTATACAGATGGAGAATTACGTCAATTCGCCACTGACTGGCGATACCATACTGTCAGACCGATACTCCCTGATCGGGTATACGCTGGCAAATTGACCCGGCAAGTGTCATTGAAGAGGAAGGCGACCGGCGCAGCCGGTCGCCTTTCGCGTTATCCAGTGATAATCCCCGGCGCCTTCCGTGTCCGCATGTCGACAGGCGCCAGATAGGTCGCTTCTACGGCGCAGGCCCGCGTCACCGCGCCGGCGGCATTCCGCTGCTGGTAGAGCAGACCGCCGTCCGTTTCGTATTCGCCGATGGCGCCGAGCATGATAATGCCGCGATAGGTCCACCACAGCTCGTCCACCGTGCCGTCGCCCCAGGTGAGGGTCAGCGAGGCCGGGTGCTGGCCGTCGGTCTTTTGCGCGGTCATTTTTACCACCGGCGTCTCTCCCGCAAAGGGAACGAGCACCGTCACCAGCTCCGCGTAATGCCCTGCCATCTTCTCGCAGGACAGCGTGAGCTGCGGCGCCGGCAGGAAGCAGTCCTTACCCGGCAGCCAGCCGCGCGGCGGGTTTTGCTCGCCGGTGTGCATGGAGAGCGTCATCTCCGGCGAGGCGAGCGGGAAGAGCATCAGCAGGTTGGCGTCACCGTAGCGGGTGATCGCGCGATCGGCGCCCAACTCCACTTCGCCACCTTCGCAGAGCTGCCAGTTCGCCTCCAGCGAAGGCACGGACTCCGGCGGCTCGGGCACGGCATTCGGCTCGCGCACCAGGCTGTCGATCACCACCACCGCGCGCCCATGGATCCAGAAGAGCATGCGGTGATGACTGGCAAACAGTGCTCGGCCCCGACCTTCGTGGAAATTCCAGGTATACGGCCCGGACCAGTAGGCGCCTTCGTAATCAGAGGCGACGAAATCGTAGCCCGGCGCGGAGAGCACTCGCGTGTGTACGGGATCGGTCTCGCCCTGGTTCCAGCCGTTGAGCGTGAGCGTGTTGTGGGCGCGGGTGGATTTTCCGTGCGCGGAGAGCGGGTCGCCGGCCTCATATGTCAGGTACCCCGGATCGACCAGCAGCGAGTGGCCCAGGGCGTGCAACTGCACCGCGTTGCGTGAGAGGTGGCAGTGCCCGCCGCCCCAATGGGTGGCGTCAAAAGTCAGGTAGGTGGCGTCTTCGCCCCAGCCATCGCGCAGGAAAACCTGTCCGGCGTCCGGAAAATACTGTGCGAACGGCGGCAGCGCATTCGGCAGACCCGCCGTTTGCCGGAAGTCGACGCGCAGGCGCTTTACTTCGTTCGGGTGCGAACCGGTCCGCTCACCCTGGCAGTCATGCATGGCGTTCAGGCTGCCGTTAGGTCGCGTGCAGGCCAGTGCGTAGTCGAACATGCGCGCGACGCTGTCGGTATCCATCACCAGTCCCAACTCCGGCATGACCCGCGCCAGCTTCCAATAATCAGCCATCACCCGCGCCATCCAAAGGTGGTAGCTCGGGTTGCGCTCGTAATGCACGCCGTCGGGCAGCACCTGGCGGTGCCAGGCATCGTTGAGCACGCGCAAGCCGAATTGCCGCCAGCGCGCCGCCGCCGGCAGGTGGGCCAGCCGGATGCCGTTCACCAGCAGCGAGTCGGCGTTGGCGATGCGCCAGTTGATGTTCGGGGCAATCATCTTCATCAGATAGTCAAGCTGGATGGCGCAGGAGGCGATGATCTCGTCCAAAAAGGCGTCATGGAAAGCCGGGCTCTTGATAAAGATGGGCAGCGTCCCGAGCCAGCCCGCGAAGTTGCTGTTCCCCAGGCGGATGCACAGGTTGAGTACGCTGTCATACGGCGCCATCTCCCAGCCCGGGCGCGTGGGGTGGGCGCGCATCCACTCGGCCAGGTAATCGCGCGCCGCTTCGGCGTATTTCTCATCACCGGTCTCGCGATACAGCGCTGCCAGCGATGGCAGGAAAAAGAAGCGGTTGAGCTGCGCCGGCCACTCCTGGTGCTGGTGCTGCGGCGCGGACCAGTCGATGTTGTGCCGTCCGACCTCGGTTTCGTGCACGCCGTAGAAATAGATGATGCCGTTCAGCGCCTGTTCCGCCACGTTGCGGATCTCGTCGGTCACCGCCGGCACCGGATCGCCCCAGGCGGCGAGCAGCGGTTGGGCATTCTGCAGAAGGTCTTCAATGGTAAGGGTCACGGTTATCTCCACAAATCGATTCGGAGCGCGGATTGCCAATCCGCACGAGACATGGTCAGCAGGATCAACACGCGCGGATTGGCAATCCGCGCTCCGCAGACTACGCTCCGATATCCAGCGAAATATCCAGCCCCTTCACCGAGTGGGTGAGGGCGCCGCTGGAGATCAGGTCCACGCCGCACTCAGCGATGGCGCGCACGCGGTCGAGGGTGACGCCGCCGGAGGCTTCGGTGAGGGCACGGCCGCCGATCAGCTTCACGCAAGCGCGCATTTCGTCCAGCGTCATGTTGTCCAACAGGACGATGTCGGCGCCGGCGGCCACTGCCTCGAAGGCCATCTCGCGGTCGATCACCTCCACCTCGATCTTCAATGTGTGCGGCGCCCCGGCGCGTGCGGCCTCGATGGCTGCCTGTACGCCGCCCACCGCGGCGATGTGGTTGTCCTTGATCAGCACGCCGTCGGACAGGTTGAAGCGGTGGTTCATCCCCCCGCCGGCGCGCACGGCGTATTTGTCCAGCACGCGGTGGCCGGGCACAGTCTTGCGGGTGTCGACGATGTGGGCCCTGGTGCCTTCGATCGCCTTCACGTAGCGCGCGGTGGCGGTGGCGATGCCGGAGATGCGCTGCAGGAAGTTGAGCGCCGTGCGCTCGGCGGTGAGCAGGCTGCGCGTCGGGCCGGCGATCTCCGCGATCCGCTCGCCCGCGGTCAACAGTTGCCCTTCCACCGACAGCGGGTGCACCACCAGCCGTGCATCCACCATCTCCATCACGCGGGCAAACACCGGCAGGCCGGCGAGAATGCCGTCCTCCTTGGCGATCAGCGCCGCCCCGGAGACGGAGTCGACCGGAATCGTCGTCATCGAGGTGATGTCGCCGGTGCCGATGTCTTCGGCCAGCGCCAGCTCGATCAGCGGCTGCACGCTCCGCAAGAGAACCGTGTCAAACGTGGGGGAGGGGGGCATAACATTCTCCAATTAGTGGCTAGTGACTAGTGATTAGTGACTAGTCTACACCCGGGAAGGCTTCAAGTGCGATTCGAAGGCCTTCCGGATAATAGATGACTAGTCACTAGCTACTAGTCACTAGCCACTCTATTCATTCTTTTTCCGTAAAACCGTCCAGCGCCGGCGGCGTCTGTTCCACGAAGGTGGAGAGCTCGGGCAGCGCTTCGAGACTGGGCAGGCCATACAGGCGCAGGAATTTCTCGGTGGTGCCGTAGGACATCGGCTTGCCGGGCGCGTTCTTGTGCCCGCGCTCGCAGATCAATTCATGATCGAGCAGGGTATTCACCACGCCGTCGGAATTTACCCCGCGCAGCAGCTCGATCTCCGGCCGCGTCACCGGCTGGCGATACGCCACGATGGCCAGCGTCTCTTTCCCCGCCGGGGAGAGCCGAAGCTGCACCGGCTTGTGCAATCGGCTGATGTACTCCGCATATTGCGGCCGCGTGGCAATCTCGAACCCGCCGGCCACCTCGACCACGTGCACCCCCTCGTACCGGTCCTCCAACGATTCGATGAGTTGGCGTACGGCAGGCGGCGACACCTCGAGCAGCTCCGACAATTCGCCGATCGTTAACGGACGATCGGCCATGAACAACAGGCTTTCCAGCGCGCCGGTGAGACTGATTGGCAAGGATTCACTCATCATGGGCAGGTGTATAGTAGCAGGGAGGCGGATATGCTGGCAAGTGAATCCGTCTGGCAAGAAAACCGCATGGACAAGGGTACGGTATGACGATACAATTTCAAACGAGTGCCATTAACGGTACTCGTGATTAGGCAAGCCCGTTTGTAGTAAGCCACGCAGCCGCCCGCAGCGGAGTGGCATCGAGTTTCGGTAAGCTTGCCTGTCAACGACGCCACTCCGCTGCGGCTGCGTGGCTTACTACAAACGGGCTTACCTATATTCGTGAGGAAGATATGCCGAACAAGGATAAATTACTGCGCGCCATCGCCGCCGACGGCCAGGTGCGGGCATTCGCGGTGAATGCCACCCGCCTGTGCGAGCGTGCACGGAAGGTGCAGGACTCGCTGCCCGCGGCGACCGCCGCCCTCGGGCGGGTGTTGAGCGCGACGGCGATGCTGGCGGCGACGATCAAGGAAGGCGAGCGCATCTCCATCCGCGTCGACGGCGACGGCCCGATCGAGTCCATCTTTGCGCAGGGCTGGCCGGACGGCCGCGTGCGCGGTTACCTGCGTAACCCGCAAGTCAATCCGCCGTCGCGCGACGACAAGCTGGACGTTGGGCGCGCGGTGGGAAAGCACGGCCAGCTCTACGTCATCCGCGACCTCGGCATGCAGGAACCCTACGTCGGCCGTGTGGACCTGCAGACCGGAGAGATCGGCGACGATCTGGCGTATTACTTCCTTATCTCCGAGCAGCAGCCGTCCGCGGTTGGGCTGGGCGTGCAGGTGCAGCCGGACAATTCGGTCTCCGCGGCCGGCGGCTTCATCATCCAACTGCTGCCCGACGCCGATCCCGAAGTAGTGGACCGGTTGGAGGAAAATATCCGGCAAGCGCCGTCGCCGAGTGACATGATCATCGAGCTGCGCGAGCCGGAGAAGATCCTCGACGTGCTGCTGGCGGGCATGGACTGGCAGCCGCTGGAGGAGACGCACCCGCGCTTCTACTGCGGCTGCACGCGGGCGAAGTCGCGGCGCGCGCTGCGGGCATTGACGGTGGAGGACCTGGAGCACACGCTGGCGGAGAACGAACCGGTGCAAATCTCCTGCGACTTTTGCGGGCGCAATTACACCTTCGAGATGGTCGATATCAGTAAGGTGCTGGAAGACAAACGGCGGGAGCAGGCAGCATGAAGAACAGCGAAATCGAGGTAAAGATAGGCGCGGTGAACGTGCGCAGTTTCATCCTCGGACAATACCCGATCCGCGGTTTCCTGGCCTGGAGTGACGGCGATACGCAGGCGCTGTTCGTTGATCCCGGTGGTTGGGACGATGAGATTGTCCGAACGATCGAGACATTCAGTCTGACCGTCTGCGCGATTGCGCTCACCCACGGGCACTGGGATCATATCGGCGGATTGGCGGAGATGACCGCCCGCCTGCATGCCCCCGTCTATGCGCACGCCGATGACGTGCGCCTGCTCAATCACGCACCGGACGTCGCGCTGGAAGGCGGCGAGACCATCTCGTGCGGTAAGCTGGGCTGGCAGGTGCTGCATGTGCCCGGACATACCGCCGGTTCCGTGGCGTATGTAGCGGGCGGCACCGTGTTCACCGGCGACACTCTTTTCGCCGGCTCCATCGGCGGCACACCCAACCTGGCGGAATACGATCGCGAGCGCCGCGTCATCCGCGAACGCCTCTTCCCGCTGGGCGACGACACCCGCGCCTACCCCGCCCACGGGCCCGCCACGCTGATCGGCATCGAACGGCGCGGTAATCCATTCTTACGGTGAACGGACGCAGTCACCAAGAGGCTTAGATCATTCGCTTGGTAGCGTCTCGGAGACACGGGCCCTCTCCCCCCAGCTGGCCAGGATGGACAGCTCCAGCCCCCTCTCCCAATCCTGGGCGAGGGGGAGTAGGCTTTCTTTCAAACGTAAACGGTATCATATTTTTGTCCCGGCACTCCCCCTCGCCCAGTATTGGGAGAGGGGGCTGGTAATGCTGTCCGTCCTGGCCAGCAGTGGGGAGAGGGCCCGTGTCTCCGAGACGCCACCAAGTGAATATTGTGCTAACTTTTTCGCATCGATGAAAAAGGTGTTCTTTTCTCCTCGTCGAAAAAATCAGATACAACAGGAGGTCACTATGATTAACTTACCTTCGCTTTTCCGCCATTGGCGTGTCACCGTCTTCTCGGCGCTGCTGCTGCTGGGGCTGTGCAGCTTCGCAGCCGATACCGCTTCCCTCTATTCCTTTATCCCGCTCGACAGTCCGGGGATGGCGTCTTTTGATGTTCCCGCGGTCTGGAATGCGACGGCCGATCTCCGGAAAAACGAGATGGTCAGCGCCGGCATTCAGGCGTTCCAGGAAGGGCTCGAGCTGTCGGTTGAAGAAGATCTGCTCCCCTGGGTGGGCCAGACGGCCGTCGCCGTCACTGATGTTCGGCCGCAAGATCCGGGCATTGCCGTGTTCATGCAGATTCGCGAGCCCGGCAAGATGATCACTTCCCCCCGTCTGACGACACTGCTGCAAACAATTCTGCAGAGCGGCGAGCAGACCAAGTGGATTGAACAGGATATCAAGGGCGTTCCGATTCGGCGCACGGAAATTCCCCAGGGCAAGTCGGTCCTCAAAGTCGCCACGGCGACGCTGGACGGCTGGCTGGTCATCACCTTCGGTGATGGCGTCATTCGTAAGGTGATCGACGCGCGCAACGGCAGCATTCAGTCGCTGGAAAGCCATCCGCTCTACAAGCGGGCGACGGGCACGCTGCCGGCGGGAGCCCTCGGCGAGCTCTGCCTCAATGGTCAGGGTCTCCTGGCGCAGATGCAGAAATATGATCCGCCCTCCGCCGCCCGGTATGAAGATTCGGAATTGGGCAAGTTCTTCGTCGCCGGCGCTGTGACCTATCCCAATAATAACATGCAGTTCGATGCCAACTATTGCACGTTATCGCTGACCACGCAGACCATGCTGAAGACGATCAGCGCCGATGCCGGCGCCATCTCCGGCGAGTCGCTGAACCAACTGCCGGAAGGCGCTTTTGCGACGCTGCTCATCAACAAACCGGATGTCTGGCTTGGCGCGGTCGAGAAGATGGTCCTGGATTCATCAAGCCACGATTCCCGCGACATGATGGAAGCCGGGATGACGGAGTTCAATACCGTGCGCGACGTGTTGAAGCGCTTTAACGGTGAACTGGCAGTGGGCGGCGCGTGGCGCGACGGCAAGGGCTTCGGCATGACCGTCGCCGGACAGACCGGCACCGATGCCGATGCCGCCGCCACCGTCGAAGCGCTGAATGGCATCATGGAAAAGATCGAGATGCCCATCGAGAAGAAGGACGATCTTTACACGCTGCCGTTTACCGCTGGCGAGTCGGAGATCTTCCCGACCCTCGTCTGCTGGAAGGCGAATACGCAGTGGCTGCGTGGCGCGTCACACCCCGATTGGCTGGCGCCGAAGAACGGCCAGCCCGCGCTGCAGATGCCGGAAAACGCGAAGAACGCCAACCTGGCGCTGTTCGGCGACTATTCATTCCTGCCGGCGTTCCTGCGTTCGGTCGGCGCCGGCGAGGCGCTCCCCTACCTGTCGATGCTGAAGCTCGATCAAGGCGGGTGGGCCTATATCATGAAGATCGACAACGACGGTTGCGCAGTGCACTGCCAGTTCAGCGGCGGCATAACCACGATCGGCGTGGCGGCCGCGGTGCTCATCCCCGTCTTCTCCCATGCGCGAGGGAATGCACGCACCACGCAATCAGTGAGCAACCTTCGACAGTTGGCGCTGGCTTTACAGATGTATGCGCAGGATAACAAAAATAAATTACCGGTGCTCAAGACACCGGCCGATATGAAAAAGGCCCTGGGCGGTTACCTCGGCGGCTCGGATCAGATGTTCATCAGCCCGCACACTGGCGAGCCGTATGCGCCGAACCCCGCGATTTCCGGGAAAACCTTGGCGGCGTTCGCCAATCCGGAGTCGATCATCGTCTTTTATGAAAAGACCCCTGGTCCCGATGGCTCACGCTGCGTGGCCTTCATGGACGGGCATGTGGAAGTCGTCCAGGGAGCGAACTGGGATGCCGTGAAGAAGAAGGGCAAGCTCCCGTAAACAAGACCATGCGATCTGTAGGGTGGGGCATGTTCCCGTGCGGAACATGCCCCCGTTTATTTGGTCAGCCGATCGCGCACGCGGGTGAAGGCGGCGATGGCCGTGTTCAGGTCTTCCGGCGTGTGCGCGGCGGAGACCTGCACGCGGATGCGGGCCTTCCCCATCGGCACCACCGGATAGCTGAAGCCGATGACGTAGATGCCTTCGTCAAGCAATTGCCGCGCCATCTCGGTGGCCAGCGCGGCGTCGCCCAGCATGATGGGGACGATGGGGTGCTCGCTCTCAGCGATGGTGAAGCCCGCCGCGGTCATGCCCTGGCGGAATTGCCGTGTGTTCGCCATCAAGCGCGCGCACAGTTCCGTGGATGCGGTGAGCATCTGCAGCACCTTCAGGCTGGCGGCGGCGATGACCGGGGCCAGCGTGTTGCTGAACAGGTACGGCCGCGAGCGCTGCCGCAGCAGGTCGATGAACTCCTTGCGCCCGCTGGTATAGCCGCCGGACGCCCCGCCCAGCGCTTTCCCCAGCGTGCCGGTGAGTAGATCGATGCGACCCAAGCAGCCCCGGTACTCGTGGGTGCCCCGTCCGCGCGCGCCCAGCACGCCCACCGCGTGTGAGTCGTCGACCATTACCGTGGCATCATATTTTTCGGCCAGGTCGCAGATGCGGTCCAACGGCGCGATGCTGCCGTCCATGGAAAAGACGCCGTCGGTTGCGATCAACCGGAAACGCGCAGAGGCGGCTTCCTGCAGCTTCGCTTCCAGGTCCGCCATGTCGCAGTTGCGGTAACGCAGGCGCTGGGCTTTGCACAGGCGGATGCCGTCGATGATGCTGGCGTGGTTCAACTCGTCGGAGATGACCGCGTCCTCCTGCCCGAGCAGCGTCTCGAATAGTCCGCCGTTGGCGTCGAAGCACGAGCTGTAGAGGATGGTGTCTTCCGTGCCCAGGAACTGGCTGATGGCCACCTCGAGTTCCTTATGCAATTCCTGCGTGCCGCAGATGAAGCGCACGCTGCTCAGGCCATAACCCCAGCGCGCCAGTCCCTCCTGCGCGGCGGCGATCACCCGCGGGTCGTCCGCCAGGCCCAGGTAGTTATTCGCGCAAAAATTCAGCACCTCACGCCCGCCGACCACGGCAATCCGCGCGCCCTGCGGGGTGACCAGTACCCGCTCTTCCTTCAATAATCCGCTGTCGCGGATCTCATGCACCTGCGCGGCGGCATGCGCCTGTAATGCTTTAGCCATCTCTCCTCCTAACGCTCACTCCATGACAATACCACTTTGCCGGATTGCCCGGAGCGCATCACGGCGAAGGCTTCCTCGAATTCAGTGTAATGGAAACGGTGGGTGATGACCGGCGTAATGTCCAGTCCGCCCTGGATCATCATGGTCATTTTGTACCAGGTTTCGTACATTTCGCGGCCGTAAATGCCTTTGAGGGTCAGCCCGTTGAAGACGACCAGGTTCCAGTCGATCTCCGCCGGCGGCAGGATGCCCAGCATGGCGATCTTTCCACCGTGGCACATGTTGTCCAGCATCATGCGGAAGGCGGTCGGATTGCCGGACATCTCCATGCCCACGTCGAAGCCCTCGTGCATGTTCAGCGACGCCTGGTAGGCCTTGTCGATGGTCGTCTCGCGCACGTCCACCACCTGCGACGCCCCCATGCGGCTCGCTAGTTCCAAGCGGTAGGGGTTGACATCAGTGACCACGACATGGCGCGCGCCGCAGTGGCGGGCGATGGCGGCGGCCATGCAGCCGATCGGCCCCGCGCCGGTGATCAGCACGTCTTCACCGAGTACATCGAAGGAGAGCGCGGTATGGGTGGCATTGCCGAGGGGATCGAAGGAGCTCAATACGTCCAGTGGAATGTGCGGATCGCACGGCCAGACGTTGGTGACGGGCAAGGCAAGATATTCCGCATACGCCCCGTCGCGATTGACGCCCACGCCCTTCGTGTTCGGGCACAGGTGCCGCCGGCCGGCCAGGCAATTGCGGCAGCGTCCGCAGACCACATGGCCTTCGCCGCTTACCAGATCCCCCGGCGCGTAATCATGCACGTTGCTGCCCACGCGCTCGATGACGCCGACGAATTCATGGCCGATCACCAGCCCGGGCCGGATCGTCTTCTGCGCCCACGCGTCCCAATTCCAGATGTGCACGTCGGTGCCGCAGATGCTGGTCTTCAACACGCGGATCAACACGTCATTGATGCCGATCTCCGGTTCGGGCACATCCTGCAGCCGGAGGCCGACTTCCGGCGCCGCTTTCACCAGTGCTTTCATCGAGGTTCTGCTCCTTCGCGAGGTAGGGGAGGAATGTCATGCATACGTGCAAATTTAATACAAAGAGGATAGCGACGGTGTGGTGTTGTGTCAACGGCGACTCCCGCTGGCTGAAGGGTTTCGCGATAGAGCACCGAAAGAGGGAAGCAGCAGAAAGGTTATAAGGCTGTGCAAGCATCAACCGTGATCGCCGTTTTTTATTATGACGGCCGCTTTTACCTGCCGACGTGTGTGCGCTCGCTGGACGGCATGGTCGGCATCACCGAGCCTATCGCCATTATCCCGGCGCACAATGAGGCGGCGCTGGCGGATGCGATCGAGCTGCGCGCCGTCTCCGGCAATGCGACCCTGTCCAACGCCGAATTTCGCGCCGCGTCGGACACTGCGCTGATCGCCGCCATGCGCCTCCCCAACCGGCAGGCGTTTTACACTCAGGCGCGGCGCTGGTCCATCGTCATGGAGGGTGAGACCTTTATGCTGATCCCGTATAAGCCCGCGCCCATCCGCGGCGTCGTGCAGGACGTCGAGCATGCCGTGGAGTTGAAGCCGTCCACCTTCGCCAAAGAGGCGGTTGACTGTCTGACAGCGCAAATCTGACGGCATGGATTAGCGCGGCCGTTGCTGCCGTCCCAGCACCCGGCGCACCACGTTCATCCCCTGCACCGCACGGACCACCGGCATGAAGAACCAGTGCTGCATGTCGCGCGCGGCTTCACGGAGGGCCTGGTGGATGGGCAGGTGCTGCGGGCACTGCGCCTCGCACTTCCCGCACTGCTTACACAGTGAGGCATATGCCGGCTTGCCGCCGTCCATGCCGCAGGTGTAGGCCAGGTAGACGAACTCCGCGCCGCGGTCCTGCAGCAGGTGCTTGCCGTTGTACTGGCTGAAACAGAAGGGAATGTTCACGCCGGCGGGACAGGGCATGCAGTAGCCGCAGCCGGTGCAGCCCACCTTCTGCAGGCCGGCCAGCGTTGCTTTCACGCGGTCGATGAGCTGCAATTCTTCGTCGGAGAGCGAGTTAGGTGTGGCCTCATCCGCGATGTGGAGATTCTCCTCGATGTGGGCTTCGTCGTTCATACCCGACAGCACCACCGATACCTCGGGGTGGTTCCACACCCAGCGCAGCGCCCATTCTGCGGGCGAGTGCTGCACCGCCGCCTGTGCCCACAGTTCGTTTACCTCCGCCGGCAGCTTCCCCACCAGCGAGCCGCCGCGCAGCGGCTCCATCACGATCACGCCCAGCCCTTTCGCCGCGGCGTGCTCCAGCCCGTCCCGTCCCGCCTGGTTGTGCTCGTCCAGGTAGTTGTACTGGAGCTGGCAGAAGTCCCACGGGTAGTCGTCGACGATGGCCTTGAACTGGTCGCGGTCACCGTGGTAGGAAAAGCCGATGCGGCGGATCTTCCCCGCCGCCTTCGCCCGCTCGATAAAACCCTCCACGCCGAGGCACTTCGCCCGCTGCCAGCCCTCCAGTGTGTTGAGCGCATGCATCAGGTAATAATCGATGTGGTCGGTCTGCAGCCGCTGCAGCGACGTCTCCAGAATCCGCTCCATGCCCTGCACGGAGTTGATCATCATCAGCGGCAGCTTCGTCGCGATCAGCACCCGCTCCCGGTAGCCCTTCGCCATGATATTTCCCAGCACGATTTCGCTTTTCGGGTAGGTATGCGCGGTGTCGAAGTAATTTACCCCGCGCTCGATGGCGGAGATCACTTGTCGCTCCGTGCGCACCTCATCGATACGCTTGTCCTGTTGCGGAAAGCGCATGCAGCCGTAGCCCAGAATGGAAACGCGGTCGCTACCTGATTGCCGGTATAACATAGGTGTGAGGATTCGCTGCACGTCGACGACCTCCTGCCGCGATGTCTCCCGGTTAAACGTAATGCCGGCATGCTCCTCTGTTATCATGCTGGCAGAGAGCAGACACGAAGGGAGGATCGGTGATGAGTATTGAGGATATCCTGCAGCTCATGCAGACGTTGGATGACGCGTGGAATACTCAGGATTGGGACGTCTTCTCGGCACGGCATGCTGAAGACGTTGCGGTGTATTGGCCGGGGCAAACGGAACCCACACGGGGGCGCCAGGCGCATTTGGCGGAAGCGAAGGATTTTTTCAAAACGTTTCCCGGCAGTACCGTCGGAAATCGTCCGTATAAAGTATTGTTCGGGCAGGGCGAGTGGACCTGTTCCGTGGCCAATATGATAGGCACCATGCAAGGTCCCATGCGCGGGGCGGATGGCACCATGATTCCGCCGACCGGCAAATCCTTCGAGGTTGAGTTTTGCACGGTCGCCCACTGGGTCAATGGCGAAATCGTCGAAGAGAAGCTCTTTTATAATCTGTTGATGATGCTGAAGCAACTGGGCCTGATGTGAGGAGCCTCACTACGCCCGTATCGCCCAGCGGAGTTTTGCCGAGGAGGCGCGCGGATTGGCATAACGTTCTTCAGGGCTGGGGCGCAGCACCGCCGGCGAAATCTCCGAATAAAGGCCGCGCTCCAGCCCTTCCTGAAACGCGCGCTTCACGCGGCGGTCTTCGCCGGAGTGGAAGGTAAGGATGGCGGCGCGTCCGCCGGGATTCAGGCAGTAGGGAAGCACGGCCAGCAGCGTGTCCAGCGCGGAGAACTCCTGGTTGACGGCGATGCGCAGCGCCTGGAAGGTGCGGCGCACGGCATCGTCGGCTTCCTCGCCCACCGGCAGCGCCTCCCGCACCGCCGCGGCCAGCGTCGTGGTGGTGGTGAGCTCGCTGCGCCGTGCGGTGAGAGCGTGGGCGATCGCTTCCGCCTGCGGTTCATCGGCATTTTCAGCCAGCAGCCTGGCCAGCTTCTCCTCGCTGATCGTCGCCAACAGTTCCGAGGCCGGCTGGCCCTTCTCCGGATTCATGCGCAGGTCCAGCGGTCCTTCACGCTTGTAGGTGAAACCGCGCGCGGGATTATCCAGTTGCATCGAGGAGACGCCCAGGTCGGCCAGGAAGAGATCCACCCCGGACAACCCCTCCTCGGCCAGCAATTGCGGCAGCGCGGCGAAGTTCAACCGGCGCACCTGCAGCACGTCGGGCGTGAAGTCCCTGGCCCGCAAGCGGGCTTCCGTTTTCGGCAGCTCCACCGGATCGACGTCCAGCCCATACAGCCGCCCGCCCGGCAGCAGCGCCGGCAGCATGGCGCTCGCATGCCCGCCATACCCCAGCGTGCCATCCACCGCGATCTCCCCCGGCTGCGGCCGCAGTACCTGCAGGATCTCCTCCACCATGATCGGCCGATGGCTCCCCGCCGGCGTATCCCCGCGCGCCATCACCTTCTCGATGTCGTCGGCATAGCGCTCGGGGTTCAATTCCTTATATTTCTCGTTGAACGCTCGCGGGTGCGTCCCCTGGTACCGCGGCCGCCGTTTATGTTGTCCACCTGATTCGTCGTGCATTATTTTCCCTTGGCTTAAATATAACAGTAGTTCAAGCGACTCGCTATCTCCATTACTCTTCCAGTCTTCCCACCTTCCATCCTTCTATCGTCACCTTGACATCCACCCCCCGCTCCGGTAGCATTGACCCCGTCTTTTTGAGGTAACTATGGCACTGAATTATGAACTGGTCGCGCTCGATCTCGACTATACCTTTCTCAACGCGGAGTTGAAAATCAGCCCGCGCAACCTGGCGGCGGTGACGAAATGCACCGCGCTGGGGGTGAAGGTGGTGATCACCTCCGGGCGCATGTTCTGCAGTACGATGCGTTACGTGCACGAGCTGGGGCTGGAGACGCCGGCGATCACTTACAACGGCGCCTTCGTGAAGCAGGAGAAGACCGGGCTGGTGCTGCTGGACGAGAAGCTGGATTTGCGAGTGGCGTGCGAAATCGTCGATTTTTGTGCCCGCGAAGACCTGAATCTGAATTATTATCTGGATGACACGCTCTACGTGGCAAAGATCACGCCGTGGGGCGAGCTGTATTCGCGGCGGACGGGCGTACCGCTGCAGCCGGTGGGAGACCTGCGGAAATTGACCGATCGCCCGCCGACGAAGGTGCTGATCGTGGCCGATCCGGAGCGCATCGTGGCCTTGCGTGACGAGCTGATGCCGCAATACCAGGAGCGGTCCTATGTGACCGTCTCTAACGTCGAGTACCTGGAGTTCATGCCCCGCGACGCCGACAAGGGCAAGGCGCTGGCAGTGGTGGCGGACTATTACGGCATCCCGCAAGAGCGCACCATCGCCTTCGGGGATGCCGACAATGACATTCCGATGATCCATTGGGCCGGCCTGGGGGTGGCGATGGAAAACGCCCGCCCCTCCGCCCGCGAAGCCGCCGACCGCATCGCGCCGCCGCACGATCAGGACGGCGTGGCGGCCGTGCTGGAAGAGTTGTTCGGATTTGTCTCGTGTGACGCGCGTTGATTCCCCGTCGCATGCGGATATTGAATTCGGGGATAAATAGATTATGGCGATGCATGTCGGGGTTCTGACCGTCGAGCTTGAGGTGACGGATGCCATCACGTTGAAAGACAAGCGCCAGGTGACCCGCAGTCTGCTGGCGCGCATTCGCAACAGTTTCAATGTCTCCGCCGCCGAAGTCGGGCACCTGCAGGCGCACACCATGACCGCCTTCGGCATCGCCGCCGTGGCCAACGATAAGTCGTATGTGCACGGCATGCTGGAAAAAGTGGTCGATCTCATCGAGCGCGAGCCGCGTGTGCTCGTGCTGGATTATAAGACCGAACTGGTATAATAGTGACTAGTGGCCAGTGGCTAGTGACTAGTTTTTTTTGCCATGTGAACTTCATCGGAGCCAATCACGGTTCCCATGAGCAAGGACACTAGCCACTAGCCACTAGCCACTCGAAAAGGATAACTATGTCTTCGTCACGACCGCAGCGTGTGGGCAGCATGCTGAAAGAGGAGCTGAGCCGGATCTTCCGCGAGGAAATGAATGATCCGCGGCTGGGCTTCATCTCCATTACCGACGTGGAGGTCGCCTCCGACCTGCGCACCGCGCACGTATACGTCAGCGTTTACGGCACGCCTGAAGAACAAAAGGCGTCGGTCGACGCGCTGGAGCATGCGCGCGGGTACCTGCGCACCACGCTCGGGAAGGAAGTGAACATGCGCTACACGCCGGAGCTGCACTTCCACCTGGACACCTCTCTTGAGCGAGGCTCACGCATCTTCGAACTGTTGAAGGAAGTTGTGCCAAAGGACGGCGAAGGAAAGGCTAACGAGGAAAAAACTGATGAGTAATAACCTTTCCGACGCCCAGCAGGTGGCGCGCACGCTGCTGGAGCATCACGCCTGCCTGATCCTCACCCATATCAACCCGGAGGGCGATGCCATCGGCTCCATGCTGGCGTTGGCGCTGGCGCTGGAGGCGCACGGCATCACCGTCACCTGCTACGATCGCGACGGCGTGCCGGAGAACTGCCAGTTTCTGCCTTCCTGGCAGCGCGTCAAGCGCGAGCTGCCTGATGACATCCCGCCGCTGGTCGTTTTCGTGGACGCCGACCGCGTGGAGCGCTGCGGGGTGACGCCGGATGATCTGCCCGGGGCGGAGGTGTTCGTGCGCATCGATCACCACCAGGGCGGCGATTTTGCCGGACCGGCGCTGGTGGATACCTCCGCGGCGGCGGCCGGCGAGATCGTGTTTTCGTTGCTGCCGCTGCTGGGCGCCAAGCTGACCCCGGACATCGCCACCTGCCTGCAGGCGGCGATCATGGTCGATACCGGCCGCTTCACCTACACCAATACCACCCCGTCCACCCATCGCATCGCCGCCGAGTTGCTCGCGGCCGGCGCGGACGTGTCCACCATCTCGGAATGGACGTGGGGCCGTGTCAACTTCCCGGCGGCGAAACTGCTGGGATTCGCACTCAGCTCACTGCAGCTCGCGATGGACGACCGCATCGTCTGGGGGGTACTGCGACAGCAGGATTTCCAGGCGGTCAACGCCACGCCGGAGGACACGGAAGGTATTATCGACCATCTCCGCTCCGTGCGTGATGCGGAGATCGCCGCCCTCTTTTCGGAGAAGCGCGGCGTGGTGCGCGTCAGCCTGCGCTCCAACGGCACGGTGGATGTCGCCCGTATCGCCCGCCAGTTCCACGGCGGCGGTCATACCAAAGCCGCCGGCCTCACCTATGAAGGCTCCGTCGAGCACGCCGTCTGCGACGTGCTTCGCGCCATCGAGACCGCGTTGAAGAATGAAGCGTGATCTGGATTCGATCAGCGGTGGAATGGCGATTCTCAGTCTGGAAGGGTGCGCGAGCCCCGCTCGAGTCTAGGGAAGCTTTCCTCCATTCGGCGGGGCTCGCGCACCCTTCCAGACTGAGAATCGCCGTTCCACCGCTTTCTGGTGATGGAAGACGATGAAAATATTCTACGTCGCGACACGGAAGTGCAGTCATGCATCATCGGCTGACAAGCACGAATTTACAGCCTTGCCGGGGTTGTGTTATAATGCCTCGGAAATTTTAACGGAGGACAACGACAGGTGCCATTAGCGAAAGAGCACAAGGACACGATTATTGCGGCGAATATCACTCACGAGGGTGACACCGGTTCACCGGAAGTTCAGGTCGCTCTGTTGACCGCCCGCATCAATCACCTGACCGAACATTTGAAGATCCACAAAAAGGATCACCATTCCCGCAGAGGTCTCCTCATGATGGTCGGCCAGCGCCGTCGTCTGCTGAACTACCTCGGCAAGACCGATATCTCACGATATCGCGCCCTGATTGCCAAACTCGGCATTCGCCGCTAAATGCGCTGGACGTAATCGTCTTTTGTGAGGAGGACAAATGAATATTGTAGAGCTGACCTTGAATGACAAGGTCCTCAGCATCGAGACGGGGCGTGTCGCCAAGCAGGCGGACGGCTCCGTGCTGGTGCGCTTCGGGGATACCGTGGTGCTGGCTGCAGCCACCATGTCAAATTCCCCGCGGGAAGGCGTCGACTTCTTCCCGCTGACCGTAGATTTCGAGGAGCTGATGTATTCCGCCGGGAAGATTCCCGGCGGGTTCATCAAGCGTGAGGGCCGTCCCAGCGAACGCGCCATTCTGAGCGCGCGCATGACGGATCGCCCCATTCGCCCGCTCTTCCCCAAGGGATTCCGCAACGAGGTGCAGATTATCGTCACCGTGCTGGCCACCGACCAGGTGAACCAGCCGGACATCCTGGGCATGCTCGGGGCGTCCACCGCGTTGAGCATCTCGCGCATCCCCTTCCAGGGCCCGGTCGGCATGGTACGCGTCAGCCGCATTGACGGGCAATTCATCCTCAACCCGACCTTCGCCGAAGCCGAAGAGAGCGATCTGAACCTGATCCTGGCCGGCACGCGCGAAGGCGTCATCATGATGGAAGCCGGCGCCGGCGAGGTGCCTGAGGACGTCATCGAGGCCGCCATTGAGTTCGGGCAGGAAGGCATTCTCAAAATGATCGATCTGCAGGACCAGTTGGTCGAGCAGATCAAACCCGAAAAATACGAAGCGCCGGTGGTGGAAGTCAACGAAGTGCTGTATGCCGCCGTGCGCGGTTATGCGCCGCGCATCCGCGAAACCATCGTCAACCCCAACAAGCAGGCGCGCGAGAGTGCCACCTACGACATGATCAAAGAGATCCAGGCGGAGCTGCTGGTGGAATTCCCGGAGAGCATCCTGGAAATCCGCACCCTGATCGACAAGGTCATCAAGGATACGCTGCGCTCGCTGATCCTCGATGAGGGACGCCGTCCCGACGGCCGCAAGCCGGATGAGATCCGACCCATCAGCATCGAAGTGGGCGTGCTGCCGTGCGTGCACGGCACCGGCCTCTTCACCCGCGGCCAGACGCAGGCGCTCACCGTGCTCACCCTCGGCGGCATGGGCGAAGGTCAGACGCTGGACACCATTTCTCCTGAAGAGGAGAAGCGGTACATGCACCAGTACAACTTCCCGCCCTACAGCGTCGGCGAAGTGCGCCCGATGCGCGGCCCCGGCCGGCGTGAAATCGGCCACGGCGCGTTGGCCGAGCGCGCGCTGCTCGCCGTACTGCCCACCGTGGATGAATTCCCGTATACCATCCGCCTGGTCTCCGAAGTGCTGGAATCCAATGGCTCCAGCTCGATGGCCAGCACCTGCGGCAGCACGCTGGCGCTGATGGACGGCGGCGTGCCCATCAAGCGGCCCGTCGCGGGCATCGCCATGGGCATGGTCAGCGACGAAAATCGCGCCGTGCTGCTCACCGACATCCAGGGCGTGGAAGACGGCTCCGGCGACATGGACTTCAAAGTGACGGGCACCCGCGAGGGCATCACCGCCATCCAGATGGACGTGAAGCGCGGCGGCCTTTCCCGCGAGCTGCTGGTGCAGGCCTTCGAGCAGGCCAAGCAGGCCCGGTTGCAGATCATCGACAAGATCGAGGCAGTCATGCCCGCACCGCGCGCTGACCTGGCGGCGACCGCTCCGCGCGTCGTGATCGTGGAAATCCACCCTGACAAGATCGGCGACGTGATCGGCCCCGGCGGCAAGGTCGTGAAGAAGATCCAGAATGACCTGGGTGTGAAGATCGACATCGAGCAGGACGGTCGCGTCTTTATCGCCGCGCCCGATCTGGAAGTGGGCATGGCCGCCCGCAAGATGATCGAAGACATCACCCGCGACGTCGTCGAAGGTGAAGTCTATGTCGGCAAGGTGATCGACATCAAGCCGGTCGGCGCCATCGTCGAGATCGCCCCCGGCCGCGACGGCATGATCCACATCTCCCAGCTCGCGCATCATCGCGTCGAGCGCGTGGAGGACGTGGTGAGCATCGGCGACGAGGTGGTCGTGAAGGTCATCGAGCGCGACCCGAGCGGCAAGATCCGCCTGACCCGCAAGGCCATGCTGCCCCCGCCCGAACCGGGCGAAGAAGGCGAAGCCGCTCCGCGCCCGCCCCGGCGTGAAGGCGAAGGCGGCGGCGGTTACCGTGGAGATCGCGGTGGCCGTGGCGGCGGTGATCGCGGCGGTCGCGGTGGCGATCGTGGCGGCCGTGGCGGCGGCGGTGGCCGCGAAGGTGGTTCTGGAGGCGGCGGCGGCCAGCAAGGCGGCCAGAGTGGCCAGGAGGGCGGCGGCCAGCAAGGCGGCCCGCAGGCTGGCCCGCAAGGTGGCCAGGAGGGCGGACGCCCACGGCGCCGGTTCTAACCTGCTGCCAATGACACATACACGCCCCGGAGCCTCGGTTCCGGGGCGTGTTGCCGTTTGGGGGCTGTTGCGGGTACAATACAATTTGAGCTTGACATGACTCAACCTGAATCCATCACTGAGAAAAAGACGCCGACCTGCTACCGACACCCGGATCGCGAGACCTGGGTGACGTGCGGCCGCTGCGGCAAGTCGCTCTGCCCGGACTGCATGATGCACGGCCCGGTCGGCGTGCGCTGCCGCGAGTGCCTGCTGCCGCAAGGGAAAGTGGGCACCGCCGGAATACTTGATGCGCAGGTCATTCGTCGATCTGGCCGCATCGCCGCGTTAGTGGCGATCGGATGCATCTTTCTGCTCTCGTTCGCCTCGCTGCTCATCGGATTTTTACAGATCGGTGAAATTTTCCATAAAATCGGCGGATTCAGTCCGCGCGTGCTCGATATGCTGCTCCGGGATACGGGGTCAAGCTTTTACCCGGTATTCACGCCAAGCATCCTGCTGTCCATGATCGCCGGCGGCATGGTGGGGTGGGTAGTCTGGCGCATCTGCCAGCGCGCGTGGAACGCGGCGACGCTGCGCACGGCCGCGATGCTCGGCGCCTGCATCCCGTTTTTCGCTACCCTGCTGGTCGCCGCGATTTTGTTCAAGCTCACCGGCGGCTTCCACTTTCTCACGGTCCTGTTCATCGTCCGCGCGCTGGCGGCTATCATCCTCAGCACGGGGATGGCCATGCTGATGGCGACGAATAATACGTGATTCTTTTCAGGAATGGGACGACTCAACCCCATTCTTCCCATTCCTCCCATTTTTCCCACGCGTCCCAATCTCGCAGTGAATATGCCGCCGTCAATCACGCTTCCTGGTGGGCAGAATGCGCTTTTTTCGCTATACTCAGTAGCCAACGCATTTACTAGATCGAGAGATGCCATGAAGATGACCATTGACGAGCAATTGAACATTATCTGCCGCGGGGCGGTGGACGTGATCAGCCGCGAAGAGCTGGCGGAAAAGCTCAAGCTGGGCCGCCCGCTGCGGGTGAAGTTCGGCGCCGATCCCAGCGCGCCCGACCTGACGCTGGGACACTGCGTGCAGCTGCGCTGGCTGCGGCTGATGCAGGAGCTGGGGCACCAGGTGGTGTTCATTATCGGCGACTTCACCGCCATGATCGGCGACCCCAGCGGCCGCTCTGCCACCCGCCCGCAACTTAGCCGCCAGCAGGTTATCGAAAATGCCGGCACCTATGTCGCGCAGGCGGGGAAGGTGCTGGATTTCGACAAAACCGAGATCCGCTACAACAGCGAGTGGATCGGCAAGCTGGGGCCGGAGGATATGATCCGCCTCATGGGCAAGTTCACCGTGGCGCAGATCCTTGAGCGGGAAGATTTTGCCAAGCGCTTTGCCGAGCAGGCGCCGCTGGGCATTCACGAGCTGCTGTACCCGATTCTGCAGGGATACGATTCGTATGCCATCGCGGCGGACATCGAGCTGGGCGGCACCGACCAGAAGTTCAACCTGATGGTCGGCCGCGACATGCAGCGCGGGTACGGCATGCCGGAGCAGGTGGTGGTCACCCGCCCGCTCATCCCCGGCACCGACGGCGTGAAGAAGATGTCGAAGAGCCTGGGCAACTACATCGCCGTGCTTGACGCGCCGGATGACATGTATGGCAAGGTGATGTCCCTGCCTGACCACCTGATCGCGATGTATTTCGAATACCTGACCGACGTGCCGATGCCGGAGATCGACGCCATGGTGAAGGCGATGGAGAAGGGCGAGCTCAACCCCCGCGATGCCAAGGACCGGCTGGCGGTGGATATCGTCACCCAGTTGCATGACGCCGAGAAAGGGCGCGAAGCCTCGGATCACTTCCGCCGCACCTTCAGCGGCCGCGGCCAGTCGCTGGACGATTTTCGCGAGGTGGCGGAGCCGGCGGCGTTGCCCGCCGATATGTTCGGGCAGGAGATCCCGCTTGCGAAATTGATGAACGACATCGGTATGACCGCCTCCGCCGGCGAAGCGCGCCGGCTCATCGAAGGCGGCGCCGTTTACATCGATGACGAGAAGATCACCGACGCCCGCGCCAATATCACCCCGCGCGAAAACGCCCTCATTCGCGCCGGCAAACGCCGGGTGAAGGTGCTGGTCCGCGCGTAATCCCTGGACCGCCTGCTTCTATTGGTAGGCGGTGGAAAGGCGATTCTCAGTCTGGAAGGGTGCGAGAGCCCCGCTGATGACAGGTAGGCTTACCTAGATTCGGGCGGGGCTCTCGCACCCTTCCAGACCGTGAATCGCCCTTCCACCGCCTCCCTGTTAAAAGATAGTGAACCCAGGAATGTGATTAGTGACGGCAGGAATGCCCCGTCATTGCCAGAATCATATCCCTCAGCTTAAATTCGAAAGGATAATGAGATGAGCGGTGAGACTCTGGCCCTGTTCGGCGGGCCGAAGGCGAAGACCACCCCGACCGGCACGTTTCAGCGGTACGGCGACGAAGAGCTGGCGCAATTGCGTGAGGCGCTGGCGCAGAACACGCTGTTTTACGCGCACGGCGCGAAGGTGAAGACGCTGTGCGAGCGCTTCGCGGCACTGCACGGGATGAAGCACTGCATCGCGGTGTCGTCCTGCAGCGCGGCCATCCACGTGGCGGTCGCCTCGCTGAACCTGGAGCCGGGCGACGAGGTGATCACCGCGCCCATCACCGACATGGGCACCCTGCTCGGTATGCTCTGGTGCCAGCTCATCCCCGTCTTTGCCGATCTCGACCCGCGCACCTACAACCTGGACCCGGCATCGGTGGAGGCCTGCATCACTCCGCGGACGCGCGCCATCGTGGCCGTGCACCTGGCTGGCGCGCCGTGCGATCTGGGCGCCCTGCGCGCCATCGCGGAGAAATATCACCTCAAGCTCATCGAGGACTGCGCGCAGAGCTACCTGGCGGAATACCGCGGCAATTATGTCGGCAGCTTCGGCGACCTGTCCTGCTTCAGCATCAACGAATACAAGCACATCTCCGCCGGCGACGGCGGCATGATCCTCACCAATGACGATGATCTGGCCTTCCGCTGCCGGCTCCTTGCCGATAAAGGCTACGACCGCAGCGGCCAGTCCCGCAATCGTATGACCCCCTTCCTGGCGCTGAACTACCGCATGACCGAGTTGCAAGGCGCGGTGGCGCTGGCGCAACTGGACAAGCTGCAGGGCATCATCGCGCATTACCGCGCGGTGGGTGATCGCCTGCACGCCGGCCTGCAGGGCATCGACGGCCTGCTGCTGCCGCAATGCGTGGACGGCGGGCGCAACAGCTACTGGTTTTATATGCTGCGCGTGGATGAGGAGAAGCTGGGCGTCACTCGCGACTGGTTCGTGGAAGCGCTGCAGGCCGAGGGTGTGGAGGCGGGCCCGTATATCCCACTGCCCGTCTATCGCACCGGCGTCTTCGAAGACCGCGCCACTTTCGGCTCGTCCGGCCTCCCCTTCACGCTGCCCGGCGTCTCCGCCGACCGTTACGCGGAAGGTACTTGTCCGCAGGCGGAAGCGATCCTGCGCACCTGCATCGTCACCGGCGTCAACATGGCGCGCAGCGAGCAGGAAATGGACGAAATCGCCGCCGCATGCCGCAAGGTGGCCGAATATTGCCTCGCGCAGCGCGCCGCCGGTGTGGGATAATAGTTGGGAGCGCGGACCTCTGAGTCCGCGCGTGAAAAAAGGTCCGCGCTCCCAAATGGATACGCATGAACGAAACGCACATTACCGAGCTGCTGGCGCACGTGCCGCTGATGGCGGAGCTGGAGGAGGCGCGCGGCGCCACCCATGCCCCGGCGTGGCTGGTGGGCGGCTGCGTGCGCGACCTGCTGCTGGGGCGCGCGCCGGTAGATATCGACATCACTACGCAGCAGGCCGAACCGCTGGCGCGCCGCTTTGCCGGACTGACCGGCGGCACGCTGGTGGCCATGGACCCGGAGCGCGGGGTCTGGCGGGTGGCCATTCGCGGCAAGGTCCACTTCGACTTCTGCGGCTTCCGCGACCATGAGATCATCGGCGACCTGCACGGCCGCGACTTCACCATCAACGCCGTCGCCCTCCGGTTACCCGAAGATAGCGTCGTAACGCCTGGCGGCGTGCTCGACCCCTTTGAGGGCATGAAAGATCTGCAGGAAGGCACGCTGCGCATGGTGAGTCATTCCGCTTTCCGCGACGATCCCTGCCGCATCCTGCGCGCCTTCCGGTTCCTCGCCGATCTGCGGCTGACCGTTGAGGAAGACACCTGGCACGCGCTGCGCGTGGAGGCGGACCGCCTGCCGCTGGTCGCTCCGGAGCGCCTGCTGACCGAATGGTGGAAGCTGTGCGCCGGCCCCTATGCCGCCGCCTCGGTGCGGCACATGGATGAGGCGGGCGTGCTCGGTGTGCTCTTCCCGGAGCTGGAGGATGCCAAAGGCGTCGAACAGAACGTGTTTCACCACCTGGACGTCTGGGAGCACCTGCTGCTGACGATGACGCTGGCCTCGCGCTTTCTGCAGCATCCGGCGGAGGCGTTCCAGGACCTGCAGCCCAGTTTCGCCCCGCTGCTGGAAGACGAGCACCGCCGCGCGCGGCTGGTCTTCATCGCGCTCATCCACGACCTGGGCAAGCCCGGCACGCGGTCGGTCAAGGACGGCAAGGTGCACTTCTACCAGCACGATTTACTCGGTGCGGAGATGGCCGCCGCCATCTGCCGGCGCCTGCGCACCAGCCGCGAGGACCAGATCGCCGTCTGCACCGTCATCCGCCATCACCTGCGCCCGCTGTTCCTGCTGCAGGCCACCGCGAAAAACGGCCCTTCCCGCCGCGCCATGGGCAACTTCTTCGACGACGCCGGCGACTACGCGCTGGAGATCATGGCGCTGGCGCTGGCGGACAAATCCGCCTCCCAGGGCGCCGCCACCGACCCGGAGATCGTCGAAAACATGCGCCGCCTCTACCGCGACCTGTTCGCCTTCTATCGCGCCAACTACGCCCCCGCCGCCGCCCATCCGCTACTCACCGGCGCCGACCTCACCCAATACCTCCGCCTCCCCCCCGGCCCTCGCGTCGGCCAGATCCTCCGCCTGGCGCGCAAGCTGCAGATTCAGGGCCAGCTCACCAGTCGTGATGAGGCGATGGCGTGGGCGGCGGAGCAGGTGAAGCAGGGATAAAAAGATATTATTGATAACGGTTCACTTTAACGCTTTCATCTGCTACAATTTTATTATCTAAAGGAGATGATCTTGAGCTATACGTTACCACTTGACGAGATGACAACCGCCGAAAAACTCCGGGTGATGGAAAGCATCTGGGAAAGCCTCACCCGGAATCCCGAGGCTGTGCCATCGCCTGCCTGGCATGCACCGGTCTTACATGAACGCGAGCTCCACGTGCAAAGCGGCGAAGAGCAAATCGATGATTGGGAAGATGCCAAAAAGAAAATCAGACAATCGCTGTCATGAAGATCAGAATCCTCACTGCTGCACAGCGTGATCTGGTAGACGGCTACTGGTTCTACGAGAAACAGGAAGCCGGGTTGGGTAATTACTTCCTCGATTCACTCGACTCGGATATCGATTCACTACGGATCTATGCCGGTGCCCATGGCCTGCATTTCGGTAAATATCATCGGATGCTCGCTAAACGGTTTCCTTTTGCCGTGTATTATCGTATCGAAGGTGATTCCGCCATTATTTCTGCAGTGTTAGATTGTCGCCGCAAGCCATCTTGGATTCGCAAGCGTTTGAAATAAGTGAAGTGAGACCAGCTCACCAGCCGCGACGAAGTAATGGCGTGAGCGGCGGAGTAAGTGAAGCAGCGTGAAAGAGAATGTAAAATGAAAAGTGCGTATTGCGAAATGAATAGTTAGAGAAAAGATGAGCTGTCTGTCATCTTGCTAAATAATTCGGCCACGGCGCGCCCCACATAAAAATCGTCCGTAAGCTCGCTGTCCTCCAGAGTCCAGCTCAAACCCAACACACAATCCGTCAATGCCGCGAGCAGGATGCGCTCTTTGCTTTCGCCCAGTTCGGAAGCGAAGATCTCGATGCGCTCCTCGATGAGGCGCCGTTTCTCGGGCAGCGGCAGCGTGGCCGGCAACTGATTGTTCTGGAACCGCCCGGTCTCCAGTACGGCGTCGCCGATTACGCCCTTGGGGTCGATGGCGGTCCAGCCGCGCTGCTCGTCAAAGAGGATGTTCTCGTGGTGCAGGTCGCCGTGCAGCAGCATCGGCGGCCGTTTTTCCGCCTGGATGGCTGCGAAGGCCGCCTCCGCCTGCTCGATCAGGCGCCGCCCCAGCGGCTCGCATTCCGGCCCGTAGTTCCGGCGCAGTCGTGCGAAGGCCTTTTCGAGCCAGCCGGCGAAGGTGGGCAAGCCATCGGCGGCGGGGCAGGGGACCGGCAGCGTTTTCATCATCTCGCCGGCGATGCGTGTCGCTTTCGCGTTGTCGCGCACGCCGGCCAGCATCGTGCCCGGCTGCAGGCGCTCAAGTAGAAAGGCGCTGAGTTCGAAGTCGGCATCCAGGCATCGCACCATCCGCCGGCCGCCATACAATTGCAGCGTCTCGATCTCCGCTCGCACCTCGTGCGGAATCACGCCGATCTTCAGCATCACCTCCTCCCCAGCACCCGTGACTGCAGAGGTGATGTAATTGACCGACAACCCGGGAACCGGCTCGCCCAGCGTCAAACCCCAGCGCTCCCGGCAGCGGTCCAGGATACGCGGGAAGTCAATCAGCCAGGCGCGGCCGGCATCGCCGAAGAAGCGATGGATGTTGCTGATGAAGCTGTTGGGTATCGAGATAGGATGACAAGGTGTCGTGATACAGAATGAACTATCTAATAATTGCGGGGGAGAGATGCCAGGCACCGCCTTCTCGTGTGAAGGTTTCTTATCATCCATGTTAACTCCATGTTATAACGGTAAGTCATGGTCAGGTGAGGTAGTGCATTACGCAGACTTCTTCGTCCGTGCGGGTTTAGCCGGATATTTAATTAACCGCTCTGGGTGCTGCTGCTCCTTCTCGTGCAGATCCGCAGCAATGGCCTGCAGGTTGTAATTAAAACGCTGGGCATATGCCTGGCGCACTTGCCGTACTTCTTCAACGATTGGATCTTTTCGCATATCAATCCTCCATCAATTCCTCGGGAGTACAGATCACCGGGCATGTGTAGCCTGCTTCCTCTACCAATAATGTTATTCTACCGCGAAGAGCTGCATTAGCCAAATGCTTACAATTCCATGTCAATAGATAATCCACTCCGTTGACGGCAGCAATTGAGATATGCAAGGCATCTGCTGCGTTTTCTGAAGGAATCGGTCCCTTGGTGATGAGAAGCTGGGCAAGCGAAATAGCTTCTGCAGTGATTTCGAGTATTCGGAGATTGGCAATAGCTTCCAGACGTGCATTAGCAGCATCCGGATTTCCTGCCGATGCTTCTTGATAGACAAGCTGTGAGACCAACAAATCGAATAGTGGAGACCGGTCATTCCACCAGCTATTAGTGAGCTCCTGGTGAGCTAATACGATGGTATCCTGACTTGGACGCCCTCGCAGATAACTGATGACACTCGTCTCGATATAGACTCGAGCCTTCATATGACCGAGTATACACTACCGGAAAGATAGGGTAAATATTATCGCCGATTAAGCTGCCCACGCCAACTTTTGTAGCACCGTCACCGGCTTCGGTGCCAACCAGCGGTCCAGTAGCTGCTTGATGGCCGGGTCATCTTGCACGGTTTTATTAACCGGGATGAGCTTGCCGTCGAAGGCGGTCAGCCGCCAGCCGGCGTCGGTCTGCTCGAAGGTGAGGTCGGCGCGGCCGAGGACCACGCCCTGCTCGCCGGCCTGGAAGATGGGCACCTTGCGGCCGTCGGGGCCGTCCACCACCTGCGGTTTCGCCAGGAAAGTGTGCGAATCGCCTCCGATGATGGCGTCGATGCCGGGCACTTGCGATGCAAAGTCACGATCCAGGCTGGGGCCGCCGTTGAGGTCGATGCCGATGTGCGTCACGGCGATGAGGATGTCGCACTCTTTGCGCGCGATGGGCGCCCACTGCTTTGCCGTTTCGATGGGATCGGTGACCGTCCAACCCTTCGCCTGCGCGTAATCTTTCACCCGCGGGGCGGTCACGCCGAGGAAGCCGACGCGCACGCCGCCGAAATCGCGGATGATATACGGGTGCACGCCTTCCACCGGCACGCCGGTTGTGCCCACCGTCAGGTTGGCGGCCAGCCAGGGGAAGCGGCTGCGGCGCATCAGCGCCAGCATCATGCCTTGCGAATCGGGCCCGCCCGTCGCCTTGAATTCGTTGTTGCCGATGCACATCATGTCGTAGCTTATGGCATTCATCGCCTCGATCTCCGGCACGCCGAAGAACTGCGGATGCCACGGCCCGCGGGTGAAGACGTCGCCGGCGTCGATCAGCATCACCTGGTGGTCGGTCTTTGCGCGAATCTCCTTGATCATCGTCGCCCGCCGCGCCAACCCGCCGCGCTCCTCGCCGTTGTAGGCGAACGGCAGCATCATGCCATGCAGGTCATTGGTGTGCAAAATGGTGAGCTGCCACGATTGCCCCGCCCAGGCGGCAATGGAGAGCAGCAGGAAGAGCATCAAGAGGGTGATCCTACGCATGGTTGGTCTCCTTTCCGGTATAGCTCTTTTCGCCCAGCAACCCATGAAATCCTGTTTTTCTCCGCAGATTGAAATGATTGAAAAGATAAGAAACTACCTCGTTCAGTCTACTTATGAAGTGGTGACGGCTATGGTTATGGCTTATCAATACGGGGTGATTATAACCTATTACACTTTACTTCTCCTTCCACTCCATCAGTGGACTGAACGGAGTAGATCCTTATCTTTTCAATCATTTCAATCTGCGGAGAAAAATAGAAATGCTCCCTTCCGACTTCGACCGGCCCTTGACGGATTCCGCAAAACCGTGTTCACTCATGGTATGGATGCGGATATGCAACGGCGAATTCGCAGGATGTTCGGTTTTTTCCTCTTTGCGTTCGTGGTGCTGATCGGCTGGCAATCCTACTGGCATCTCTTTGCGAGCGATAAGTTGCTCACCATGCCGGGGAACCGCCGGTTGGCGCGGGCGGAGAGCGCCATCCCGCGCGGCGTTATTTACGACAGGCAGGGGAAAAAGCTGGCGTGGTCGGAGAACGGCACGCGCAAGTATGCCGACCCGACGGTCACCGCGCCGGTGCTCGGTTACCTGGATCCGGTTTACGGCCGCGCCGGGATAGAGGGCATCTGGGACGCGGAGCTGTCCGGCCTGACACGGCGTTTCGGCGCGGAGGATCTCCGCCGCATTACCGGCGGCGAGCAGCCGCACGGCAAAGATCTGGTGCTCACGCTGGACCTGAAGCTGCAGCAGGCGGCGCAGAAAGCGCTGCACGGCAAAACCGGCGCGGTGGTGGCACTCGACCCGGCTACCGGTGCCATCCTGGCGCTGGCCAGCAATCCCACCTTCAACCCGTTAACCCTCGGTGATGACTACGACAACATCATCCGCGCGAAAACCGGCGCGTTGCGCAACCGCGCGCTGCAGGATCATTATCCGCCCGGCTCCACCATGAAGCTGGTGACGGCTACCGCCGCGCTGATGAACGATATCGATGATGACACTACCTTCACCTGCCCTGGAAAGTCGCATATCTTCGGCGTGAATGTCACCGATTATCATGGGGAGCGGCACGGCACCATTGCGATGGATTCGGCGCTGACCCACTCGTGCAACAACTACTTCGCGCGGCTGGCGGTGAAGGTGGGGGCCGACAATTTCGTGCACACGGCGGAGGCCTTCGGCTTCAACACCCGCTGGTGGACCAAGCTCACCGACAGCCGCATGAACGAGATGAGCATCGCCGGCAGCTCACTGGTGCCCGACCAGAATACGCCCATTCCCGATGGCGAATTGGCGCACATGGGGTTCGGCCAGTCCACCGTAGTTGCCACCCCGCTGCAGATGGCCATGGTGACCGCGGCCATCGCCAATGATAAAGGCGAAGTGCGCTCGCCCTACCTGGTCGCGCAGGTGCGCAAGGGTGGAACCGACCGGGTGCTGAAGCAGTATTCCTCGCTCGTGATCGGTTTTCCCATCAATGGCTACTCGGCGGATAAGCTAAAAGCGATGATGCGCCACGTGGTGACGCGCGGGACGGCCACACATGCGCGGGTCAGCGGCCTCACCATCTACGGCAAAACCGGCACCGCCCAGCAGACCGGCGGCCAGGATCATGCCTGGTTCGTCGGCTACGCCGAGCACGACCAGGCGAAAATCGCCTTCGCCGTCCTCATCGAGCGCGGCGGCACCGGCGGCCAGGTTGCCGTCCCGGTGGCGAATCAGGTGCTGGAAGCGTGGAAGGACGAGAGTGACTAGTGCGCTCAGGGACTGTCCCGTCCCCGCAGGACCAAAGCCCGTTTCTGAATTTCGCGCTCGGTAAAGGAACCACGGGACTGTCCCCCCTCGTGTGAAAGCCTATCGCTCGTACGAGGAGAGACAGTCCCTGACAGTTACGGTACCAGCACCACCTTGTCCGCCTTCTGCACCGTCACCAGTTCCAAAGCCCGCTGGTATTCGGTCATCGGCAGCACGTGGGACACCCAGTCCTCCAGGCGCACGCCGCCCTGCTCGACGAACTCGACCAGTTTGGCCTGCGCGCGGCCTTCGCAGGCGCCGACGCGGGTGACGTTGGGGCCGGAGAGCTGTTCGTCGCGGTAGGGGCTGGAATCGGGAGCGACGCCGTAGACGCAGACACGGCCGCGGGCGCTGCCCAGGGTCAGCGCGGTGTTCAGGGCGTCGGCGGAACCGACCGCCTCGATGACGAGGTCGAAGCCGCCGGCATCGACGATGCGCCGCACCTCCGCCGGGAAATCCGTGCCCGCCACGTAGCCGTCGCAATGACTGACCTTCGCAAAACGCTCCGCGCGTCCCGCGCTGCGCCCGAAGGCGTAGACCGGTCCGGCGCCGAGTAGTTTCGCGAACATGGCGAAGGCCTGGCCCACCGGCCCGGAGCCCACCACGGCGAAGGACACGCCGGGCGCCACCCCGCAAGAGACCGCGCAGTCCAGCGTCTCCATCAGCGTCACCATGGCGGAGGCCAGCGGCGGTGCGACGTCGATGAGCAGCTTTTGCTGATCGTGGGGGAGCGACTCCGGACCGTAGGATAGGCCTTGCCGCGCCCAATCGTCCGTCACCAGCCCGTATTCGGCAAAGCCGCCCCAGCGGCTGCACCCGCCGGGCACGTGGGCATCCGCCAACCGCTGCCGGAACACGCGGTCACCCGGCTTGAAGTTGACCACCTTCGGTCCCACTGCGACCACCGTGCTGATCGACTCATGCCCCAGCGCGATGGGCAGTGGGCCGGTGAAGAGATCGTGCAGCATCAACTTGTGATCGGTGGAGTTGCAGAACGCGCAGGCGTCCAGGCGCACCAGCGCGTCATATGCGCCCGGCACGGGCGTCTCAAGCTCGCCCAGGCTCAACACGCCCGGGGCGCTCGCTAATAATGCCTTCATCAGTCGTCCTTTCTCGGCTCCGGCAGCGCCGGAATCAAATTGAGTGGCTCGTGATTAGTGGTTAGTGACTGGTTTCAGAGCCATGTAAGGCTGTCAAATGCAAGAGAAACCCTGTCTATACAAAGATACTAGTCACTAGCCACTAACCACTCGTCACTAAAATCGGCTGTGTCACGGAATTCGACTGCATGCCCCCGGCTTCCTGCCATTCGGTGAATATTCAACAAATGGTGCAAATGGGCGGTATCACGAAATGGTTTTTCGCGATAAAATATGGTAGGACAACAACACTAACCAGATATTGCGGTGTTTTCGTCTTCGCGACAACAGGCAGCGCAGCCACGCATGATTTCGTCGCATGTCTTCATGGCTAACACATATTGTATGGAATGAATATGAATAGTCAGCAACCTGCTACCGTGATCTGTCGTATATAATAGAAGATACGGGAGCCAGGAGGTGGGAGCGTTTACCGGGCGGCAGTGCCTGCGAGACGGCAGGAGGAATAAAGCCCGGCGGCGAATTTGCCGAAAAGCGGAATATGACCGCACCTGCTGGTCCTGTTCCCCCCCTGCCTGCCGTGCAGTGGATACTGACGGTCGGCCGGGCGGTGAGGCAGGCGGTGCGTCTGTGATGTGCTTTTTGATCAACATTTACACTCGGGTGAACGCTGTCCATACTCGGGTTCACATACCGCGGCGCAGTGGGTGGTGAGGGAAATTTCGAGTGATAACGGTGATTTGGTCCAGCGAAAGCGAATTGCCTTCTGATTGGCGTCCCGGTCACCTGACGCCCTGTATTCTGTAGTAAAGTTCGAATCATTGGCGTAGAGGAGTGTTTCGGCTGGTTTCAGCGGGTAGAATTTAAACGGGTCGGATTTGTCCGACCAGCGTGGGTGCACAATGCGCCATGCAGGAGGAAGGCTGCGGTGGAGGGAGGATAGGCATGCCGGACGGCGATATGTGGCAACGATTTACCAACCCGGCGACCCGGGTGATACACTTTGCACAAGAAGAAGCAAAACGGCTGGGGATGAACGTCGTCGGCACGGAACATATCCTGTTAGGATTAGTCCGTGAAGGGGAAGGCGTCGCGGCGCGTGTGCTTGAGCGATTGGGCGTCAGTCTGGGTCGTGTGCGTTCCGAGTTGAATCGTCAGGTGGGAGCGTCCGACAGCCATGCGGTCGGCTCCACGCGGTTGACGTTGAGTCCCAAGGCCAAGAAAGCCCTGGAATACGCCTTGCAGGAAGCGCGCGAGTTGAACCCGAAGCTCGGGTTGCTGGATTTTGTGGACACTGAGCACCTGCTGCTCGGTCTCATCCGGGAAGGCTCCAGCTCCGGCAGCAAGGCCGTACGCCTGCTGGAAGGGCTGGGGGTGGACCTGGAGCGCGTTCGCAAGGAAGTGATGAACTACCTGGGCGGTTCTCCGTCCATTGCGCCGACGACGCGTCAGCGCAGCAGCACACCGGTGCTGGATGCCTTCGGGCGCGACCTGACGAAGATGGCGACGGAAAGCGGGCTGGACCCGGTCATCGGCCGGGAGAAGGAAATCCAGCGCGTCGTGCAGATCCTCGCCCGCCGCACGAAGAATAACCCGGTGCTCATCGGTGAGCCCGGCGTGGGCAAGACCGCCATTGTGGAGGGGTTGGCCCAGCGCATCATCCAGAAGGATGTGCCGGAAGTCCTCTTCGACAAGCGCGTCGTCTCGCTGGACCTGGCCGGCCTGGTGGCGGGCACCAAGTACCGCGGCGAGTTCGAAGAGCGCATGAAGCGCGTCACGGAGGAGATCCGCAAGAGCGCGGGCGAAATCATCCTCTTCGTGGACGAGCTGCACACCGTGGTGGGCGCGGGCGCGGCGGAAGGCGCCATCGACGCATCGAACATCCTGAAGCCGGCGCTGTCTCGCGGCGAGCTGCAGTGCATCGGCGCCACCACGCTGAACGAGTACAAGAAATACATCGAGAAGGATCCCGCCCTGGAGCGGCGCTTCCAGCCGGTGCAGGTGGCGGAGCCGTCGGTCGATGAGTCGATCAGCATCCTGCGCGGCCTGCGGGCACGCTACGAAGAGCACCACCAGGTGAAGATCACCGACGATGCGCTGATACTGGCGGCGCGGCTCTCCGACCGCTACATCACCGACCGGTTTTTGCCGGACAAGGCCATCGACGTGATGGACGAGGCATCTTCCCGCGTGCGGCTGGAAGCCTCGGTGGTGCCGGTCGACCTGCGCACGGTGCGCCAGGATCTGGAGCAGGTGACGCAGGAGCTGCAGGAAGTGTTGAGCGTCAGCCCCTACGAGCGTGACTACGACCGCGGCTTCGAGCTGCGCGAGAAGCAGCGAGAGCTGAAGGAGCGCGCGCAGGAGCTGGAAGAGCAGTGGAAGCGCGCGCGCGGCAATGCCCGCACCGTGGTGAATGAAGACGACATCGCGGAAGTGGTCTCCATCTGGACCGGCGTGCCGGTGCGGAAGCTGACCACCGACGAGACGAAACGCCTGTTGGAGATGGAGTCCCATCTGCACGAGCGTGTGATCGGACAGGACGACGCCATCAACGCGGTGGCGCGTGCCGTGCGCCGCGGGCGCGCCGGCCTGAAGGACCCGAAGCGACCGACCGGCTCGTTCATCTTCCTCGGCCCCACCGGCGTCGGGAAGACGGAGCTGGCGCGGGCGCTGGCCGAATTCCTGTTCGGCAGTGAAGACGCGCTGGTGCGCATCGACATGTCCGAATACATGGAACGGTTCGCGGTGTCGCGGCTGGTCGGAGCCCCTCCGGGATACGTGGGCTACGATGAAGGCGGCCAGTTGACCGACCGCGTGCGCCGGCGCCCCTACTCGGTGGTGCTGCTCGACGAGATCGAGAAGGCGCATCCGGAAGTCTTCAACCTGCTGCTGCAGGTGCTGGAAGACGGGCACCTGACCGACAGCCAGGGGCA
>Ga0172369_10000049_pt1 | contig 150082 bp, 149 predicted proteins | sample LakKiv25m_FD_114539 | JGI IMG/M metagenome (GOLD analysis project Ga0172369, IMG submission 114539) | Freshwater microbial communities from Kabuno Bay, South-Kivu, Congo - kab_022012_11.25m | ecosystem: Environmental > Aquatic > Freshwater > Lake | place: Democratic Republic of the Congo... | reverse complement strand
GCACAAATTTGCGCCAAGCGAACGCAGTGAGCGAGGCAGGAAACATTAACAAAATTGCCGCAAAATAATTATTCCTCATTTTGTTCAAAAATAGTTCGAGCTTGAGCGAGAACACACCACCAAAAAAATGAACAATCAAACGATTGTCCTTTTTTTATTATAAAAGTTATTTTTTCTTGAGGGTGTAGGCAGCCGATCGATCCTATCCGATCGGCTGCCTACCTACATACGAGGATCTGCTAACGTGCCGTTACACTGCCTCCTTTATCTCGGAGACGAGAACGCTCGGAACGTCCCCGGTCAGCTTGATTGCAGGCAAGCCCGCGGGCAAGTGCCTCGTGATGGTGGCGATGGCGTCCGGCCAATTTCTCTCGTGGGTGATCTGCAGGCGAAGCCCATGCTTGCCGTCAACGATCTCCGCGTCTGCCACCGGAAAGAGAACCGGGTAGTCCCGAAGCTTGCGGGCAAACGCACTGAGTGTCTGTCCCAACAAGCGGTGCTCCGCAACGTAAAGGAACACGTTGCGTTGATCCCTGGTTACCTCCGAGAAATCGAGCACGAAGAACTTCTTCTCGGGCTGTGACTGCTGACGAGCGCCAGCTAGCTGTTCCTGCCGCACCGAGGTGGCGGCTTGTTCAAACGTTGACATAATATATCCTTTGCAGGGATTTTTCCGTCTGAATTTGCGGGTCAGGCGGATGCAAAATATAGTACACCGATTGCTTGCTTTTGACAAGTGCTAGTTGTCCCCTAAATCCCGGATCATATAGGAGTTTTCCAAACAATATCCTAGGGCTCTAAAATACTCGCGGACACCGACGCCAGCGATGACTGCCATTTTTGAAAGACCGTACTCTCCTTTGGCGATCCTCTCAGCTTCATTTACCAGTTGTCTGCCAAAACCCTGATGTTGAGGGGAGTTTTTGCTCTTCTTGCCGATCACAACTTGAGGGCCATAAGTATGTATTTCCCTGATAATGGCAGCATCATCAAGCGCAGAGATAAAATGCGCTCGCTTAACAAAATATTGAGATGGAATACGAAGACGGAGCAGGGAGATAAGATTTTTTCGATCCTTTGTCTCAATTGATAAGAAGATCTCTTTGCCGTCTGCAGAGTCATAGTCCTGTCTAAACATCCCGACATCCAACCTATTGAGAAATGCCCCTTTAATCTCACGGCAACGGATACAATTGCATGTTTGGCGTTCACGGCCGAGCGCTTTGAAAACTTCCTGACGCAAATTTGATACCTTAGCTCCTCCTTCGACAATCAAATCAGCGGGAATATCACGGATTACTCGCTCGATCCGGCAATAATAGGGGATATACTGCTTAATCTTTGTAATCAATTCAATCAATTGATCTGCGCTATACGGCTTGAAAAGGCCTTCTTTATACAATTTGAAAACATCAGCTTCTTTTACCAGCGCCAGCGGATAGATTTTGAGATGGTCAGGCTGAAAATCAGGATTGGCAAAAAGCTGCTCAAACATCGCCAGATCCTGTTTAATATCAGAGCCAGGTAGATTGAGCATCATCTGATATGATACCTTGAAGCCGGCATCCTTAAGTAGTTTTGTTGCAGTGATTGTATCAGCGGTCACATGTCCACGCCGGTTTATTTGTAATACTTTGTCATACAGCGATTGCACCCCAAGTTCGACCTTGGTGATGCCTAGCTTCCGCATTCTCTTGATTTCATCGATATCTATATAATCCTGCCGTGTCTCGATGGATATTTCAACGATCCGATGCAAGGCGGTTTCATTTGTTTTTTGTAGTAGGTCGAGGGAGCGAGCATTGTCATCCTGAGGCTTCGCCGAAGGATCTTTGAGATTCTTCACTTCGTTCAGAATGACAGAGCGGTTATTTGCGGCTCGAAATAATTCTTTGACAAACCATGTCCGATAACGTTTAGGATAATATGACCAAGTGCCGCCAACTATTCGGATATTCACTTTCTCTGTCAGATGGCCGACTGCTTTTAGCGCTTCCAGTCGCGCGATTACTTGGCGGAAAGGATCATACTCGCAGCAGATCGCCCTCATCACCGCCGGCTCTGAGCTAAAATAACTTTTGGGAACATTTTTCTCGCTTGGACAGTAAAGACAGCTCCCGGGACATTCATATGGCTTAGTCAATACAGTAACAACAACGATACCAGAGAGGGAGCGAGTAGACTTGAGTGTGAGCTGTTGCTCTAGCCAAGCGGAACGCTTAATTGTTTTTTTCGCTCTTAGATTATGATAAGCTTCAAGAAGAGCGTCATTGGTCAAAAAAGGGACTTTATTATCCCTTGAAAATTGCCTCTGGAAGCGCTTGAATTGATTTTCCGATGTAATCTTAGCTCCCATTGCTGATAAAATAAATTTTTCTGCGGTTGTACCCATGAATAAAGAATACGCCAACTATCTGCTTAATAAAACAATTGACGATTATAACAATATCGCCGCTAAGTTTTCAAGTACACGCCTGTATCTATCGGACGATATTATGGCTCTTAAAAAATACGCAAGACACAATGATTCAGTGCTTGATCTTGGCTGCGGCAACGGCCGATTAGTAGAATTATTTAGAGAGATGGAGATCAAATACACGGGGGGCGATTCTTCCGGTGAATTGATAAAAATCGCCAGGGAGCGCAATCCCGACAAAAAATTCATAATATTGGATCCGATTACATTAAATTTTCCCGATAATGCTTTTGATGTTGTCTACTGTCTCTCAATGTTCCACCATATCCCAAGTACTGAGCTTAGGATCGACTATCTCAAAGAAATTCGCCGTGTTCTCAAGCCAAAAGGTCTGCTTGTGCTTACAGTTTGGAATCTCTGGAACAGGCCTGGCACTGTCTGGTCTATTCTAAAGTCCGGCTTTTTTCACCCCAAACTCGACCTCAATGATATTTTCCTGCCTTTCAAGGAAAACAATGGAAAAGCATTGGCAATGCGTTATATCCACTGCTTTAGAGACGTCGAGCTCGAAAAATTGCTCTTCGAGGCCGGCTTTAATATTCGAACAATTGAAGATCAGAAGCGAGGCAAGAAGGCAGAAAATGCCAATTTCTTAGCAGTTGCTTGGAAATGATATGGATCATCAAGTAAAAACATTATTTGAAAATCAGGAAACCCGTCCTCTCGCCGATAAACTCCGTCCCCTAGACTTTCCCGACTTCATCGGCCAGGAGCATATTCTTGGCGAAGGCAAGATTTTGCGGAGAATTATCGAATCAGATCGGATCATCCCGATGATCTTTTGGGGGCCACCCGGCTGCGGTAAGACAACGATCGCTAGGATAATCGCGGAAAAGTCTGCCTCTAATTTCGTGTTTTTTTCCGCAGTCACCGGCGGAGTGGGGGAGGCCAGAAAAATTATTGAGCAAGCCAGAAAGGACTCGGAGCTGTATCAGAAAAGGACTATCCTTTTTATTGATGAGATTCACCGCTTCAATAAATCCCAGCAGGATTATCTTTTGCCCCACGCCGAGAACGGTACAATCATTCTGATCGGTGCAACGACGGAAAATCCATCCTTCCAGGTCAATGCTCCATTGCTTTCACGTGCCAGAGTATTCCATTTTCGGGAACATACCCAAGGAGACATAGTTAGACTGCTCAATCGGGCTATCGGCAAAATTAGCAAAGACATTCACAATTACTTCCCGAAACTATTTCCGGCCGACTCTAAAATCAAAATCTCAATCGATAAAAAAGCCCTTCTAAGCATCGCCGAGCTTTGTGAAGGCGACGCCAGAGATGCATATAATGGCTTGGAGCTGGCAATCATCGCCGGCACAGTTATAAACAATAGGATAAAAATCGATGAGAGGCTAGCCGAGGAGTCCGTCCAGCAGAAATTTATCCGTTATGACAAAGGCGCCGACGGACATTTTGATGCAATATCGGCGCTTCATAAATCAGTCAGAGCGAGCGATACTGACGCGGCGCTCCATTACCTCGCGAGGATGCTGGAAGCAGGGGAAGATCCTCTATATATCGTAAGAAGGATGATCCGTTTTGCTTCCGAAGATATCGGCATGGCCGATTCGCAAGCGCTGATACTTGCCGTCGCCGTTTTAGATACTGTCAAAATGCTGGGGATGCCGGAAAGCAATGATGTGCTAGCTCAGTTGGTAATTTATCTTTCCCTTGCACCAAAATCGCGAGCCGTGGATGACGCCTACGCCAAGGCAAAAGAGGATGTAATCAACAAACGGTTAGAACCAGTGCCTCTAAAAATTAGAAATGCCCCGACCAAACTAATGAAGGATTTCGGATTTGGCAAGGGTTATCAGATGTATGATAAAGAATCGCATCTACCCGAGAATTTAAAAGACAGCAAATACTGGAAAGCTAATTAATTTGCTAAATCGTTGTTTTTGTGTTATAAAAGAGCCATCTTTCCGAAGGAGACTTCTCATGGTAACAAAACAAGAAGTCGCACAATTAGAGGAAATCCAGCCGGTCGAGAGCAGCGCGAACGCTGAGAGAAGTTCAGAGAAAAAGGCTGTGTCTGGATATCCGCTTCCTATCGGTTGGAGTATAGTGGCGTTTATTATTATCATTACCAGACCCTGGTGGCATTACAAACTCGAGCTGTTGGCTGACAGAATCAGAACAATGTCTCCTCACAGCTGGGAAGATGCCCTTGGGTTCCTCTGCCTCGCAATGGCAATCGCCCTACTTGCATACCGCAAGGCCAACCACCGTTCGGGGGTAAAGTGATATTGGAGTCAAAGTCTCTTTACCCTTCCTGCTTTATATCTTTTTCAATATTGATCGCTGAGTCTGGGCAAAAGCGCCGGCAGTTGCCGCAAGCGATACATTTCTCGAGATCGACATCCGGGACCGGCGTTGCAAAGACGCCGAGAATGTCGCCGTACTTTAATGCCTTGACCGGGCATTTCTCGATACAGATCCCACAGCCCTTACATCTGCTGGGGAGTATCTCTCCTTTTTTGTTATACCCTTTCACCACAATTTTTTCGGTTGACGGTACAAATGACGCATCTGAGAATTTCCCTGTTTCAAATACCAGGTTGCGGCCAAAGATAAAGGCATCCTCATTAGCCTTGCGCACTTTCTCATCCTTAAACTTAGCACCGAGGGTCTTTTCTATCATTGCCCAAACATCCTTTTCGGCAAGACCAAGGATCTGGCTGAGTTTTCCAGTGATGATGACGTTAAATGAGCGAGGATGAAATTTTTCGATTGCATACTTGGTCGCCGGTGTGCCAAAAAGATGGGTGAAAGTTCGGGGAAAGCTTTTCGGGTCTACAGTTGAAGAATCAAATATTACTTTGGTCCGTGGAGAGACATAGATGGAAATAGCTTCTGCAGATCTCTGAGACAGAATTACCGCATAATCAGTAAGATCAAAACGGGGATAAAAAATCGGCTCTCGGGAGAGAATAATAAAGCCGACCGAGGGCGTCCCTCTTTGCTCGACACCAAAAGAGGGAATATAAGAAACATTATATCCCGCTTTGGCGGCTGAGTCGGAGATCACTTTGGCAATTGTTTGTATACCCTGGCCACCTTCTCCGGCCAGCAAAATCTTCATCGATGTCATTTTACCTCCCCGAGCGGATAAATATCTTCTGCCTTCCTAACGTTCGCAAAACTTTCTTTAGCGTTCGTTCTCCAGTTAGTCGGACAGATCGAGAGAATCTCGACAAATGAGAAGTTTCCGCTCTGTTGGGTTTCTATTGCATGCTGCAAAACTTGTTGTAGATTATTGGGATTATTGACGCTAGCCCGGGCGATATAGGCTTGTTCATTAGCAATATTCTTTATCAACTCGGGACCATGCAACCCTTCGCCAAATTTTGCATCCTTGCCATGAGGCGATGTCGCCGTCACCATGCCTGTTGGCGTAGTGGGGGACATCTGGCCGCCGGTCATGGCATAATTTTCGTTGTTTACCACGATAGCAGTAATTGGATTATTGCGATATGCAGCATGAAGCAAGTACTGAAGTCCTATAGCGTAAGCCCCACCGTCACCCATATATGCCAAGGCTATCCGATTGGGCTTAGCTAGCTTGTAGCCGACCATCACCGATGTCGTCCGGCCGTGATGCGTCTGGATTGTATCCATATTAAAGAAGTTCCAAAGAAGCAATGAGCAGCCGATATCGATGCCCAGCGTTGTTTTCCTGGCGATGCCCAATTGATCGATCGCCAGTCCAAGATGCTTCAAGGCAATGCCGTGGCCGCATCCGGGGCATAGCAAATGAGGTTTTGTCGCCTCATTCCAAGATTTTGGCATAGTGTTATTCATTGCATTTCCTTATCTCTTTAATAATTTCGCTGGCGGTAAATCCTTCTGCCGGTTTGGAAATCTCATAGAAATTAAGTTTCTGCCCACTCGTTTCATACTTCACGATGCGAGATAGTTGGTTCAGAGAGGACTCGACAATAAACACCTTTTTCGCCTGCCTGGTCAAAGGGAGTAGGCGCTTGATATCAAATGGGTTTAATGTAATCGGTCGGAAAAGACCGATCTTCATCCGGCTTTTTCTAAGCTCAAGCACCGCTTCCTTTGCAGCGCTGGCAACCAGGCCATGAGCGATGATCAATGTTTTTGCATCATCGGTTTTGAAGCATTCAGATCCGGCAATCTTTGGCGCCGCTTTTTTCCAGTCAGCAATATTTTTAGCCAGCACTTTGCCAAACGATTCCTCAGAACTATAGCAATTTCTGATATAGGTTGGCTCTTTCTGCTCTTGTAAAAGTGGCTGCGATACGACAGGATTGATATGCTTTTTGAGGTTAACAGTCTGTTTCATCTTGCCAAGATACCCGTCCCCCAAGACAAAAGTAGGAAAGCGGTATTTCCAGGCAGTTGAGAATGCTTGTATGACAAGATCATACATCTCGGCCACAGATGAAGCTGAGTATACGACTCTCAATCCATCACCATTTCCTCCAAACGCCGCAAGGTTCACTTCCTGCTGTGAAAAATTCACCGTGCCGGTAGACGGTCCGCCCCTTTGCATCATTATGCCGACAAACGGTATGCGAGCGTTTTCGCACATTGCAATAGGATCCTGCAATAAAATATGCCCGGGCCCGGCCGATGCCGTGAAAGCTTTTACCCCGCCTAGGACAGAGCCAACTACACCAAATCCGGCGGCAATCTCATCCTCTGTTTGCAGATAGATCAGTCCCTTGTCCTTCTCCGCTGCCGCAACCCATCCCTCAAGAATTTCGGTTGCCGGAGTGATCGGATAACCAAACATGATTTTTGCACCGGCATCGATTGCTCCCTGCACGGCTGCTTCATTTCCCGATAAAAAAAGTGTTTTTTCTGCCATATTAGCTTCTTATTAATTATCCAAGTATGATTCGCGCGTCAACAACATGATAGCCGATATCGTCAATAATCACAGGGTTCAAATCAATTTCTTTAATATTGCCATAATACTCGATGAAATCGCTTAAGTTGACAATCATTTTTGCTAGTTGATCAAGGTTATATTTCTTTTGGCCCCTGGCTCCGTCAAGTATTTTACCGATTTTGGTCTCGCCGATCATTTTTTTAGCGAGCCCGATTTCGACAGGTACAACGGCATAACTAAAATCATTTAATATCTCCGCAAATATCCCGCCGGAACCAAAAGCGATGACCATACCTACATCCGGATCCCTTTTTGCGCCGAGAAAGATCTCGTGTCTGCCTTTGATCATCCGACCGACAATTACCGGCTTGGCCAAAGCATCGAACGCATCCTTCAGTTCATTTTCGTTTGCCAAATTTAGCCTGACGCCGCCAGCATCCGATTTATGGATAATCTCCGGATCAGCAGTTTTTAGGACAAGGGGATATCCAAAATCTTTGGCAAATTTAATCACACCACTAAAAGAATCTGTCTGGACATAATCCAAGGCGGGCAGATCGTATTCACGAAGATATGTGTATTTTTTTGCAAGATTAAAGATAGCATTTGATTTATTGAACGGCTTGAGAAAAATCTGACGGGACGAGAAATCAGATAAGGCCTTGGCTGCTCTGACAGCATCTTCCGGAAACGAAAAACAGGGTTTTCCTGCAGCTTCAATAATTTCTTTGGCTTCGGCAAGGATCTCGCCACCGACAAAGGATGCATAAAGGGGCTTCTTTCCATCATACTTTGCAATCACATGAGCGGTCTCGATGACCTTTGTCGATGATTGAGGCGTCAAAAGCACAATTATCTGATCCACATTTTCATCAGCATCGACTAATTGTATTGCGTCATGATAATCGATATCATTAGCATCGCCCAAAATGTCTACCGGATTTTTTACAATTGCTTCCTTACGAAATCTATCTTTTAATTTCGAAGTGGTCTCTGCTGAAAATTTGGCAAATTCCAGATTGTAATTAAAGAGGGCATCAGAAGCGGCGATGCTGGGTCCGCCGGCATTTGTCACTAGAGCAATCCGTTTCCCGGCCGGCTCTCTGTAGCTGGAAAATACTCTTGAGTATAAAATCAGGTCCTCCATATCATCGGCCAAAATGACGCCCGCTTGCTCCAGATACGTCTTAATCGCCAGATACGATGAAACGATCGAACCCGTATGTGACGCAGCTGCACGTGCTCCAAAAGAACTTTTGCCGCCGAAAAGAATGATGGTCGGTTTTTTCCTCGAATTGGCAACCAACACCTCAGTGAGTTTTTTGGTGACAGAAAGACCCTCAAGGTAACCGATGACAACATGCGTATCAGGATCGTTGTAAAGGTATTCCAAAATATCTGCCTCGGAAATTAGCGCCTTGTTACCAAGAGAGAATATCTTATTAAAACCGACTGAGGCAGTTCTAGACCAGTCGATCATAGCAGAAATAATTGCACCGGATTGAGAGATAAATGAAACATGCCCCGGCTTTGGCATTGTTCCTGCAAACGAGGCATTTAGCCCTGTTTCGGTGTTGATCAAGCCCAAACAATTAGGGCCGAGCAACGTAATATCATTTTTACGGCAGATCTCAGTAATTTCGTCTTCAAGTTCTTTGCCATTTTCACCTATCTCTGAAAAACCTGCAGAGATAACAATCACCGCCTTAACATTTTTAGACACACATTCAGCTAGCGCCTCTTTAACAAATTGAGAAGGTATCACGATGATCGCCAAATCCGGCGATAGAGGCAATTCATGCAGACTTTTATAGATTTTCTTGCCTAAGATCTCGCCGCCCTTTGGATTTATGCCAAAGGCTTGGCCCTTATATCCGCTTTCTAAAATATTGCTGAAAACCTGATAACCGATCTTTTCGTGATGCGCTGAGGCGCCAATCACTGCAACCGATTCAGGCTTTATAAGATTCTCAATCATATTACTTTACCTTGAATTAATTTTAGGCATTCGTCAAAAATTATGCTAATACTGCCATCCGGTCTACTCAAATCAAGCGATGAAACTTTTGGACTAACGGTATCCTTTGAAATAATAATCATCGGCACCAGATTTGTCGTCCGCAGATAACCTTTGTCGGTTTCCGATAATCGCTCTTTTGCGCTCAACCGTTCTATCATACCAAAAAGCGAAGAGAATATTAAAACTGCATCACTTTTTAGCGTTTTTTCACACAGCTGGCCGAAGAATTGGTCGAAAGTCATCAACGCTTCTCGGATGGTCTGAAAATCAGCGCAATAAGATAAATTTTCAAAGAGTGGCAGATCGATAAAAATAAATTCATACTCACCAGACATCTTCTGATCGATCAGTTCAGAGAATCGCTTGATAATTTTGGAATAGTCACGTCCATAGCGCTCGATTTTTTCCGGATAGTTGATATAGCATTGACCAGCGCAAGATTGGGAAAGACCGGCATCTGAAAAAAGCTGCCTTTTGCTTGATTCAGAGATAATCAACGTCCGTACGCCAATATCCCGCATTTTTTTAAACAACGTATTCTTTGGATCAACCAATTTCTTGATTAAAATATCAACTGGCAGTTTTAGGGCTGATTCAGGATCTGCAAAGACAGCGCTTTTGAGGAAACAGGGGAGTCCCTGATTAGATTCGCTTGCGACCGGAGATACTAAATAAAGAAAATCCGAAAATAGCTGGATATCGGATGAGAAAATTAGCAAAGAATCAAAATCGGAAATCCTAGCGTTCTTCTCATGATCGATAAATGTCAATGGTAACAGGCTAAAATTGCCGTTTAATTTCTTGCTACTCTGTTTGATAAGCATAGAGATGGACGAATTGTTTCTTCTAGAGTTGCCTTCAAACAGCGCCGAAATGCCCGGAGTTGATTGGAAGATACTTGCGCCAGAGACTGTCCCCAATGATAAAGCATGGTGTCCGTTAACAACTGAGAGGAATCGATCGAGGGTCTTCTCCAAAGCAATCGCAGTAGGAAATGAACTGGCAATAACTAGATGCAATACTATACGCTCGATGTTGTTCGCAGCGGCAGCTTTGAGAATTTGATCCAATCTCTCAATATCTATTTCTGGATTTTTTGAAAGCGTTCCGAATAGATGAAGCTTCGAGTTGTGACGTTTGGCCTGCGAGAATAATATGTCTAATTTCTTATTAGACAATAAAGCTAGATCTCGGGATTCAGAATTTTCGAGATTTTGTCCGGTGGCCAATGCTTCATACGAGCCAAAGATATCCGGCTCATCTGCGCCACCGATAACCGGAGACAATTTCAAAACCCGATATTTATTTAGAGCGCAAAAAAATGATTTTGGCTGAGCCGTTGCTAAGACATTTGCACTAGACGAGGTCGAAAGCCCTAAACCGTTAACATTTAACAAAATTACCTTTCTAGCGCCCATCGCTTCTCTCCTCGATCAAACTTTTTTCCTTATTGGGGAAATCAAACGGTATATTCATTACTTTGAGTATAGTCGGAGCAATAGAGGCAAGCTTGCCCCCTTTTACGAGCTTAATTTTTGCCAAAGCAGAATCCTTCGCCACAATGATAAACGGAACCGGATTTGAACTGTGTTCAGTATCCGGCGCTCCCGTTTTGGGATTAACCATCTGTTCGGCATTACCATGGTCAGCGCAAACAAAGACAACGCCATTTCTATCCAGCACTTCATCGGTCAGCAAGCTAAGACACTGGTCGATATATTCAACTGCTTTTACTGCTGCATTGAGATCACCGGTATGACCCACCATGTCGGGATTGGCAAAATTAATTACCATACAATCGTAAATATTTTTTTTCAACGCTGAAATTGCGGCATCGGTCACCTTCTGCGCATGCATCTCAGGCATTTTATCGTATGTCGCTACACTTGTTGGAGAAGGGATCATCAGCCGGTCCTCACCCGGAAATGGCTTCTCTCTGCCACCATTGAGAAAATAGGTGACATGAGCAAATTTTTCCGTTTCCGCGAGATGAAATTGCCGCAGTTTGGCCTCCGACCATATCTGTGAAAGTGTATTTTCCACTTGCTTCGGATAAAAAGCATGCTTTGCCAATGAATTATCATCATGCATCACAAATGTGGCAAAATACAAATCAGCCATTTTTTTCCGCTCCGGATACTCAGGGAGTGACTCAGCTAAAAAAGCTTTCGTCAGTTCCTTTGCCCGGTCGGCCCGGAAATTAAAAAATATAACGCTGTCATGATCTTTTATCGGCATAAACGGATTGGATTTATTAACTATGATACTCGGCTCGATAAATTCATCTGTTACTCCTCTGGCATATGAAGCTGTGAATATGGCACCGGTGCTCTCAAACTTGTGCCCGAGGCCTTCGGTCAGAAGCTGATAAGTTTTTTTGATCCGATCCCACCGGTTGTCCCGATCCATAGCATAAAACCGGCCGATCAAGGAAACAACCCTACCGGTAGAATATTTAGCGCAAGCATTCTCTACTTCCGAGAGCATTTCTATCCCGGACATTGAATCGGAATCACGGCCGTCTGTAAAAAGATGGATATAAACATCCCTAAAATCATTTTTGGAAATAAGGTCCAAAAGCGCAAAAAGATGCTTAATTTGGCTATGCGTGCCGGTCTTTGAGAGCAGACCCATGAGATGAATATTGCTCTTTTTTTCTTTTGCATGTCCGATTGCTTCGAGTAAGATTTTATTGGAAAAGAACGTTCCTTTTTGTATCTCTTCGTCAATAATTGGCTGATCCTGATATACAATTTCACCCGCCCCGATATTGAGATGTCCTGCCTCCGAATTACCGGGTGCTCCTTCAGGTAAGCCAACCTCCGGTCCCGATGCACTCAATATAGTGGAAGGGAAATCCTTAAAAAGCTTGGTGAAAGTCCTGTTATCGGCAATTGAAATAGCATTGCCACCCCAGACAGGGGCAATGCCCCAACCGTCAAGAATTACCAAAACATAAGGTCTCTTTTTCCGGCCAAAATGAAAGTTAAGCACCAACCCTCCTAATTACTTTAACCCAACCGTTCTTTCAGATAATCAACCTTGTCCTGAAGCCCGGGGTTTTCCTTATTTAGCATCGCGAGATAATAAGAAACAAACTCGCCAAACATGACAAAGAGCATCATTTCGGCAATACGATCCTTAGCATCGACAAACTGAACACGCTCAACCGGCACTTTGTTCTTGGAAAAAATCTCAGAGGTAATATTTTGACGTTTAATATTGCGGTCAAATTCAAAATTGGATTCCAGCATAATCATGACAACATTATCCTTGGGATGGAGTATTCCCTCCGTTGATTTGTGGTTGAGTTCCGGAAACTCCTCAGCAAAAGCAAAGCTTTTAGAGTTTTCGTTAAATTCTGCTTTATAGCGGAGCGCTACCGGAAAAAGCTTGGATGTGGCAAAGACAATGGGTATCTTGTCATAAAGTTTTTCTGCTAATATCTTGGCTGGATTACCAAGTAGCGAAGTACCGGTTTTAAATTTTTCTAAATGGTTGTTTAATATCCCGATCATCTTGCCAAATTCTCCGTCGTCGAATTCCAGATGGCCAAGTTTGACAAAAACCATCAGCAGCAGGATGAAAAGATAGGGCAATGCTCCACGGGGCGGGCAGGGATAGTCGAAAAGAAAAAGAGGAATCTTGTATTTTTCCGCCAATATCTTAAGCTTGCCGCCGGTCGCGATAGCCACCAGTTTAGCTCCCTTTTCATACGCAGAAATAAATCCGGCCAGCGTTTCCTCGGTGTTGCCAGAGTAGGAACTGGCGATCACCAATGTATCGCTATCAACATATCTTGGCAGAGCGTAGTCATGCACACTAGTTACTATGAGATCTGTTGATTCATCCAATAAGCTTTTGACCATATCATTTGCTGCGCCCGAGCCGCCCATTCCCAGCAAAACAACCCTTTTGGGCTTGATATAATATGGAGGCAAAGTGATATTGCCAGCAGTCTTGTAGGCGTCTTGAGTCAATTCTGCGAATCCCTCAAAATGTTTGATCATGTTGCGCGGATCTGATCGGCCAAAATCAATATTATCGAGCGATTTCATGTTACCCATAATACCTCTTTCTTAAATTCTTAATTAATTATATTATTTAAACAAGCGTAAGGCAAGTAAGGATTTTCAATATGTTAATTCAAAAATTAGACTCTGGCGAGCACGAAAAGATTGCCGGAAAAGTGGTAGAAATTATCGCCAACGGCGGTATTGTCTGCCTGCCGTTTGATACTGTCTATGGCTTGGTTTGTGACCCGAAGAATCAAACAGCGATTGAAAAAATCTATCGCCTCAAAGAGCGGGATACTGCCAAATCAATCGGCTTGGCGGTGGATTCAATCACGTCGCTCCAACGCATTGCCGAAATCAGATTCGATGACTTCATTTCCGAGCGTACACCCGGCCTTTTTACCTTTATATTAGTTGCAAAGGAAAAGCACTTCTCGAAGCATTGCTATAAAGATGGTACGATCGGTGTCCGGATCCCTGATAGCAAGCTGATTCTGGAAATTTGCCAGAAGAGGAAGGGAGCTATCGCTCAGACCTCGGCAAATAAGTCAGGCCAACCCAATGTCAGCTCAATCGAAGATCTAAAGTCCCAATTTACAAAAGAGGAGCTGAGCCAGATCGATCTGATCCTTGATGGCGGAGCGATAAGATCACAAGGCCCGTCAGAAATCTACGATCTAACCGGGGATGAGCCCCGAAAAATTGAAAGAAACTGATACTTCTGCTATAATTCGGCGAGAATAAGCGCGCAAATGGGGGGCGAGTGCCTGCCCGCCGGCAGGCGGGGCGGAATTGGTATATTTACCCGCCGATATGGCGGGCGCGCACGACCTGTCTGCCGACAGGCAGGCCATGTCTGCCGACAGGCAGGCCATATCTGCCGACAGGCAGGCTCAAAATCTGATGTATTATGTTTATGTGATAACAAGCCAAAGTCAAAATTACCGCTATGTTGGTATTACTGATGACATAGCGAGAAGGTTTCGGCAGCACAATAAAGGATATAACAGGACAACTAGACCGTATATTCCATTCAAATTATCGCTCGTCGAAGAATGTAAGGATAGAAACATTGCAAGGGCTAGAGAGAAATATTATAAAAGTGGCTTTGGAAGAGAATATTTAAACAGAATGCTTTAATCCAAATGATGCCGATGTGGCGGAACTGGTATACGCGCACGACTCAAAATCGTGTGGCCTAAAGCCATGTGGGTTCGATTCCCACCATCGGCACCATTTGGATTCAAACTACGTATCGCCTCAAAAAGGGCTAAGTAAGTTCTCATATTTTCTATAATGCAAAAAGTTGCTAAGATAAGTGTATGCAACCTTTAGATGAAAAAGACCTCGTCCAGATCTTCACTACCAACGACAAGAAAAGCAATCTGGCAGAAACATCCTTGGTGTACATCAGCCGTACGCTAATTTTTATAGTTAGCTTGATAGTTGTCTATATCGCCGTCAACTTCAACGCATTCAAAGATAGCTTCAATTTCTGGTATAAATATGATTTTCAGGCCAATGAGCCGGCCGTAACAGATATCAAAGTGCCGGAGATTGTCACCAAGACACCAACCGGACAGGCGAGTAAAAGCGCTCAATCGCAGAGCGTCTTGCCGGAGATGCCGGACAACTCGATTTTAGTCCCTGCGCTCTCGCTGCATGCCCCGATCACATGGAGAGTCAATAATACACCTAAGGAAGTCCATGATAATCTAGCCAAAGGTGTCATACAGGTCAACGGCACCTCCTTGCCAGGCGAAAAAGGAAATATCTATGTTACCGGCCATAGCTCAAATTATGTCTGGTCGACAGGAGATTACAAGTCAGTTTTTTCTGTCATCAGCCACCTTGTAGCCGGTGATTACATTTACATCAAATTTGATGGCCAGGTGTTTGCTTACAAAGTCTTCGACCAACGGGTTGTAAGCCCGACCGATCTTTCGAGCTTAGAGAACACGCAGGATTCACGACTTACACTCGGTACATGCTGGCCGCTCGGAACTTCCCTAAAACGTCTGATAGTTATCGCCAACCAGGTCTACCCCGATCCGGCAAATAATAAAGAGTCGAGAGAAACTATAAACTTCCAGAAACTTCCCGGCCGCTAGCGGATGGTGGCAATCATATATTTGCCATTATCAAGATAATAGAGCTCAGTCCCTCGATTACCGATAGTAAACTTTGCCGGGGTATCGGTTTGCAGTTCTACAAGAAGAGTATCGTTTTGTCCATTCTTTTCAATCAAACGGATCTGTTTGTCCTGCTGATATACGATATGGGCAAGATCGGGATACCAGATCGCCATATGGATCGTCCCTGAAAGACGTGTGATTAGACCGTTTCCCACCCAGATTTCGTTTGAGCTAAAGGCCAAGCTATCGGTAGCATTTGTGGCTAATACTTCAGTCGGTGAATTCAGATATGCAATCTTACCGGCATCAGTCAATTCTGCCGGCTCAATCTTTTCCTTGAATAAAATAACATTTTTATAGACGTTGACCGACTCCGGGTTGATTTCGACCGTGATTTCCCACGGCACCAGATTCGCTTTCGCGATAGTAATATTATAGAAGCCCGGCAGAAGATTCTTGGCAAAAGTACCGACGCGTTTTTGCATTTTTCCATTTATCTCCACCTGCGCATCCTTCGGAATATAATCAAGCAGCAAAATCCCCGTCTTTGAGACTTTGAGGCTCGCGAAGGAAAAGCGATAACCTTGAGTATAAAAGTAAACGCTAAAAGCCAAGGCGCAGATTAGCAGCGTAAAAAAAAGCTGTCCTAAAATAATCTTTGGTAATAATTTGGTCCTTCGGTTATTGCTGACCATGTTATCCTTTATTAACTCGTTCTCACAATTATATTGAATAATAGCAGAAATTACCATACAATAAAGGGAGAATATCTAACAGCAGGAGTAAAATGGCTTCCTTCAAAATAAACGGCGGTAGACAGCTAAAAGGCGAGGTAAAAATTTCCGGCGCTAAAAATGCCGCCCTGAAAATCTTGCCCGCAGCGATACTGGCGGATTCACCATCAGAGATCAAAAATGTTCCTGATATCATTGATATTAATAAAATGATCGATATCATCAGGAGCGTTGGCGCAGAGATCAAGCATGAAGACGATACTGTCACAATCAACCCCAAGCCGGTTAATTCCAGTCACCCTGATGAACAGCTGATTAAAAAACTGAGAGGGTCGGTTGTTTTGGTTGGCGCTCTGCTCTCAAAGTTCGGGGAAGCGGTTTTTAGCCAACCGGGCGGTTGCCTGATAGGCGCCCGCGCGATTGACGATCACTTAGATCTTTTTCGGCAACTAGGGGTAAAGGTCCGCTACAAGGATGGACATTTCTTCTTAAAGGGCAAGCCCAAAGCCGGCAAAATCATTCTCAACAAAATGAGTGTGACTGCCACCGAAAACGCTATCATGTCGACTGTCTTGTCTCACGGGACATCGACTATACATATGGCGGCCGCTGAGCCGGAAATTGCCGATCTCGCAGATTACCTCAATCAGATGGGAGCAAAGATCAGCGGCGCAGGCACTCACGATATCACCGTCGAAGGGGTTTCGAAGCTAAAAGGTATAACTTATAGTATACTGCCTGACCGGATCGAAGCAGGGACTTTCCTGATCGCCGCTGTCGCTACCAATTCCGAGATAACTATCGGTCCCGTGATCACCGACCATTTAAGTATAGTCATGAAAAAGCTGGCTGACGCCGGCGCCAAGTTTCAAATCATCAAAAAAGACGGTCAGGAATATATTGTCACAAAGAGACACGGAGATCTCACTGCACAAAGTATCGATACCCGTCCCTATCCGGGCTTTCCGACAGACTTGCAGTCTCCCTATGCTGTTTTGTCGACACAAACTCGTGGCGAAACGCACATATTCGAGACGATGTTTGAGGGACGCTTTGCGTATCTGGAAGAGCTAAAGCTTTTGCGCGCCAATGTTGAAATACTAAATCCCCATGAAATATTAGTCAAAGGTCCACGGAAGCTGGTCGGTACCGCTATTTCCAGCAAAGATATCCGAGGCGGTGCCGCTCTAGTTGTTGCCGCTCTGGTTGCCGACCGCGAAACCGTGATCGACGACATAGAACTAATTGACCGGGGCTACGAAAACATCGATAGAAAGCTGCAAAATCTTGGCGCCCAGATAGAGAGAGTTGGAGATTAATGATCAGAAAGATCGCGATCGATTTGGGTACCAACAATATCAGGGTATATATTCCGAAACGGGGGATTGTTGTCAGTGAGCCGAGCGTTGTCGCTCTGCAAGCTTTTGATAACAAAGTGATGGCTATCGGCGAAGAAGCGAAGAAAATGATCGGCCGGACTCCTGATAGTATTATTGCGGCAACACCTCTCAAAGAGGGAGTGATCGCCAATTTCCGTATTGCCGAGGCCATGATCCGCTACTATATCAACAAGGTGTCAGGCAACATCAGACTGATGAAGCCCGACATTATGGTTGCTATTCCCGCCGGAGTTACTTCGACAGAGAGACGGGCGGTCATCGACGCCTGTAACAGGGCTGGCGCAAAGCAGACTTATTTACTCAAACAACCGATTGCTGCCGCCCTCGGCGCCGGCATTCCTATCGCTACCCCCTCAGGCAATATGATCATCGATATTGGCGGGGGGACGAGCGAAGTTGCAGTTATCTCGCTCGGCGATGTTGTTGCTTCGACATCGGTCCGAGTCGGCAGCAACAAATTTGATGCGGCTATCGCCAACTTCATCCGAAAAAAGTATAATCTGATTATCGGCGATCAGACCGCAGAGGAGATTAAAATCAAAATCGGCTCTGCTCAAACGCTCAAAAAAGAGGAAAAGATGGAGGTTTCGGGCTCCAATACTATCACCGGCCTGCCGGAGAGTATTATCGTTTCCTCAGAGGAAATAGTAACCTCTTTGAGGGCGCCTCTCTGGGAAATAATCAGCGCCGTCAAAGCGGTCTTACAGAAAACTCCGCCGGAGCTTGCTTCCGACGTGATGGATAAAGGCATTATTCTGACCGGCGGCGGGGCAATGCTTCGCAACCTAGATTCTCTCCTAACAAAAGTTACCGGCGTGCCATGTGAAATTGCCAACAATCCAACAGAATGTGTGGTAAAAGGATCAGGTATCGCCCTCGAGAATCTTGAATCATTTAAGCGTTCTGTACTTTGGTCCAAAAATTAATGGCAGGGGATATGATTATTGGTATCGACGCATCTAAAGCGGCAATAAAAAATCGGACGGGAGTCGAGAACTTTGTTTATGAATTGATTTTGAATTTGCCCAAAGTCGATAAGGATCATATATTCTTTCTGTATACCGACCAAAAGCTCCCCAAAGTCCTCCATACTCCATTTAATTTTTTGCAGCGCTACCGACCGTTTCCCTTTTTCTGGAATAAGATTCGGCTGCCATTCGCACTTCGAGAATCGATGCCGGACGTCTATCTCCAACCAGCGTATATGATCCCGTTTTCTGCTCCCAAAAAGTCTATTGCTATCATCCATGATTTTGCTTGGGCTAAATTTCCTCAGTCTTATACATGCAAAGACCGCTTTTTACAAAAGCTGACCCTGAGAAATATTGTCAAGAAAGCGCAAAAAATTATCTGCGTCAGCAAATCAACAAAGGATGATTTAGTTAGTTACTACCCTGAAGCAAAAGAACGGATCGAAGTGGTCCATCTGGCTGGCAATTCCTCGCTTAAAAAAATTACCCATCCTCGTGATGTCTTAGGTATCAAAGAGAAATATTTTCTTTCTGTCGGCCGTCTGGAAGAACGCAAAAATACTAAGCGTATTGTTGAAGCATTCTACAAAGCTAAAGAAACCGGCAATCTTCCTCATAAGTTGGTCCTCGCTGGCAAACCGGGTTTTGGCTATGATTCTATATTGGGAGCAATCAGCCAAAATGAACGGTACAAAAAGGATGTTGTCGTCCCTGGGTATGTTAAGGAGCAAGACATCAACGATCTGTTTTCAGGCGCAGAAGCACTCCTTTATCCGTCAATTTACGAAGGATTTGGTATCACAGCTTTAGATGCAATGAAAAGCGGGACTCCCGTAATAACATCCGATTCCTCATCACTGCCGGAAGTGGTCGGCAACGCTGCAATCTTGGTTGATCCACTGGATATTAGCCAAATTGCCGCTAAAATGGTACAAATAGCCGGTAATAAAAAATTACGCGAAGAATTAATTGATAAGGGGTTGCGTCAGGCTGAAAAATTCAGCTGGCCCAAGACAGCAAGGGAGATCATCGAACTATTGGAGAAATTATGAAAGTAGCGATCGTCTGTGATTTTCTGACAAAATTTGGAGGAGCTCAACGGGTTTTATTGGCATTGGCTAAGGCCTTTCCCGATGCTGATCTCTTTTGTCTTCTGTATGATGAGCAAGGAACAAAAGGCAAATTTAGCGGCAGAAGTATTACCGAATCACCGCTGGGTAATCTGCCGTCGTTTTTAAAAAGACGGACAAAGTTTTTCTTATCCTCCTTGCCAAAAGCAATCGAGAGTTTCGACCTATCAAAGTATGATATCGTCATATCCTCCTCCGACTCATTCGCACACGGTGTAATCACCAAGCCATTGACCTTTCATGTCTGTTATTGCCATACCCCGATGCGTTATGCCTGGGATTGGCACCATGAATACCTTAGAGAAAATCATTTAGATAAAGGGATCAAGAGTCTGTTTGTTCGAAATATCCTACACAAGATCCGGATATGGGATAGAGTGGCCGCCCACCGAGTTGATTCGTGGATTGCCAACTCAGAAAATGTCAAAAAAAGAATAAAAAAATACTATCAGGCAGACGCCAAAGTTATTTATCCACCGGTTGATTTTGATAATATCCCTTTTAGCCCCGGCTCAAAGCCTGAAGAATATTATGTAATCGTTTCCCGTCTGGAACCGTATAAGAGAGTCGGTCTTGCTGTCGAAGCATTCAATTCCTTAGGCAAAAAATTGAAAATAGTAGGTGAAGGCTCGCAGCTCTCAGAATTAAAATCGGCTGCAAAGGATAATGTTGAATTCCTTGGCTGGCAAAGCGACAAGCAGATGTATGACATTTTAAGCAAAGCCAAGGGCCTGATTTTCCCCGGCGAGGAGGACTTCGGTATTACTCCGGTCGAATCATTTGCCGCAGGACGACCCGTGGTTGCGTTCAAAAAGGGTGGCACGCTCGAATCTGTGATCGAAAATAAAACCGGTGTCTTTTTTGACGAACCAAATGCTGAGTCGCTATCAAGAGCAGTAAATCATCTTGAGGAGATATACAATACTCTCGAGAGCAAAGTTATTCACCAACACGCGGAAAACTTTTCGGAAAAACATTTTATCGGGGAGATTCAATCCTTTGTGATGACCCAATATCGTTTATATATGGAAGAATACGGCGATGATAAGAAAAACAATTAAAATTCTCGATGTTGTTGTAGACAATCTGACAAACGCCGGTGCTGACGAACGATTTTCCTTTCTCCTGTCACAAAAGAACCAGTCAATCGTCACAACCCCAAATACCGAGATTATCATGGCGGCACAGGATGATGTTGATTTTAAAGAGATATTGAATCAAAAATCAAAGCTCAACCTTCCGGACGCCATCGGCGTAATCTGGGCCGGCCGCTTTTTGGAGATAAGTCAGCCAGATGGCTGGTTGCGCTTTGTCTATACACCGCTACTTTGGCTAGCTTCTCTTATTTTCCTGCCTATTTTTATTAGAACAGCAAAAGAGCCGGCATTTGAGAAAGTTTCCGGCTCGGATTTTATCTGGTCAATCGCCAGGATTGCCGCAAAAGAAAAATTAAAATTATTTCTTCTCGGCGGTGCTCCGACTATCGCCGAACGGACCGCGCTAAAACTCCAAACCGATATTTATGGCCTCAAAGTCAGCGGTGTCTACTCAGGCAGAGCAGAAGCTGTCGAGGAGATCGTTTCAGCTGTCAATAAATCGCACGCGGATATTTTGCTGGTTGCTTTTGGAGCGCCAAAACAGGAGAAATGGCTCGCCGAAAATCTAAAAAAGACGACTGCAAAGGTTGGCGTGGGACTCGGCGGTACTTTTGATTTTATCGCCGGCACTAGACAGAGAGCGCCAAGATGGATGCAAATCGTGGGTTTAGAATGGCTTTTCCGGCTCGTCTGCGAGCCCAAGCGCATCGTCAGACAACTGGCAATACCGAAGTTTATGTGGTCAATATTAGTAGAAAAACTCTCAAAGTAAGATATCCGGGACAGACAATGCGGCCTCCTTGCGAAGGCCGCATGAAAAATTCACCCGTTGTTCTGCTTATTGCAGCGGGGGCATCCGTCAGGATGCTCGGAGAATTTGAAGCTCGCACCATGAGTGAGACACATTGCCTCACCCGCGCTTTGATCAACGATTACTATTTCGCAGTCCTGCTGCCGGACTGGCGGCAGATCAAGCGGCAACAATAATTGTTCAGAGGTGTTCACTTAGCCGCCTCCTGAAGAGCAAAATCAAACCTTTAACAGATAACCACTTTTGCTACCCGATGTCAAAGCAATTAATCCACAGCATCATTATCACTTAATAGGATACCTATTGATCTAATTACCATTTTGTTGTAAAGTAATTAAGCTGCATGACCGATTGGAGGAGACAAGATGAAATCCATAGCAGCTTTTTTGTTGCTCTTTTTGGTAGCGGCCTCACAGGCAGCGCCAAAAAGGAAGATCGTTGGCTACCACAAGCCGGAAAGGATGGTGTGCTCCCTGCGCTACAGCAACGTCGAATCTCCATGGCTCTCCCGCATTCTGGCATGGGGAGTGCCGCTATCAGTGCGATATGCCGCCAGTGATGATTTGCCGTTCGGGACGAGGATATATATACCGTATCCCGCCTACAAAAAAGGGCGTGTTGTCAAAAAAACGCTCTTTCGGGTCATCGGCGACCGACCGAAGTATAGTGTGCGAGGGACAAGGGTAGAGCCGTACATCAACCGGCGTTATGAGCCCTTTTTCAGCCACATTTTACAAGGAAGACGCACAATCACCATCATCAAGCCGATCTACGCCAGGAGATAGACCGGCAGTCGAGTCCGAGCGCCCCCTTCACCGGGGGCTCGACTCCTTAAGAATAAATTTTCAAAATTGCAAAATATTGCTCAACCATGTGATAACAGGACGATAATTCCTCAAAATAATCTTTGAGATAGAATTGACTAGCGGTTAAATAAGCGCGCACTTTTCACGATCGTGAAAAGTGCGCGCTTATTCTTTTTGTAAAGACTTAAATATCTATCCTCGCAAATACTCTTATTTATTTTATCCCCTTAAACTGAAGCGCTCCCGCCGGGTATACCGACGGGAGCGCACGAAATGAATACTACGCGTGTGCAGTCTCCTCCCTAACAGGAGTCTCCGCAGCCCACTTTTCCTGTAGCCCAGGGAGAAGCGCTGCCCTCTGGTCGAGGGTGAAAATCTCAGCCTGATGGCCGGAAATCCGTTTATCGAGAGCAGCGAGAATATTCGCCACTTCAATGCGCTTCGCAACATCGGCCGCCAATTCGGCTAGATGTTTCTCCTTTGCGGCAGGAATAGCTGTTGCGGCTTGTGCAACAGCCTCAGCATTCCACTGCCGATCCTGCGGGAAAAGCTCCTGTCCGGTCGCAAAGCGGAAATCCCGCTTCTCACCCAGCTTGCGCTGAGTTTTTATATGCTGACCGAGCAGAAAGAGTGAGACAACGAGCCCAACAAAACAAACCACATACACTGCTTCCATGTAGGCCTCCGATAGTGCTGCAACATGCCTGTAGTTCGAACGAGAGATGATCTCTCGCTCAAGCCCAGGCAATCACAGCAGTATATCTATATTATAGCATATACTTGCATAAAAGTCAATCAGCACAACTACCGCACGTGGTAGTTTTTTCCTTCTGCAATCTCATCTTTATCCCAACGGGTTCCACCCTCGGCTCGGAAAACATCGTGTTCTGATATATCTTTATCTTCGCTTTTTGCTTTCTCAGAAGTATCGGCCAGCGCCCTCTTTTTTTCTAGATTAATCCGTTCTTTCTCCCGAGTTTCTTCTTCATCGGTCACCGTTCTAATGTCGAGCCGATCTAGCTGATCTGAACGGTACCGAAACAAGCTGATCTTCTGCAGTTCCTGATTAATTTTGCCAGTCAAAATCACTTTTTTTAGCTCTGGATCGTCGTAGCTTTTTTGACTAAGAGTAATAAAAATAGGACCAGCCCAGATTGATTTTGTTGTGTCTTCGATCCTTAAGCGAATTGTATCCATGATCTGCCTCTTGTTGTATTTTAATTAATACGGCCAACGCCTTGAATAAAATGCTGCTTATTGGTATAATCTCAAAGTGCCTTTTGGCATTTTTTATATGATAATGCAATTTTGCAGAAGATAGCAATCAAATGAGAACAAAGATAATCGCTACAATCGGACCGGCGACAGACAATTATGAGATGATGGAGCAATTGGCACTAAACGGCGCCGATGTTTTGCGCTGCAATTTTGCTCACTGCAAATATGATGAATACAAAAGGCGTTATGAAGACATCCAGAAGATAAATGCAAAGCATGGCCTTGATATCAAAATCCAAGCCGATCTCCGCGGGCCGAGCATTCGGCTGGGCGAAGACATCCCTGACAAAGGAATAAAGGTCAAAGAAGGCGATATATTGACATTCGTCACCGAGCCCGGCAAAGAGAAGAAGAAAGATGAATTTTCGATTACCGACCCGTATCTTCACGCCGATGTTCAGGTCGGAGATCAAATGCTGATAGAGTCCGGAATGATCGAGCTCATCATCACTGCGACCGATCCAGATAATTTTCGATTTAAGGCCCAGGTCACTGTCGGCGGCATCATCTTGCCCCGAAAAGCAATAAACCTGCCAGCGACCAAGCTAACAACATCTTCAATCACTGAAAAGGATGTGCGAGATCTCGAATACGCCTTATCAATAGGCGTTGATTATGTCGCGCTTTCATTTGTCGGCAACGCAGAAGATATTTTAAAAATTAGGAAAATTATCGGCCGAAAACCGGTACAGGTCATGTCAAAAATAGAACGTCGTGAAGCCCTGATCAACCTCAACGAAATTATCGACGTATCTGATATTATCATCGTTGCCCGCGGCGACCTTGGAGTCGAGACACCGTTTGAAGAGCTACCTATCGTGCAAAAGAGGATTATCCGCAGATGCCAGCAATACTTAAAACCGTCTGTTGTGGCAACTCAGATGCTAACCCATATGATTGAATCTCCCTACCCAACACGGGCAGAGATTTCCGATATTGCCCACGCCATTTTTGACGGCGCACATTATGTTTGGCTCTCAGATGAATCTACCGTTGGTAAATACCCGATAGAGGCTGTCAAAGTGATGCGCAAAGTCGCGGATAAAGTCGACGCTTATCTCGATGGCTGCTCTGTTTAAAAAAATGTACTGCTGTTCAAATAAGCGGGGCATATCCCTTGACATAATCAGATAGCTTTAGTATAAATAAATCAGTAAATTAAGGTGACCCGTTCGGGCCACTTTCTTTTTACCCCAAGCAAGTAAAAATCATGTATCTTAAAGATTTCCAATCGATTATTTTCTCTTGCAAGCTATGATATAATTTAAGTGTAAATAAAGAGGAGTGCTGATGAAAAAAATTAACCCGTTTGTCGCTGCTATCGAAGATATCTGCGAAGAAAAAGGGCTTGATAAAGATACGATTATCGAAACCGTTGAAGCCGCTCTTGCAGCAGCTTACCGCAAAGATTACGGTAAACCGAAACAGATCATAAGAGGCAAACTCAATCCGGAAACCGGCAAAGCCGAAATGTTCCGTGTTTATGAAGTGATTGAGGATCCCGAAGAGATCAAGGAACATGAGCATGAGCTTACTTTAGAGGAAGCCAAAGAAATCGATAAGGACGCTGAAATCGGCAAAGAAGTTGTCGTGCCCCTGCCTTATCATGACGAATTTGGTCGGATTGCCGCTCAGACAGCCAAACAGGTAATTATCCAGCGAATCAGAGAAGCCGAACGCGACCTGATGTTTAAGGAGTTCAAAGATAAGGAAAATCAGGTTGTTAACGCCAATGTACAGCAGGTTGACGGCCGCAATGTAATTGTTTCTCTCGGTAAAGTCAATGGCATTCTCTATCCCTCCGAGCAGATTCCTAACGAACACTACTACCCTGGTCAGCGTCTCAAAGTATATGTAAAAGAGGTCTCCCAATCAATCAAAGGCCCTCAGATCATAGTCTCCCGAAGTGACGAAAATCTCATTTCCGGTCTCTTCAAAATGGAAGTTCCTGAAATTGCCGCCGGTACCGTCGAAATCAAAAGCATCTCCCGAGAGGCCGGTTCCCGCACTAAAATTGCCGTAATTGCTACCGAGGATAAGATTGACCCGGTCGGATCATGCGTCGGTCAGCGGGGGACAAGAGTACAAGCTGTTCTCGATGAGATTGGCGACGAAAAAATTGACATCGTACTTTGGGACGAAGATGTCGAGCAGTTTATTATGAACGCTCTCTCTCCGGCAAGGACCAGACAGATCTCAATTTCTTCGAAAGACAACAAAGCCAATGTCTATGTAGATAAAGATAATCTCTCCCTCGCCATCGGCAAGAATGGCCAAAATGTTCGGCTGGCCTCCAAATTAACCGGCTGGGGCATCGATATTAAACTCCTTGAAGAAAAAGAAGAATCCGAAGAACAAGCAGAAGATTCCGAAGAAGTCGAAGTCAAAAAGACCGAGAAACCAAAGAAGAAGAAAAGCGCTAAGTAATACGTTCTAATATTGATTTCATGCTAAAGCCCGACTAAGTTGGAGTAACAACTTTAATTTTTTTTCAAATGGAATTTGATATTTTCAAAAAATTTAGCGAGGGACTTCGAAAGACGTTGATTGATGCTGAGAAAATTGCCAAGGAACACAACAGCGATCTCAACACCGAGCACCAGCTTTTATCCTTATTGAACAACAAGGAGACATTGGCATACGAAATACTATCTGGTTTTGAGATCACGGCCGATCGGATAGAGCTCATCAATTCTCTTATCAGCCACAATCCGGGCGTTGATAAACGCGAAGCCATGTCCTCTGATGCCAAGAAATCGATCCAGCTGGCCGTTCAGATCGCTTCCAAATATCATCACCTGACCGTCGGTCCCGAACACTTACTGTTGGCTTTAGTTTCTGCTAAAAGCTTCAACGCATATCTGATCATTGAGCGTATTGGCATCGATCCCAAGAAAATGCGCCGGCAAATCGAATCAATATTTAAAGGCATCAGTAATTCGATGAATGCGATCGAGCAGAATACCAAGCCCGCTCTGCCGATCGAAAATATGTTACCGGAAGAAGGATTTGATGAAGTCAACTTTATCGGACCGCAGTCAGGACCATTCATACAGACTCCTACGGACACAAAGAAAGATTCGGCGCTGGACAATTTCTCGGTCAACCTGACAAAGGAAGCCAAAAATAACTTATTAGACCCTGTGGTCGGTAGGGAATTAGAAACGTCCCGCGTGATTCAGACACTCTCCCGCCGGACGAAAAATAATCCGATCCTTGTCGGCGAGCCGGGTGTAGGAAAGACCTCTATTGTCGAAGGGTTGGCGCAACGGATCATTTCCGGCAATGTCCCGAAAATCCTGCATAATACCGAAATACTCTCGATCGATCTTGGCTCCATTCTCGCCGGCACGATGTATCGCGGTCAGTTCGAAAGCCGGATCAAAAAAATCCTCAGCGAAATTGAAAAAAGAGGCAATGTTATCCTCTTTGTCGACGAGATCCATATGATGGTCGGCGCCGGCTCGACGGAAGGCTCGATTGATGCCGCCAACCTCCTGAAGCCGATGCTGGCTAAAGGCAAATTGCGCCTGATCGGCTCGACCACATTTGAAGAATACAAAAAACATATCGAAAAAGATGCGGCCTTCGAGCGTAGATTTCAGCCGATCAAAGTCTCCGAGGCAACAGAAGAAGAAACTATTAAAATACTAGATGGCATCAAGGGCCGATATGAGAAGTTTCACAATATTAGATATTCACAGGAAGCGATTGTTGCTGCTGCTCAATTTGCTCACCGCTACATTCACGACCGGTTTTTGCCAGACAAAGCGATCGATCTAATAGACGAAGTAGGAGCATCAAAAAATGCCAAAATCATCCAGCCAAGCAAACTCTTTGCTCTCAAAAAGGAGCTTCAAAACATACTGAGCGAGAAAGAAGCGCTCATCCTTTCTGAAAAATTCGAGGAAGCAGCCAAACTCCGGGAAAGAGAGATAAAAGTTGAGGATCAGATAAAGATATTAGACAAGTTCGAATCCAAGCAAGATCTTACTATCACCGAAGAAGATATTGCCAAGCTTGTTTCAGAATGGACCGGAGTGCCCGTAGCCAACATGACCAAGGTGGAGAAGAACCGTTATCTAAATCTCAGCAAACAGCTAAGGAAATATATAGTTGGTCAGGATGAAGCTATCATCGAGCTATCCAAGGCCATAAAACGAGCCAGAGTCGGCATCTCCAACCAGAAGCGTCCCATCGGCTCATTCATCTTTTTAGGACCGACTGGAGTGGGGAAAACCGAGCTGACCAAAGTGCTAGCTCGTGAGATATTTGGCAATGACCGTGCGCTGGTCAAGATCGACATGTCGGAGTTTATGGAAAAACACAATGTGGCTAGATTGATCGGTGCCCCGGCCGGCTATATCGGCTATGAAGACGGCGGCAAACTGACCGAAGCTGTCCGCAAAAATCCTTATTCCGTCATTTTGTTTGACGAGATCGAAAAAGCCCATCCCGAAGTTTTCAACATCCTTTTGCAGATCATGGAAGACGGCGACTTGACCGACGCAAAAGGCCGCAAAATCGACTTCCGCAACACCATCATCATAATGACTTCCAATCTAGGCACCGACATTCTTCGTCGTCAATCTGCAATTGGCTTCAACAAGAGCAATTCGGAAAAAGAACATTATCAAAAACTCAGAGAGAGCGTCTTGGAAACGGTCGAAAAGAGTTTCCGCCCTGAGTTTATCAACCGTCTTGACCAGATCATCGTCTTTTATCCATTGCAAAAAGAATCAATCAAAAAAATTGTCAGCCTCCAACTGGAAGAACTTAAAGCTCGGCTGAAGGCCCAATCGCTTGGCTTTGAATATTCCAAAGATATTATCAGCGAGATCGCAGAAAAAAGTTTCAACGCTGAGTTTGGCGCCCGTCCGATCAGGAAGTTTATTGCCGACAATATCGAGACTTTGATCTCTGACGCAATATTGGAAGAAAAATATTCTGCCGGCGATACAATTAAGGTGATAATTCAAGACAATAAGTTAACTCTAGAGTAGGGGAGATATGCCCGAGCGGCAGGTTTTAAAATCGCTCATGGAAATAGTACCCGAGAAATCACGTGCCATGGTTTCCCAAGCACACTCTTTTGCGCTGCAAAAGCACGATCGCCAAAAACGTCTTTCCGGTGAAGCTTATATCAATCATCCTTTGAGAATTGCTCTCAATCTAGCCAGAGACGGCTTCGATGAGACAATAATTACAGCCGGTCTCCTTCATGATACACTCGAAGATACAGCTACTACCATAGCAGAGATCAGGGAAACATTTGGGGCGGAAATTGCCGAAATCATTGACAGCGTCACCAAGGTTTCCCGCATCAAGCTCAAAAACAAAGACCGTCTCTTTGACAATGAACAGTACTATTTGGAACAGCTTGATAATTACCGCAAGATTTTGTTTGCTACCGCCAAAGATCCGAGAGTGATCATCGTCAAACTCTATGACCGGCTGGACAACGCCGAAACATTAAAATCTTTGAGTAAGGAGAAACGCAAGTTTTATGCGAGAGAAACTATCCAGATATTTGGCGGCATTGCTGAACGGATTGGCATGGGCAATCTCAAGGGACGCCTCGAAGATAGCGCTTTCCCTTATGCCTATCCGGAAGATTACAAGAAATTCCAAAAACAAATTACTGATATCTATAAAGACAGCAACCATTTTATCAACGGGATCATGCCGCAAGTTCACCGTATTGTCGAAGACAAAGGAATAAAAGTCCTTAATATCTCCGGTCGTTCAAAATTCCGCTATAGCTTATACAAGAAACTCCTGCGCAAAGGCAGTCTAAAGACGATTTATGATGTCTACGCCCTCCGCCTGATCGTCGGATCCGTCGAGGATTGCTATATGGCGCTCGGGGTTATTCATTCATTTTATGAGCCGCTGCCAGGACAAATCGACGACTACATCGCTAAGCCCAAAGATAACGGCTATCAATCCCTTCACACCACAATCAGGAATAGCGACGGAAAAGTGTTTGAAGTGCAGATCAGGACACGGGATATGCACCAGATTGCCGAGTTTGGTATCGCCGCTCACTGGAATTACAAAGAGCTGCGGCAAAAGAGCTCTGGCGGCAAGAAAAGTGCCCTCGACTGGATTGCCGAGCTCGGAAAAGTCGGAGAGAACCTCTCGGATAAAGATTTTCTGGCCGAATTGAGAGATCGGCTTTTTACCGACCATATCTTTGTTTTTACGCCCAAAGGAGAAATCATCCGGCTGCCAAAAGATTCAACTTCCATCGACTTTGCCTATCGGATCCATTCTGATTTAGGAAACCGTTGTGTTGGAGCCAAGATCAACGGCCGTATCATGCCGCTCTCGACTCCTCTCCAGACTGCCGATTCAGTTGAAATAACCACCGGCAAAAATCCGCATCCCAGCGAGGACTGGCTCAAGTTTGTCAAAACAGGCTTTGCCCGGCAAAAGATAAAAAATTTCTTAAAAATCAAACAGGAGGACGCTTTGGCAGAGATCGGCTCGAATAGGCTGCAGAATGCATTGATGCGATTTAAGTTAAATCCTTTCAAGAAAACGGATGCTGAAAAAAATCTCACCAAGTCCCGGTTGCCCTACAAGAGTTTTACCAAAGCACTGGCTGCTCTCGGCTCGGATAATCTCTCGGTCATCAAACTCATCAAGACAATAATTCCCGGATTCCGGCCGGATGAGGAGCGTAAAAAGGCACTGACTCAGAAAGCCAGCGATGGGTTTGCTTCACCCATTTTAAAGAATATTCCTCATGAGATCGCCAAATGCTGCCGGCCAAAGGCCTCCGATGCCGCTATCGGTTATCTTGGCACATCACCGGTGATCAAGATTCATAAGATTAATTGCAAAAGGATCAAGGACGCCGATAAGCGCCGCCTAATCCCTCTAGACCTTTAAGTATTGCTATTTAGTAATCGCAAGCATCACTCACGCCCCTTTTACCCGCAATTATTCCAATAGTGCCTTAAAATCACGAATAATTGCTTAGCCGAAGGTCTCCTACCAAGGAATTCAATTATTCGTGAAGTGAGGCGACCTATTATCGTGTAGGGAGAGAGCGATTCTCCCCCTGCCCGAGGGGGAGTAAGTGGGGGTGGGAGCACTAACATCCCATCTAACTTCCCCTTAATAAAGGGGAAAAGAACCGATGAGTCCCCATGTCCTCTTTATTCTTTGATAGAGGGAGCATGAGATTTCTCCAACAACTTCGTTGGGTCGAAATGACATAACTTATGCATCTTGTTTGATTTTTCCATTTATTATTGGTAGATTTGGCTTAACAGCTTTTTAAGCGAAAGATATTATGTCAAAACAGAGCTTTCAAACCCCGAGAGGGACAAAAGACGTTCTCCCCGATGAGCAACCTTATTGGAAGAAGGTAAAAGAAACGGCCGGTTCAGTCCTCGATGGTCTTGGCTTTGGCCGGATCGATTTGCCGCATTTTGAAAATGCCGATGTCTTTATGAAAGGGATTGGATCTGACACCGATATTGTTTCAAAAGAGATGTTTATCTTAGAGCAAAAAGGCGAAGATGATAGCGTCAAATATGCACTCCGGCCGGAAGGCACGGCTGGCGCCGTCCGCTCTTTTATTCAAAACGGCATGTCGAGCTGGGCTCAACCGGTTCGCCTTTACTACATGGGCGCCATGTTCCGCCGCGAACGGCCTCAACGCGGACGACTGAGGGAATTTTATCAAGTCGGCGTTGAGATTTTTGGGGATGACAGCGCCAAGTCTGATTATCTTACTATCATGTCCGCTTGGGAAATACTCAACCGTCTCGGCCTCAAAAACCTGATTGTATATGCCAATTCGATCGGTTGCCCCAAATGCCGCCCTAAATATGTAACTAAGCTCAAGAAATTTTACAAAGACCGCTTTGATAAACTCTGCGAGGATTGCCAGCGCCGATATGAGACAAATCCGCTTCGTCTACTCGATTGCAAAGAAAAAGTCTGCAAGGATATCTCCAAGGAGGCTCCGACCACCCTTGATACGCTCTGTCCTGATTGTAAAACACATTTTCAAAACACCCTCGAGTATCTTGATTATTTTAATATCAAATATGACCTTGATCCGACGCTCGTGCGCGGACTTGATTACTACACTCAGACTGTTTTTGAAATCGTCGAAAAGACAGACAAGGGTCGGCAGGGGACGCTCGTCGGCGGCGGACGATACAACGGATTGGTTGAGCTTCTCGGCGGTCAAAAAACGCCGGCCGTCGGCTATTCACTGGGCATTGAGCGGGTAATTGCGTTGATGAAGGAACAAAAGATTTCCGGCGCCAAGATCAGGGGAGTCGAAATCTGCATCCTCCAACTCGGTGACAGAGCCAAAGAGGTCTCAAAGAAAATCTATGATGCGCTATCAAAAAATGATATCAACGTCTATTTTGTCCCATCAAATGATGGTCTCCGTCAGCAGATCAGGATGGCCGATAAGCTTGGTGCCAAATATGCCATCATCATCGGTCAGCAGGAAGCTGTCAAAGATGAAATCATCCTCCGCGATTTAGAGACATCATCTCAGGAAGTCTTTCCGTCCAAAGACCTGGTTGAAGCCGTCCAAAAACGGATCAATATCTGCTCTTGTGTTACCAAAAAAGCCGAGTAAGCTGCCGGTATGGTTATGAGCGAGAAGTCCACTATTTATTTAGTTCTCGATAATATTCGTTCGATGGAAAACGTCGGCTCTATTTTCCGGACGGCCGACGCTGCCGGTGTGGCAAAGATTTTTCTCTGCGGCATCACACCGAAGCCGCCGCGCAAAGAGATCGATAAAGCCGCTGTCGGAGCGGTCGATTTTGTTGATTGGGAATACGCCGAGAGTGCAGAGAATACAGTGCACAGAATACAGCGAGAGGGATTCAAGATTATTGCCCTAGAACAAGACCGGCGCTCTATCCCATATTCAAAACTGAATTCTGTTTTCCGTTTTCTGAATTCTGATTGCTTGGCTTTAGTCGTCGGTAATGAAGTCGACGGCATTTCTAAGGAAATACTTGATCTCGCCGATCAAATCATCGAGATACCGATGCATGGCAAAAAGAACTCGCTCAATGTCGCCGTAGCAACCGGAATTGCCCTATTTGAACTAATCAAAAAATAATCTTTACTAAAATATTTATGGCTCATGGAGTCCTTTTTTGGTTGACCAAAGTGGCAATTGGTGTTAATATGTGCCCAAGCCAAAATCTGTACACAGGAGGACCCCCAATGACACAGTTAACGGCACATCGGCGCAAAAGCGCCGAAATCAACTACAGCCAGGCCCTGCTCTTGCTGATCGAAGCATTTGTGGGTCGGCTATCTGCGAGTATGGGCTGCCTTTGCCGGCTGGCGAATATCAGCATTCGACAGGGCAGCTACTGGACAAAGCAAGGACATCTCAAGTGTGTCCAGGAGAAGCATCGCTACCCGACTTTGGATTCCGCCAGATACTGATCGCATGGGCGATTAAATCCTTTCTCGACAAGGGATTAAAACTCGAGTTCGCAGTTGAAAAGGGGAAGCAGTTCATCGAGAATCAGGACCCGCCAGAAGGGATCATCGAGGCAAACGGAAACGATGTATCGAAGGTTTTATTCTTCAACGAGAGCTGGTATCGGATTGGTACAGGCGCGACAGTCACAGAGAGGGAGCTCGCCCTTTTGATGCTGGAGAGCGCTGACTATCAGATCATTCCTGCACTCGAACCGGAAGGTAAAGCACGAGATCTCGGCGTCAAATTACGGGAGTCGGAAAAAAGGGTCATCCTTGTCTCCGACAACATCCTTCTGTCCCCCCAACTTATCTTTGTCCTGCTAGAGATGATACCACGGCTGGTGCTATCAATGGGACTTGCCGGCAAATTTATCGGCTGCAGTCCACGCCAGCTCTGCTACTGGACGGACTTGGGCTTGATCGACCCAATTGAGGATGATGAGAAGGAAATAGTTGAAGGCGACTTAAGATACTTTGGATTCGCCCAGCTAGTCCAAGGACTGGTTATGTCGGATGCGAGGAGACGAGGGATTGCTTTGAAACAGGCATCTGACCAGTCTATTAAGATCGCCCCCATGGCCATCGCCGAATGGGCAAAGATCATCGAGGAGTCTCGATCATCCTCGATGCCTTCGCAGCCTAAGTCCGGGGATAGCAAATCGATGCGGAATCTCGTGCTCTCATCCTTCGAGCGCCAGATAGCCCCCACCTACACCACGCTCACAGAAGACTCGATCTGTCTCTACTCCGGCATGCCGGTAAAAGACCGGGAGTTCATGCGGGCAGAGCTCGCCAGACTTTGTGAAGAATCGGTGCTCGATCGCATCGGAGTCGGCGACGTTGTCCGCTACCGTCTCCTGCCTGGATATGAGAAAAAGGTTGGCACACAGGAACAACGCCAACAACAAAAAATCTGACTCCGACGGCACAAAGGACCCCGGTCCCCGCCGCCGGGGTTCTTTGTTTTTTATCCCCAATTTGCTAGTCTGAAAGGGTGAAAGTTAAAATCGAAAAATTAATCTACGGTGGATTCGGGCTTGGCCGGCAGGACGACGGCAAGCCGCTTTTTGTACGCAAAGCCGTACCGGGCGATCTGCTTGAAGTTGAAATAACCAAAAACAAGAAATCGTATGCCGAAGGCAGGATTTTATCCATTATCGAGCCATCAATTAGCAGGATTGCCCCCAGATGCCCTCACTTCGACCGCTGCGGCGGTTGCGAGCACCAAAATATCAGTTACAGCGATCAACTCAGATTTAAAGCAGATATCTTCAAAGAGACGCTTGAGCGTGCCGGCATCCAAACGGAAATATTACCGATCATAGCCGGCTCGAAGTCGGAGTATTATTACCGAAATACGATGCGCTTCTTTTTTGACGTTGATCAGAGCGGTCAGATCGGTTTCGCCATGCATGACTTTGCCGACTTTAATAGATTAATACCGGTCGATTCGTGTTTTCTACAATCGGAGACATCCAACAAAATACTTTCGGAGCTCAAGAAGTTACTCAACAGCCAAGACGAAAGTGAAGTTAAGGATTGGTTGCAACATAAAAAAATACTGGATTCTCTCTGGCAGATCCGCATTCGAGAGAGTAAATCTGACCATGAGATTATGGTTGAGATAATTACAAAGACAAACCATTTGCCTCTGAAGCAGGAAATTATCAATCTTCTCAAGACTTTCCCGGAGATCAAATCCGCGTACCACGCTATTGCGCACAACGAATCAATCGCTTGGCAACGGCGTCTACTTTTTGGCTCGCCGATTATATATGAAAAGGTTGGCAAATTTACTTTTCAGATATCGCCTGATTCATTTTTCCAGACAAATTCGCTGGGGATAAAAACGCTGTATGACAAGATCAAGGAATTTGCCGAAATTAAAATAGGGGAGAGTGTACTTGATCTCTATTGCGGTACCGGCACCATCGGCCTCTATCTCTCAACTTTGGCAGGCAAAGTGACCGGTATCGAGTCCGTTCAGAGCGCCGTCAATGATGCCAAGGCCAACGCTCGGATTAATAAGGTACCGAACACTGAATTTATATGTACTCCGGTTGAGAAATGGCTAAAAAGTTCTCGGCAAGCCTCGAACAATAATTATTCTTCGAGCCAGCCTGACCGGCAGGCAGGCGCAAGCGAGAAGTTCACCAAAGTGATTGTTGACCCTCCCCGAGACGGCTTGACCCATGAATTAATTCATCGGCTTGATGAACTTTCTAACTTTACGAACCTGCCTCGCCGGCAGGCAGGCTTTCAACTGATTTATGTCTCCTGCAATCCCTCAACATTTGCCCGCGATATCAAAGAATTCGAAAAAACAGGGCTGAAATTAAAAAAAGTCCAACCGGTGGACATGTTTCCTCAAACGCATCACATAGAATGTGTCGGTCTGCTCGCTAAATAGAAAACGGACCCCCGAGAATACAGTTAATACTGTGCTCAAAGGGGTCCGTGGAGAGGGTGCCGGCCGACACCCAGGCATCTCGCTTCGACAAGTAGTTTACCCCGCTAGAAAAACTATTGGAGCAAGATGCGAGAACTATATTAATAAATATTTGCCTCGTTGTCAAGCCCTATTATAATTGCTATCGGTCTTTGTCAATACCCCGACCGTCAAGTCTCTAATCTCAAAAGAAACATATCGCAAAAAGATTTCCACAGCTTTTTGTTTGACTTTTGTTTGGTCTTTGTTCGATAATGTAAATATAATGAAACCGAACAAAGGAGGATATATGGAGCCATTGACCAAAAAGCAAAAAGATATCTTGGAGTTTATCCGTAATTTTATCGATGACAACGGCTACGCTCCAAGCTACCGTGAGATCGCACATTACTTTGAGCTTTCCTCCACCGGTACTGTCGCTGAATATATCAATATCTTGGCCGAAAAGGGCTACCTGACAAAAGATGCGATGGAGGCACGGGCAATCCAGCTCACCCCTAGTTTTGATGATGGTGTCGAACTTCACTCAATTCAGCTCATGGGCATCATCGACGCCGGGCGGCCCATCGAGGCGATCCGTACAAACGAAACAATCGATATCCCCCGTGATATGATGGGCCGTCGCACATTTGCGCTCCGCGTGAGAGGGGAGTCAATGATCGACGACGGGATTTTGGAAGGGGATTATGTCATCATCGAGCAAACTCCTTCCCCCAAAAACGGCGACATCGTGGTGGCTTTGATAGATAATTCCAATGCAACCCTAAAAAGATTTTACGACGAAAAGGGCAAGATTCGCCTCCAGCCTGCCAACAAGACAATGCAACCGATGTTTTTCAAAAAAGATCGTGTCACTATCCAAGGCAAGGTTCGCGGCGTCATCCGGAAATTTTAATCAGCTTGGCAACTAGCTCGGCGACTAATTAATAAATCTATATCAAACTCTCTTCTCTTGAAAAATTGCTTACCCCGAAGGGGCGCTTTAGCGTTCAATTTTTCACGGAGAAGAGACTCCGCTATACCGTGTCGAGGATAGAGTTTCTAGAGGAAGGGGGTGACTCCGGAATGAACTCCCTTCCTCTAGCGAATAAATAGTTTTATACCCCATCTAGCTTCCCCTTCAAAAGGGGAAGAAGCGATGAGTCAGCATCGAAATAAATAAACTCCCACAAAAAAGCCTCGAAAGTGGATAACAACCCGCCGAGTCAACGAATTATTTGATATTATTTTAATATGACCAAGATTTCTTTCATCAATTCGAACGACCGGCGGTATAATATCGAGCGTTCTCTCTCACTTTTAAAAAGCGAGGCTGTCAACGGCCTCAAAAAAGCCAAGGCTGTAGTCGTCAAGATTGTATGCACAAAAAACGACCCGTCATTTACCGTTAATACCGAAACGCTCGACGCAGTCTTGGGCTTCATCCGTCCTCATGTGAAAGGGCAGATCACATTGGCAGCAAGCGCCGCCGACGATACATTCGATGTTTTTAAGGAAAATGGTTATCTCAACCTACAGGATCAATATGACCTCGCTTTAGCCGATCTCAATGATGAAGAGGAGAGCGAGAACAAGTCTCTTTATGAGACATTGGTCAATTCCGATTACCTCATCTCAATTGCTAGTCCGAAAGAAGAGTCCGATTTGATTTTTAGCGGAGTAATTGAGAATATTTTTCATGAGAAAAGGCAGTCATCAAAACGTGGATTCTTGCGTTATTTCGACCAATCATCTGAAGAAATTTCCGAGGATTCGATGATAAAAATCTTTCGGTCGCTCCGACCGGGGCTCGGTATTATTGATGGATATCAGTCATTATTGCTTCAAGATAAAAATCACACTATGGCGCCAACTCACTTTGCTCTGGCAGGCTTTAATTTCCCAGTCATTGATACATTTGCCGCCAAACTATTGGCAACTGATCTCACTCCAACCAACTATATTACAAGGTTAAATGAGACCAGAGATCAGGATGTCTTTATAAGCGGCGACGAGTGGCCCAAAGAGCATGTCTAGATTGGACAGATGTTATTGTGCTTGTTATAATAATATCAGGCATGTTGTTGTGAGCTAAGTATTTGTCGGAGGGAAAATGGGAATTTCTGATGATATCGTCCCAAAAAGAGTCTACCGTGCAAGGCCGAAGGAATCCATTCCTGCGGAAAAAGTTTATGTTGCCGAAGATGATCCGCAACAGTATGAGGAAGATTTATCGGACAACAATGAAGCCAAAAAACCTGACGGATTTTTAGCTAAGTTTTTCAAGAGCTGGCTGATCTGGCTGTTGATCATCGGCACGGTCTCCTACCTAATTTACCGCAATTTTAATAGCATCAAAGGTTCGGTTGACAAATTAAACCCTCTTGGCATATCAGCCGGAACGAGTAGCTCCAAAGATGAAACCTACACCGCAGAGATAAAGCCGCAGGATTATACAACCTCGTCGAGTAGCTCATCGCAATCAGCTAGCGCCGGGGCATCGTCCCCCAAATCATCTTCATCTGCCTCCGTTGCTTCGACGCTAAAAATTCAAGTTTTAAATGGTAGCGGTGTTAGCAGTGCCGCCTCTACGATGAAGAAGGCTCTCACTGATCAGGGCTATACTGTTGCCAGCACAGGCAACGCAAAATCGTTTACCTACGAACAAACAACTATATTTTACAAGACAGGCAAGGATGCAGAGGCCACTGAGATGAAAGGCCTTCTGACCAGTTATGATGTGATCCTAAAAAATGCAGATGCAACGGTCGGCAGTTATGATATCATCGTTGTTGTCGGGAAAAAATAGTGAACGATAAGATAAAAAAGACAATCTACCTAATCATTTTTATCGTCTTATCTCTGGCTGCATATGCGATCTATATTATTAGCTTCGGTAGCCAGGGAAAGCCAGCAGTATGAATTATCTCAACCAAGTATTCTTGCTTTATGACAATTTTATCGGACGTTTGCCGGATAGTGCACAGGTGCTGGTCGCATTTTTGATTCTTGCCCTGATAGGATGGTCCCTTTTTTCACTTTTCAGGCAGGGACACTGGATTTTTGCCGTCATTTTACTTCTGCTCTTGCCAGGAACCCGTTCGGCGTTTAAAATTATTGCATTGTTACTGTGGACCACGGTTAAATTTTTACTTGTCAGAATAGGCGTTAATTTGTAATGGAGTTTTATGTTTGATGTTATTATCATTGGCGGAGGCCCTTCCGGACTGACAGCGGCAATTTATTGCTCCCGGCGCGGATTAAAAACTTTGGTGGTCAGCCGCGATATAGGTGGACAAATCACCAAAACAAACGAGATCGAAAATTATCCAGGATTTGACCATATCTCTGGGGTGGAATTGGGTAAAAAGTTTTTTGATCAAGCCAAGAAATTCGGGACAGAGTTTATCTTCGATGAGGCAAAGGAAATCAAGAAAAAAGCTGACGGCTTTGAGATCAGGATGATGAGAAAAAGCTTTGAATCCAAGACCATTATCCTGGCTTTTGGCAAAAAACCCCGCGAACTCGGCGTACCCGGAGAGGAAGAGCTCAAAGGTCGCGGAGTTTCATATTGTGCTACTTGTGACGCGCCGTTTTTCAAAAACAAGATTGTAACGATCGTCGGCGGCGGCAATTCCGCCTTGGATGCAGCGATTGTCTCTTCTGAGATCGCCAAACAGGTGTTTCTCATCCACCGGGGACCGGAGTTCAAGGGCGAAGAGATTTTGATAGATAAGATAAAAACTGCCTCAAATATCAAAACCATTATGAATGATGAAATTTCAGAAATTACCGGCAAAGATAAAGTCGAAGCCGTCAAGTTGAAGAGCGGTCAGGAAATACCGACTGACGGAGTGATCGTAGAAGTCGGATACGTGATTGACCGCAGTCTGGTCTCAGGATTGGTTGAGCTGGATAAACTCAATCAAGTTGTCATAGACAAGTTTCAGAGCACCTCAGTCCCTGGCATATTTGCCTCCGGTGATCTGACAGAAACACCATACAAACAGATAGTGATTTCCGCCGGCGAAGGCGCCAAAGCAGCGTTATCAGCATTTGATTATATTCAAAAAATATCGGGCAAAAAGGGTATAGCAGCCGATTGGCATTAAAGGGAGTTTTATGGACAGCGAAAAAGAAAAATCAAAAAACGATGATAGATTAGAAACAAAGAAAATTGAGGTTGTTTCGATCGACAGTGATGACGAGGATGAGGAAGGAGATAATTTAAAGCCAGATGACAACCCTGAGAAAGATAGCGACTCTGCTAAATCTGCATTAGAGGATGATAGCAAAAAGGAAGAGGCCGATAAAAAGTTAGACGACGACGCTGAAAAGCATGACGATAAATCTGCCATCCAAGCAGTCAAGCCATTTAAAAAATATTCTTTTGGCAATCCCAAATTCCGCCTGATAGTCCTAAGTATATTTTTGGGCTTAATCGTAATTTTATTTGCAGTCGGCTGTTATTTTCTCTTTTTCAAAAAAACTGACCAAAAAGCCGAAGATGTGATCAAGGATGACTCAAAAATTGAGCAGTCCATCCCAACACTCGTCGAATCGCCGTTGGATGGCTTGATGGCCGATAAAGCGGCCGCCGAGAGACATCCGCTCGCTGTAGTAATAGAAAATCATGTCGATGCCAGACCGCAGTCCGGACTCGATAAGGCCTCAGTCGTTTACGAAGCAATCGCTGAGGGCGGAATTACTCGTTTTTTGGCAATTTTTGGCACTTTTGAAGCCGAGAAAGCCGGCCCTGTCCGATCTGCTAGAACTTTCTTTGTAGACTGGGCGGAGGGATATAGCGCTTATCTTGCCCATGTTGGCGGCAATATGGATGCCCTCGATCAGATCAAAGCTGATAGGATCTATGATCTCGACCAATTTGCCTTTACAAAGCCATACTGGCGAGAGTATGCAATAAATCTGGCCACAGAACACACGATGTATACCGATACCTCAAAGCTCCGAGAACAGGCTGCCGCCAACGGCTATCCGACAGCAAACAATTTCACCGTCTATAAATTTAAAGACGATCCTACAGATAAAACCCTTCTCCCTGCGGCCCAGACTGTTGCAGTCAATTTTTCCAACCCGAGCTATGCCGTTAAATTTATCTACAACAAAGAAAATAATTCGTATCAGCGATTTTTGGCCGGGAAAGAGCATGTTGATAAAGTAACAAAAAATCAGATTGCACCAAAAAACATCGTTGTTATGACTGTGAAAAGACAGTCGGTCCTGACTAGGATCAATGAACCAGGATATCGCTTTACCACGCTTGGCACAGGAGCCGCAAAGATCTTCATGGATGGCCAGACTATAAACGGAACATGGAAGAAGAATTCAAAAACGGAACGTGAGATTTTTTACGATGACGCCGGTCAGGAGATCACGTTTGATCGTGGCCAGCTCTGGATCTGCGTTATACCACCCGAAGCAACTGTGACGGTTCAATAAATATAAGGAGGGAAATGGCTACAATTCGCAATTTAGAGGCAAAAGAAGTTTTAGACTCTCGGGGCAACCCGACGGTTGCTTGTGAGGTAGTTTTATCTGATGGCTCTGTCGGTTTGGGCTATGTGGCGTCCGGCGCCTCTACTGGTAGCGCCGAGGCAGTCGAGCTCAGAGACGGCGATCCAAAACGATATAATGGCAAGGGCGTTTTAAAGGCTGTCAACAACGTCAATGCTATTATTAAGCCGGCCGTTTTAGGTATGACTGCCGACGATCTGATAGCAATTGACCGCAAGATGATTGAGCTGGACGGAACAAAAAATAAATCGAAGCTCGGCGCCAACGCTACTCTGTCCGTCTCGCTGGCTGTTGCCAAAGCCGCTGCCAAAAGCAACCGTCTACCCCTCTATCAATATCTTGCCAAAATGTCTGGCTCCATCTCAAAAAAAACAATCGTCCCGCTGCCGTTCATGAATATTTTAAATGGAGGAAAACACGCTGTAGGATCAACCGACTTTCAGGAGTTTATGATCGTCCCTGTAAAATTTCCCAACTTCAAGGAAGCGATCCGGGCTGGAGCAGAGATTTTTCACTCTTTAGGCAAAATACTGGAAGAGCGTAATTATCAGCCCCTCGTGGGAGACGAGGGCGGCTACGCACCATCGCTTTTTTCAAACGAACAGGCAATGGAGCTCTTGATGATGGCCATCGGCGAAACAAGCTACACAGCCGGCGAGGATGTCTTTATTGCTCTTGATCCGGCTGCCAGCCGCTTCTACAAAGACGGATATTACGATCTGCATCGGGAAAACCGGTCTCTTACCACGACTGAGATGATCGAATTCTATGTTTCATGGTGTGAAAAATACCCGATTATCGCCATTGAGGACCCTTTGGCTGAGGACGACTGGGAAGGATGGAAGGAACTGACACAAAAAATTGGCGATAGAGTCGAATTAATCGGCGATGATATCTATGCTACAAACAAAGATCTCCTTCAAAAAGGCATCGACCAAAAAGCCTCGACCGGTATCCTGATCAAGCCAAATCAGATCGGGACCTTGAGCGAGACACTGGCAACAATGAAAATTGCGGCTGATGCCGGTTTCAAGATTATTGTCTCCCATCGCTCCGGTGAAACGGAAGACACTTTTATCGCTGATCTCGCAGTTGCCATGGGCACAGGAACAATCAAAGCAGGCGCTCCTTGCAGAGGTGAGCGTACAGCAAAGTACAACCGGCTGATAGAAATTGAGCAGACGGGAAGTAACCCGATTTTGGCCGGATGGGATACCGAGGGAAATACCGGGTTTAATCAATTTGCAGATAAGAAATAGAAAGAATAAAAAAGAAAGCCGCGAAATGCGGCTTTCTTTTTTATTCTTGAGTTTTATACGCTTAGTTCACGTATGACATGACTCTGTTGTAGTAGCTGTAAGAAGGGTTGTAGCCCCATAATGCCTTATGGACATCAGGGTAACCGCAAGCCCTCAGATACTCAGCAGCTGTAAAGATAGCATCATAAACATTGCCGATATCTTTGATACCGTCGCCATTACCGTCAACCGCATGGCGGTTAAAGGTAGAAGGCAAAAACTGCATCGGTCCGGTTGCACCAGAAGGGTTGCGGAGATAAGTCGATCCAGCACTGCCGGATTCAACTTTATGAATCGCTCTCAAAAGACGGGGGTCAACACCAAACTGTGCACCGGCAGCTTCGTAGATGGCTGAAAAATCAGAAGGATCGGTATAAACACGCCGTTCCCTGCTAACTGTTTCGCGAGATTTGGCTGCCAGAGCTATGCGCTTAGCTTCAGCTTCGCGCTGTGCCTGTTCAGCTTTAACTCTGAGCTCAGCTTGAGCCTGTGATTCACCGGGAACAATTTTCGGTAAATCAGCGTTGATTAAAACGGGTTGGGCCGAGCTGGCATCAAATTTAACGTTGCTGGTTTCCTGCGCAACCAAAGGTTGGGGGACATCAATCTTATGAAAAGTGTCTGAAATAGGTGAGGAAACGATAGCTAAAATTGAGGCGGCTGCCACGACTGAAAGCTGTTTTTTATTTGTGTTTTTGATGTAAGCATCACTCACCCTCCTGAAGAAACGTTTGAGTCTCTCGATAATGAGAGGCATTAGTTTATTAGGAGTATCGGCGGGGAAAATTCAATCGTAAACGCCTTATTCCTAAAACCTTTTTTAATTAAAAAGACTTGGGCTTAACCTCCAAGTCATGTATATATTGTATCATAAGTGAGCGTATTTGTCAATACTCTACGCTCATCCTTACTCGACAGATTGGTATGATAGACAAATATGCGCTACTTGTCAATAGATATCAATGTGCAAGCTCTTTTTTGTTGCAATCTACAATAATTTTGAGATAATTGATCTAATTTCCGACCTTTTTATAAGGAGGTTTTAAATATGAATACAGAAATAAGAAACAACGAGTGGCTTGAGATGAAGCTCCATTACATCTGGGAGCGTTATTTTAGTGATATCAAGAAGCTAAACCATATCCAGATCTTTTATGGACGAAATGCAAAACGGCGTCTGGCCAGTATCCGCCAACAATCCCGCCACCAGAAGGATTCTGATACCCAAATCAAAGTAACGGGTTTTTACAAGGATTCGCGTGTCCCCGAGTATGTGATTGACGCAACCATTGCCCACGAGTTGGTTCATTATTCTCACGGCTTCGCCTCACCGCACCCGCAATATTATAAGCATCCTCATCGCGGGGACATTGTCGACAAAGAGCTCAAAAAGAGGGGGTTGGGACGTGCACTTTCTCTGCAAAAAAAATGGCTCGAAAAAAACTGGGCAGGTATTGTCACCTCGCAGAGAAGCTCAACGGCCACAAGACAGGGGAGAAGGAGACCGCAATCTGTTAACTTTTGGGCAAAAATTGCGTACAGTTTCGGCTTAATAAATTAGGAGACATATGGATGACTGCATTTTTTGTAAAATCATTAAGCATGAAATCCCGGCTCAAATCATTTATGAAGATGATGAGATAATGGCATTCAATGACATCCACCCTCAGGCACCGGTCCATATACTTTTGTTGCCCAAAAAACATATCCAATCAGTCGCAGCATTGTCCGACCAGGACACGATCTTGGCAGGCAAGTTGATATTAAAAGCGCGTGATCTGGCAGAGAAATTGAACTTAAAAAGTTTTCGGCTTGTCGCAAACTCCGGCGAAGACGCAGGGCAATCTGTCCCGCACCTTCATTTTCACCTTCTCGGCGGCCGCAAATTAGGCCCGATAGTCTGATATATCTAAGATTCAGACAGTCCTTGCCATTTTGGGCATTTTTCGATATAATCACTTAGTGATATATTAAGTTTCCTATCCGGAAGGTGGTGAATAGATTGATCGAGGTCAGACGAAAGGGTGAAGAGCGAACCGATGTTTTGGTTAGACGTTTCAACCGCGAGGTCCAGCAAAGCGGTATTTTAACCGTAGCCAAGGGCAGACGCTTCTTCGAAAAAGACAGCAATCGTGGTGAACGTCGCAAATCCGCCATCCGGAGAAACGAAATCAACAAACTCAAAAGGGGCTGGTAAATCTGAATCAAGAATAGGGACGAGGATTCATAATTCGGAGTTAAAATGAACTTAAAAGAGAGTATTGAGAGCGACTTCATTGAGTGCTATAAGCAGAGAGATGAGGAGCGGATCTCTATTTTGCGTATGATCAAAAGTGCGATTAAAAACGCCGAGATTGAAGCAAAGACAGAACTCGACAATGAGGCCGTTATTAAGGTTTTGCAGCGAGAAATCAAGCTGCGTGATCAGTCTGCTTCAGAGTATCGCAAAGGCAATCGCCCGGAGTTGGCGGAAAAAGAGGAAAAAGAGAACGAGATTATCAAGACTTATCTCCCCGAGCAGCTTGATGACGCCGAGCTGACTGATATTATCAAACAAACTATTATGGAGACCGGGGCCTCGGGCCCAAGTGATTTCGGCAAAGTCATATCGGAAGTTATTAATAAATCTGCCGGAAGAGCCGACGGCAGCAGGATATCCAATCTTGTTCGAACTCTTATCAATTCTAAATGAATAATTTCTCCAAAAGCGCAAAGATCCCGTTTTTTACGGCCGTCGCCGCGGGGATTATTGTCGCTATATTCTCCTCACTTGCCTTGATGCTGATACTCTCTTTCGACTTTACCGTTTTAGGCAAGTTTATTGTGATACTATCCGGCGCAATACTCAGCGGAGTCACGCTCAGCATGGGCGGGCAATTTTTTTTGCCTCTTTTCTCACAAATCACCTCCGTCTGGCAAAGAGTCTACCGGTTTGAAAGCCTATCTCATCCTTTGCTTCTCCGGCTTTCTTACGAAGCCCCAGGGACTTTTCATCATGCAATCAACGTGTCAATTCTAGCCCAAAAAGCCGCCAAAAAGATCGGCGCCGATTCTTTGCTTGTGCGTGTCGCTTCGTATTATCATGACATCGGCAAACTAGAAAATCCCATCCAATATATTGAAAATCAGGCCGGGAATGAAATCCCCCGTGACGAGAACGCCGAATCCATTCACCGGGAGGCAAATAAAATCATCGGCCATGTCAAAAAAGGAATGGAAATTGCCCGCCAATATCATCTGCCGGAAGAGCTGATTGAGATAATTTCAGAACATCACGGCTCCACAAGAGTGCTCTACTATTACGAAAAGGCCAAGGAACAGGGGCTGCGGATCAAAAGGACAGATTTCAAGTACGAAGGCCCGGCGCCACAAAGTCGGGAATCCGCTATTTTGATGCTGGCGGACTCTTGTGAAGCCGCTACGAGGGCAATCCCAAATCTAACTTCTATGATTATCGCCGAAACTGTCAACGCGACATGTGAGGACAAGATTTCCGAGAAACAGCTCAACAATTGCGGGCTCACGCCTCATGAAATCGCTGCCGTCAAAACATCGCTCACGGAGACTCTTGACTCTATCTATCACCAAAGGATTATATCAAAATGATGCAGATCGATATAAACAATCAGACGGAGATGAACGTGGATGAAGAACAGGTCCGTTCTGTCGTTTTGAATGTCATAGCTTACTTCAAAATAGAAAATAGCCAGATTGAGATAGACTTTGTCAGGAGTGAACAAATCAAACAGTTAAATGCACAAGCTCGTCATATCGATAAACCGACCGATGTTCTCTCATTCCCGCAAATTGAAATCGGGGGGCATAAACCACATCTCGGAAATATCGTGATCTCGCCAGAGGTTGTCACGGAAAAAGGCGAGGATATGGAATCCGTTGTCAAACATGGCCTTCTACATCTCCTCGGTTTTGACCATGAGACCGACTCGGAAAAGTGGGACGAGGCAGCCAAAAAAATAAATTGCAAACTCTAGATAGGACAAAAATGAACACCAAAAATGTATCCGGGAGCAAAGAGGAACGCTATTGCGACCCTAAAGCCGAGATCAATAATTACAGGCCTTTTGACACAAGGAAGTTATTTTCCAGTTTTGACAACGCCATTAGGGGAGTTATTTTTCTCTTAAAGACAGAACAAAATGCCCGGATCCATGTCATATTTGCCGTTCTTGTTGGTATCTTTGCCTACATTTTGGAGGTTCCGCGCCTCGAAGTAGCGGTTTTATTCATGGCCGTCATAATGGTTTTGGCCATTGAAATTATCAATACGGCAATCGAAAAAGTCTTTGATGTCTGCCATCCCGGCGATCACAATCTAATCAAATTTGTCAAAGATGCCATGGCGGGGGCCGTCCTTATCAGCGCCATTATTGCTGCTGTCGTAGTCATTCTGATATTTCTGCCCTACATCAAAAAGGCAATCTTTTAATGTTGCAAGGGTTTAGTTTTTAATATAAAATCTTCTTATAGGTAAATAGGGAGGGACGACTGTGCATGATCCCAATATTGTAGTCGGTATCGATATCGGCAACACAAAAGTTATCACGTCTATCGGCAAAGTTGAGAACGGTGCCATCGATGTGATCGGTTTAGGCAAAAGTGAAAATCAGGGCATCCGAAAGGGTGTTATCGTCGATATAGAAGAAACGGTCTCTGCCATCACAGCATCCCTTGAAGAAGCGGAAAGGATGTCTGGTTTTGCTGTAGAGAGTGCTGTTGTCGGAATTTCGGGACCTTTCATCGAATCCGAACAAAGCCGGGGGGTAATCGCAGTCACCAAACCAGACGGCGAGATCTCTTTTGAGGATATTGCCCGTGTGATTGATGCCGCCAAGGCGATTCCGAGCAAGCCCAATCGCGAAGTGCTTCATGTCCTGCCCTTTAATTTTATTATCGACGGCACTGAGGTAGTCAAAGATCCGATCGGGATGACAGGCATCCGGCTGGAAGTCATTGCCAATATCGTCAGCGCCTCGTCCAATGCCGTCAAATCACTTGCCCGTGCTGTGGAGCAGGCCGGCATCAACATTTCTGAGCTTGTTTTTACCCCTCTTTCAACTGCTAAACTACTTATGTCAAAACGCCAGATGGATATCGGCGCGATGCTAATCGATCTTGGTGCCAGCACTACTTCTTATGCAGTTTATGAGGAAGGTGAGCTGGTCACCTGCGGCGTAGTCCCTGTCGGCTCGATGCATATCACCAATGATCTTGCCATCGGTCTGCGGACGAACCTTGATCTTGCCGAGATTGTCAAAGTGAAATACGGCTATGCTCTGCCCGACAAAATCGGGGAGAAAGAGGAGATCGACCTCTCTAAGATTGATAAAAATGAAGAAGGTACAGCCAGCTTGCGCTATGTCGCCGAGATCATCGAAGCCCGTCTCAATGAAATATTTAACATTATCCGTGATAATTTAGTCAGGCAAGATTGCAATACCGCCCTGCCTGCGGGTGTTGTCCTCACTGGCGGCGGCGCACGGATCGACGGAATAGTTGAAATGACCAAAGAATTGATGCGGCTGCCAGCCCAGGTCGGCAAGCCTGCCGTCGAGATCTCCGGCCTTATTGACAAGCTAGATGATCCACTATATTCTACAAGCATGGGTTTGATGTATTGGGGCAAGGATAAAACCGTTGCCCACAAATCTATGAATTTTGAGATCCCTAATCTCAACGGCCTCGTTGGAAAATTCAAGTCTGCATTTAAGAATTTTCTTCCCTAAGTGTATTAACTTTTCATACCAAGGACCAAAATGATCGAAAAGAATTCTGATCTGGCTAATTTCGCTAACATCAAAGTTGTTGGTGTCGGCGGCTCTGGAGGGAGTGCAGTAACACGAATGATAAATTCGAAACTGCGTGGTATTGAATTTATTGCGATAAACACTGATTCGCAGGCTCTTGCCTTCAATGAAGCACCGATTAAGATCCAGATCGGGAAGGAATCAACTCGAGGACTCGGCGCCGGCGCAGATCCGGAAGTCGGACGCAAGGCGATAGAGGAGAATAAAGAAGAAGTTTACGAAGCGCTAAAGGGTGCCGACATGGTTTTCGTGACCTGCGGCATGGGCGGCGGTACCGGCACCGGTGCTGCTCCTTTTGTTGCCGATATTGCCAAGGAGCTTGGTGCTCTGACCGTCGGCGTTGTCACAAAACCATTTTCATTTGAAGGCCTCCGCCGCAAAAAGATCGCCGAGTTGGGCATCGCTGAGATGAAAGAAAAGGTTGACACACTCATCACGATACCAAACGATCGTTTGCTTCAAGTCATTGATAAGAAAACTTCGCTATTTGATGCCTTCGGCATCGTTGATGATGTCTTAAGACAGGGTGTCCAAGGTATTGCTGATCTGATCATTTACCATGGCCTCATCAATGTTGACTTCGCCGATGTCAAAGCCATCATGTCTGATGCCGGCTCAGCACTTATGGGTATAGGTCACGGCACAGGTGATAATCGTGCGATCGAAGCCGCCCGCGCTGCCATCGACTCTCCGCTTCTCGAGCTTTCAATCGATGGTGCCAAAGGCATCCTCTTCAATATTACCGGCGGTCCCGACCTTGGTATGTATGAAATTGACGAGGCAGCCAAAGCCATCACAGAAGCGGCTGATGCAGATGCCAATATTATCTTTGGTGCAATTATCGACGAAGCCATGCAGGGCGAAGTGAAAATCACCGTCATTGCTACCGGCTTCGAATCAGAACAAAATAAAACTCAAAAGAAAATGTTTACTCCTTCAGAGCGGCCTGTCTCCGATATTCCTGCTTCCCAGATGCTGCGGCGAAACGAGCGTTCTTCCTTTTTCCAGCCCGAGCCCGAGCAACCAAAGATCGAGACAATGAAGCCGATGCAAAAGGAAGAAGAAGATGAGGATGAGCTGGAAGTCCCGGCATTCATCAGACGAAAATTAAAATAGCATTCCCGTAGGGGCTATTTTATCCCGAGCGATAGTCGAGGGATCTCATACATAAAAATCAAACCAAATTAAAAGAAAAATGGCCGCAAGGTCATTTTTCTTTTAATTGATTAATTCGGCAAATACCAGAAACTATCAACCCTATGCAGGCATTTTAACCAGCGTAGGGTTTTTCTTTACAATTTAAATAATGAATGGTATTAAAAAGAAGCATTGCTATGTGGAGACAACAAAAACACTGGTGCAATGACGCCACACAGATGGAGGCCTGATTTAATCTAAGCCCCGATGAGGGGTAAAATTAGGCTGTCTGGGTATGTGCCTAGACGGTCGGCAACCCCCAGGGCAGCGAGGACCCGCCAGTCTTTCTGCCCTGGTTTTTTTAAAAAATTACATTTTTCTAAAATCAACCGCTTTCTATATCTAGTATTGACTACCATATCTTGTATAAATATAATAAGTAAACACTAAATATTCGATTATTCGTTATACCTATTATGTTGTGTCCCGAATGCAAAAAATCAGATAGCAAGGTTCTTGATTCCCGGAGTGATGACCGCTTTATCCGTCGCCGTCGTGAGTGCTTGAGATGCCATTACCGTTTCACGACATACGAGCGCGTAGAATCGCCAAGGATCAAAGTGATCAAACGGACCGGCGCAATGGAAGACTATCAGCGGTCCAAGCTGGCCAAAGGCATCAATCTGGCCTTGGAAAAACGGCCCGTGACATGTCAGCAAATTGAGTCGATAATCGATTCGATCGAGCATGATGTCACAAAGCTCAAATCAAAGTTTATCACCAGCAAACAGATCGGCAAGTTTGTCATTGATCACCTCAAAGAGATAGATGATGTTGCTTACCTGCGCTTCCTATCGGTTTACAAAAGCTTTGGCTCTGCCTCAAAGTTTCAAAAAGAAGCGGAAAAATTAACACGTAAAGATTAGTTTTAATAAGGAGTAAAATGGCACAAGCAGAAGTGATTAAACGTCCCAAGGACAAAGCAGAGTTCGATAAATTGATCTCAGGCGGCAAGCCCGCTCTCGTCGATTTTTATGCAGAGTGGTGCGGTCCCTGTCAGATGATGGGGCCGATCCTTGATGATATGGCGACCAGCTTCAAGGATATCGAGAAAGTCGAAATCATCAAAGTCGATATCGATGCACTAAACGACGTAGCCGGAGAATACGGCATTATGAGCGTTCCGACTTTTATGCTGTTCAAGGATGGCAAACCGTCAGAAACGCTCATCGGCATGCGTCCGCAAGAAGAGCTGGAGCAAAAGCTCAAAGACGCGCTTAAATAACATTGCAAAACAGCTGATTATTTGTCATCTCGAGCCATACCAGCGGCAGGCGAGAGATCCCAATACCGCGTACAGCGGCGAATATTCGATGCAAGCTATCTTTTTGCGTTGGCTTGACACATTAGCGCTTTTGCTATAAAATATTCCCTTGTGCACCACTCTGTGACGCGAAGGAGGTATCAAGACATGCGTCTGATTATGTGAGTGGCGCCCCGCGTGGAGGCTCGTCTGCTACTGCGTGCATTCGCCACAGAATGCCTGTAGACGAGACTGGCATCGCCGTAAAATCGGTAAATATCTCAAGCCGAGCCACGATCGGGGCGCCACAAATAAAACCGCACAACAACCCGCCGGAGACCCCATCACGCATGGTCGCCGGCCTTTTTTATGAAACCACTTGACGTCCTGTCAAGCAATTGAAATAATAGTGTTACACTAAGTCAACTTAGTGCGGACGAAGGGAGACGATATAGAAGTCTCTAAAAAATTGGGCCAGGATTCACTTCTTGGTACAAACTTTACACCCTTCGTCCTCACGGATGAATCACCCCCCGAGCGGATTGCTCAATTTCAATCATCCGGCACAGCCGGAAGGGAGTGACGAGTATTGAACCGAAACGCACCCACACCAAAATGGCGCTGGCGATGACCGGCACGATGATGAAGAAGCGCATCGAAGAGAGCGGCGCGGAGCACACGGCGGAGATGACGGCGATCGACATCGGCGGCGCGGCGCTGGCGCAGCACAAGTAATCCATGACGGGATTCACGTGCTGAACAAGCCAGCAGTTCACGAGCGACCCGCACTTCCGGTACTATACCGAGAAGGGCGGGTCGCCCACACACCTTTAGTAAGGTGTTTTTGTTGTATTGCCTTGACAATACCAAACAAATGATGTATAAGTACTTCATCCCTTGCATCATTTATATATTATTCAAGTGCGAGGGAGGTAGGCGTCAGCCGTTCCAGGCGCCTGCCTGCAATCATACCTAGGAGTCCGGTTTTCCGGGCTCCTGATCATTTTTGGGAGGAGAGGTCGTACAGCCCCTCTGTACGGCACCCGCTCTGTGGCCACCTCTTCGGTCACAGAGTTCTTTTTTTACCCCTTGACTTGTCATGATCAGCTATGTTATAATATATGTGTTGAAAAGTTTGGCGAGAGCCAAGGTAATCAAAGCTCTTTGATGAACCCCCCGCATAGCATTATGCGACGTGGGGGGCCACCAGAGAGAGCAACCGTCCTACAAGGGACGGTTTTTTTGAAGCTTGACCTTCATTTGGTTCAATCGTATAGTAGGGATGCCGCTTTACGCGGACGTGCAACCACAGAACGGAGGACAATGTGATGTTTACATCACACTCTGTGCCCCCGATCGGGGGCACGACAAGACTCGGCATTCTGTTGAATTGCTGAGCCATCTTTGTTCAATTGGGGCGTGGCCTCTGCTATCCCCCCTTATGGGTGCGAACAGGCGATTGTAAAAAGCCCTGGGCGAACGCTGCCACCGGTGCATCAGACTACGGATCCATTCCGCAGGTCTGATGCACCGGATTTTAAAAAAGACGGCTGCAAGCGGAAAACCACCTGCAGCCGAGCTCGCTCTCAATGACGGCCCCCTGCACTCGTTCACACGTATGCCCGCCAAATCGAGCATTCATATTTTAAACTTTGTGGGCGATATATCAAGCAATTAGGTGCCACTTAGTCATCGGAGATAGAGTTTATTTGTTTATCCCTCCCTTTTTAAGTATAATCGGCTCATGCAACAGGATCTTTTTACAATCAACAATGAGTCAAAACACATCCTTGATGGCCTCAATCCGGCACAGGAACAAGCCGTAATGCACAAAAACGGCCCTCTTCTGATTATCGCCGGCGCCGGTACCGGCAAGACGACCGTCATCACCCGCCGTATTGCTTATCTGATCGAGCAAAAGGTCGCTAAACCCTCGGAGATTTTAGCTCTTACCTTTACCGAGAAAGCAGCCTCTGAAATGGAGGAGCGGGTTGATACTCTCGTGCCATATGGCTTTACCGATATGTGGATTTCAACCTTTCATGCCTTTGGCGATCGTTTGCTCCGAGATTTTTCGATCGATCTGGGGCTGCCTGCCAACTTCAAAGTTTTGACTGCGACCGAGCAAGCGATCTTTATGCGTCAAAATATTTACGCTTTTGATCTGAATTATTTCCGCCCGATCGCCAATCCGCTCTCGCACATCCAGGCCATGCTTTCGCACTTCTCACGGCTAAAAGATGAGCTGATCAGCCCCGAACAGTACTTAGAGTTTGCGCAGAATCAGCTTCAGTCTTGTCATTCCGGACTTGATCCGGAATCCCGTCAATGCGTAAGCGGCAAAGAGACCCTGAAACAAGTTGAGGATGACAAAATAATTGAAGCTGAGAAAACGCTTGAGCTTGCCAATGCCTATCAACGATATCAGGATTTGATGATCCAAGCCGGCAATCTGGACTTTGGCGACCAATTATTTTTGACCTATAGATTGTTAAGGGAAAATAGCAAGGTCTTGACTGAGTGCCAGAGCCGCTTTAAATACCTCCTTGTCGATGAGTACCAAGACACCAATTTTGCCCAAAATGAGATCGTCAAATTATTGGCCAGCAAAGACGGCAACATCACCGTGGTAGGGGATGATGATCAATCGATCTATCGCTTTCGCGGAGCATCCATCTCCAACATCATGGATTTCAAAACTTTTTATCCCAAGACAAAGCAGATTGTTCTAAATAATAATTACCGCTCGACGCAGGAGATCCTTGATTCATCATACAAACTCATACAAAACAATAACCCCGACCGGCTGGAGATCCAAAACAAGATCAACAAGCGCCTGATTTCGCCAAAAAAAGGATTGCAGCCCGAACTGCTATATTGCGATAATCTCTCCTGCGAAGCCGACAAGCTCGTCGAAAAAGTCAAAGAGCTGAAAAAAGAAAATGGGCTCAAATACAACGACTTCGCTATATTGGTCAGGGCCAACAATCAAGCCGAGCCCTTTGTCCAATCCCTAAATGTTGCCGGTATCCCGTATATCTTTTCCGGCGCATCCGGCCTGTTTGCTCAGCCGGAGATCAAGATGCTGGTGGCTTTCCTGAAATGCCTTGTCTATACCGACGACTCTCTGGCTTTTTACCAACTTGCCACTTCGGAAATCTACAATATCACACATGAGGGGCTGGCTGATTATTATACTAAGGCCAAAAGATACAACCGCTCGCTTGCAGACATAATCGATCGGCAACAGCAGCCGACGCTGGACCAGAGCGATGATGTCATTCAGACCGAATTTGCCAAAATGAAAGAGCTTATTTTGGACGTCAAAAAATACTCCGAAAAGAAAAATGAACCCTGCGGCGAAATCCTATATGAGTACTTAAAAGAGAAGAACTATCTCAAAAATCTTTCGGAAAATCAGACTGTAAGCAATGAGCTAAAAATCCACAACATCGCCAAGTTTTTTGACCGGATCGCCCAGTTTAATCACTCGTCAGACGAAAGGGGAGTGCTGGCTTTCTTAAATAACTTAGAATTAATTCTCGAGGTAGGGGATGAAGTCGCCGCCTCCGATATCGATCCCGATATCGATGCCGTCAATATTCTGACTGCCCATGCTTCCAAAGGTCTGGAATGGCCGGTCGTATTTGTAGTCAATTGTGTTGCCGACCGCTTTCCCTCACGCCAAAAACGTGATCCTTTGCCGATACCCATAGAACTGGTCAAGGAGCATCTGCCGGAAGGGGATTTCCATCTGCAGGAAGAGCGCCGGCTTTTTTATGTTGCCTGCACCCGTGCCAAAGATTATTTGTTTTTAACGGCGGCAGAGGACTACGGCGGCAGGAGAAGTAAGAAATTATCACAATTTGTCATGGAACTCCTTGACCAGCCGCAATCCGCCAGATTGAAGCACAAGCTTTCGCCGGTCGAGAAAATTGAGCGCTTCCAAAAGGTAGAGATAAGGCACAAGAAACTGCCCAATAAGTTTACCGCCGAGATATTGAAGCTCTCCCGTCAGCAGATTGATGATTACTACTCGTGCCCCAAAAAGTTTTACTTTGCCCACGTCGTCAAAATCCCGCTGCTTGAAAATCAATACCTGATGTATGGCACTGCTATCCACGCCGCTCTTGACCACTATTTCAACCGCAAGATCAGGGGGGATAAGCCGACTCTCGACCAGCTGATCGCCGACTACAATACTGCTTTCAAAAATGTCGGCTTCATCACTCGCGACCAGGAAGATCTCCGCCACAAACAGGGAATATTAACGCTCAACCGTTTTTATCAGGAAGATCAGGAAGCGCCGACAATACCAGCCAAAGTCGAGGAATCCTTTGAATTTTCGGAAAACAAAGTCAAAATAAACGGCCGGTATGATCTGGTTTGCGCCCCGCGAACCCTCCCCCTGCCTGAGGGGGAGCAAGAGGGGGTGGGAGCGAATAAAGAGGGGAGGCCAGGTGGGGTGGGAGCAGAAGGAAACATCCCCGAAATCAAAGACTTCAAGACCTCCGATGTAAAGGAGCAAAAAGATGCCGACCGCCGGATCAAAGATTCAACGCAGATGATGATCTATGCTCTCGCTTGGTATGAAAAATATAAAGTTATTCCCAAAACTACGCTGGTCTTCATTGAATCCGGCCTGACAGGAAGCAAAGTCTTCTCGGCCTCCGATCTGGACAAGACGAAGCAAATGATCTTTGATGTAGCAGAGGGCATCCGAAATGAAAAACTCGACCCCAAGCCCGATCTCTTCCAATGCAAACAGTGTCCATATAGCGATATATGTCCAGAAAGTAAGGTATAACACCAAACTTTTTGTCATCCTGAACTTGATTCAGGATCCCAAAGCAATGAATCAATACTATATCTACATTATGTCTAATAGAAAAAATGGTGTTTTATATATTGGAGTTACAAATAATTTAATACGACGTGTATTTGAGCATCGGGAACATCAAGCCAAGGGCTTTACAGACAAATATAATCTTACTAGGATTGTTTACTATGAAGTGGCTAGCGATATAACAAGCGCAATTACGAGAGAAAAACAGCTTAAAGCTTGGCGACGCCAATGGAAAATTGATTTAATAAACAAAGCTAATCCTGATTGGAGTGATCTCTACGGTGGGATAATTTAATAGATTCCAAATCAAGTTTGGAATGACATAAGTTGGATTAAGATAATTGGAAAAGGAAAACAATGAATCGAGAACAAGCACTCAAATTATTAGACGAAAAATTGACCAACAAAAACCTTGTTAAGCACTCGCTGGCAGTGGAGGCGGTGATGAGAGCGCTGGCAAGGCATTTTGGCGAAGATGAGGAGATATGGGGGATGGCCGGTCTGCTTCACGATCTTGATTATGAAGTCACAAAAGATGACTGGACTAAGCATGGCTTAATCGCCGAGGAGTGGCTCAAGGAATATAATTTGCCAAAAGAAATATTTGAAATCGGTCAAGATCACAATGCCGAGGCATGGGGGAGAGAGCCAAAATCAAAGGCTGGCTGGGCAATCTATGCCACCGATCCCTTGACCGGGCTGATCACCGCCACGGCTCTCATGAATCCCGAGAAGAAGATCGCTAATATCAGCACCGAATCAGTGCTCAAAAAGTTTAAAAACCTAAAATTCGCTGCCGGAGCAAATAGAGAACATATCAAGGCATGTGAAAACACTGGTCTTTCGCTTGAAGATTTTATCAATGTCTCCCTGAAGGCAATGCAATCCATCGACAAAGATCTAGGGCTCTAAAAAGAAACGTGCCTGCACCACCACGAAGGAAGTGCAGGCCGTCCAGATGTCACAGCCCAGATGAGTTACTTGGTGAATTCGTAAGCGAGATCGCAGAGCCCGATACAACTCTTATACTCTTTATTCGCGAACAGGGCTTCAGCCCCTGCGATGAGATATTTGAGCTGCCGGATCAATACCCGTTCTTCTCCACGAAGTTGCTGTGTGATCGCGAGAGTGTCCCGGGCACTCGCCAGATACAACGGCGCCGTTTTTTCGTCATATTCCCGTACAAGAGTCCAGGCAGCATCGCTGGCTTGCGCCGGATTTATCTTCTGGACATCCTTGACTCGCTGGTTCCATGCTAGTTCGGCTTCGGGACGCAAGTGAGCGCAGAAACCCAGCCGGAGCAACCCTTTGAAAAGAGCGCCCCAAGCGTTGTCGATATCCTCAGCAGGACTTTTTCGCGGCATGATACTCCTCCTCTGCAAACATACGTAGAGGCTGTGACAACTTACTTTTAGCAAAATAAGCGCTAAATTGCTATGCCTTTCGACTGACATGGGCAATGGAACCTCCGGCTAGTCTGATTTCACCGGGGTTTCTTTGTTATATGGCATTTTAGCTGTCTTTTTGCTATCTTTATTCCGACAATCGAGCGCTGACTTTCCAACGATCGGAAGGAGGGAAACATGGCGGCGCATTCTTATCAATCAGTAGCTGCACAGTGTATCGGCAATCAATCTCCTGGAATCGCTGATCTTCGATCGAGGATATTTCAGTCACCGATTAATGAGATCCCGTCGATATCAGGAGCGCTGTGTGGAGATGAAAAGGCTGTCAGATTGGTCTTCAAAGTATTGTATCCGCCGGATTCAAAAGCGAAGATATACCGGGCATATGAGCGTTGGGCTGATCTGAACTTCGGCATAGCCGAAGGACTCATCCAAGGGATAGGGACGCAGTCAGATGCTGGGATCATTGCATTGATGGCGGGCATGTTGCGATATCATATCGCAAATGCAAAGGTTTCGAGAAATACCGATTATCCCGCACTGGCACTCCGTGAACAAGCGAGAGAGATCGAACCCAAGCTGACAGCGGAGCAGATTGCCGAGCTCGACAGCGCCCTATAGCGCATATTCGCCCCCCTTGGCGCAGAGACCTTCTTGGTCCCGCCGCCAAGGGGTTTCTGTTTATTCTGGGCTAAGAATCTGCTAGTATAGTGCCATTCTCACGGCGGTGAGAAAGAGGTATTTATGTTAGCATATGATCTTATCCGCAGCCAGGATGTCAGCCGACAGATGGCAGAAATTTCGAGACGAAGAATGGCTATCATCGCGGATCCTGATGCACAAAAGGCGGCGCTGGCCGCAGCATTGTCGGATAGCAGCGAAGAAGTCGCCTGGGTCGCGCTAGAAATCATCGATCCCAAAAGGAGCCCCAAGCTCAATAATGCCCTGTCTAATAAGGGCGATGCCTATCTCACCATCGGCCTCGCCCTCATCGAAGGATTGGGCAAGCAGCAAAACCCCGCGATGCAAGGGCCGCTCTTCAGCCGGCTGACCGACATCCGTATCTGCGGTCTCAAAGGCACTATCCCGGAAGGGATAACCGGTCGTCTGAAAGAAGAGCTGGCAAAGCTCGACCTTACCAACATCGCCGAGCACCTGCGCCCATGGCCTGCAGGGGAATTGGAATGTCCCTGGCACCGCGTTACTGAGTAAATATCCGCCCTCACGGCAATGAAAATCCTCTTTCACCGCCGGGAGGGTTTTCGTTTTTTTATTAATAATTCCTTGCTTTTTTGCTATATTAGACTTATGAAACTAATAGTTGTCCGACATGGTGAGACAGAGGAAAACAGTAAAAAAATTATGACAGGGCAAACTGGCGGCAAGCTTACAGAGCAGGGGGGAGCACAGGCCAAAAAGCTGGCGGAGCGGCTAAAGAATGAAAAAATTGATTTCATTTACTCCAGCGATTTACTGAGGACCAAAGAAACGCTCCGGGAAGTCTTGCATTTTCATACCGCCCCCGTCATTTACGATCCCTTGCTTCGAGAGAAGTCTCAGGGGGTTTATGATGGAAGACCGCTTCAGGAATATCTTGATGCAAGATCGCAAATTCAGGATCGCCACTGGCGGCCAGAAGGCGGCGAAAACTTTTACGATGTGAAGCGGAGAGTCCGGAAATTTATCAAATATCTCCAAGCAAACCATCAGGATACAGATGCTATCCTTGTTGTTACACATGGCGGCTGGAAAAACATCCTCTTGAGCTATCTTCTAGACATTCCGCGAAAAAATGCCTTTTTTATCGACTTCCAAAACACCGCCGTCACTATTATCGATCTTGATAAAAATGGCAAACACAAGGTAAAATTACTTAATTGCACCAACCATCTTTAATAATTATTGAGAAATTAGGCTGAAAGTATGATTGAGAAATTAACAAAAATAAACCGACTCATGGCTTGGGTACTCCTTGTTGCTATCTTGCTATATGTCGTTACCGGCTATGGAATGACCAAAGGATTGATCGATCCCAGTCTGGCTGCCAAACTTCATCTTAGCTACCTTGCTTACCCCATGATAATTGCATTTATTTATCACACAGCGTATGCAATCCGCCTGGCATTTATCAGATGGCGGATATGGAATACTTTTGGCAAAATACTTTTACTGGGATCCTACATTCTACTTTTCGGCGGCTTTGTCTTTGTTGACCGGTATTATCAGCCACAGTCAGCAGAAAAGGCAGCAACAGAATCTACCAGCAGCTCATCATCGTCGGCCGCCTCTACACCTTCGAGCACAAGATCATTCACCGCTACTCAGCTGGCTAAGTACAACGGCAAAAATGGCAATCCCTCCTATGTCGCCGTCGATGGCAATGTTTATGATCTTTCGGCGGTCTTTAAGGACGGATACCACGCTTCTCACTACGCTGGCAAAGACCTGACTGGCGCCTTCTACAGTCGTCATGCCAAAAGCGTATTATCTAAATATCCGATCGTGGGTAAGCTCGTAAAATAAACTTGATTAGTTGATAAAAGAGGATTATGGCTTTAGAGCAAAATGTTTCATTGGCACCATTTACAAATTACAAAATCGGCGGTCCGGCCCGTTACTTTTTGGAGTTTAAAAACGAAAATGATCTCATAGGCGGAATGACAAAATGGCAGGAAATTGCAAAAGCCGAGGGGTTAAAGGCAGATCATATCTTCATCCTTGGGAGCGGTACGAATGTATTGTTCAGCGATGATGGATTTGACGGCCTTATCCTGAAAAATAACATAGAGTTTATCAAGGAATTACCCGACGACCGGCTGGAAGTCGGCTCATCGGTTTCCTTTAAAGAATTAAATGAGTATTGCATCAGCCACTCCCTATCAGGGCTAGAGTGGTCAGGCGGCCTGCCCGGTACTCTAGGCGGTGCAGTATTCGGCAACGCCGGCGCCTTCGGCGGGGAGACAAAGGACAATATTGTCCTCGTCAAAAGCTTTGATCTGGAAAATCAGAGCTTGGTCGCGCGTACCATCGAGGAGTGCAAATTTAATTATCGCAACAGCATTTTCAAAAATATGCTATCGGGTAAGGAGATTATTCTTTCAGCTGTTTTGCGGCTTGCAAAAGGAGATCGTGAGACAATTCAAAAATTAGTTCAGGAAAAAATCGATTATCGGGAAAGCCGCCAGCCGCTTCAATATCCCAGCGCTGGTAGTACATTCAAAAATGTTGACCTCAAATATTGCTCAAAAGAGCTTATCGATGCATGCAAAAATGAAATTAAGAGCGATCCCTTCCCTGTGATTCCGATTGCATTTTTAATATTTAAAGCAGGATTGGCCGGAAAGAAAATCGGCGATATTATGGTCTCTCCTCAGCATCCAAACTTTTTTATCAATCTCGGCAAGGGGACAGCAAGTGATGTCCAAAAGCTTATAGCCCTGACTCAGGAAACTATCAAAGAGAAATTTGGCGTAACTCCCGAGCCGGAGATTCGGATTATTGAATAAGAAAAGCCCCTCGTCCAAAAAAGTAGGAGAGGGGCGGAAAGCGCGCGCTGTGCCGGGGAATCAGGAAAGCTGACATGATCGGAGCCAACTCACAGCTCCTAGCCAGACTGCATCTAAATTCACCCGGCACAGACTCTACACATGTGCTCTTTGAAAACAGAGGATGTCTTATCCGAGCGGATAAGTATTCAGGAAGGTATCGGGCTTCCTTCTGACTCTGCAATCGTCAAGCATTTCGAGCACTAGTAACATTACTGCTAAGTAAAACGATTGTCAATGAGAACGCTTGTTCTATTTTTGTTCGGTATGGTATAATCAGAGGCGTAAGAATTAAACTGTAAGTAATAAGGACGGGGTTGATCATATGAATACAATTACTATCGTAGTAGCGGTCTTTGCGGCAACGCTAATTGGCACCATCATCGCTAATATTCTTTTGCGCAAGAAAGGCAAAGTCGACGAATCCGGCTTAGAGGATAAAATCTCGCGAATATCGAGCGATGCCCTGCGTAATAACACTGAGCAATTCCTGCAAATGGCCAAGGAAGTGCTCAATTCCCAAAAGAATGAAATCAAAGTCGATCTTGAAGGCAAAAAGTCTGCTATCTCCGAACTGATCGGGGAGATCCGTAAAGATCTGCTCAAAAATGAGGAGCGCATCAACAAAAGCGACGAGGATCGGGTAAGGTCATTCTCGGCATTACAAAACGAGCTCAAAAGCTACAAAGAAATTACCGGTGACCTCAAAGTCAGCACAGAAAAGCTGAGGAGCCTGCTTTCCAACAATCAACTCCGCGGAGCTTTTGGAGAACAAATCGCTGACGACTTGCTTCAAATGGCGGGGTTCGTCATCGGCCAGTCCTATACTAAAAATGAAGCCCAGGACACCCAATCCACAAGACCTGATTTTACGATCTTTCTACCGGACCAGACGAAAATCAATGTCGACGTAAAATTCCCATATTCGTCGCTCGTAAAGACGATCGAGGCAGACAATGAAAACGAAAAGAAATCACATTTTCAGAAATTTCGCGCTGATGTTAAAGAAAAGATCAAGCAGGTCTGTACCCGTGAGTACATTAATCCCGAAGAGAAGACTGTTGATTTCGTCATACTCTTTATTCCCAATGAGATGATTTTTAGTTACATTTATGATCAGATGAATGATGTCTGGGAAGATGCAATGCGCAAAAAAGTTATACTGGCCGGTCCCTTCTCTTTTACTGCAATCCTTCGGATGGTCAAGCAGGCTTATACCAATTTCCGTTACCAAGAAAACCTTCAGCATATCATCGGATTGATCCAAAAATTTGATGTCGAGTATCAGAAATTTACCGGCGAAGTCGACCGGCTAGGGGAGAGGATCAATTCTGCCAGCAAGCAATTTGATGTTGTTGCCAATACCCGCAACCGCCAATTGACATCAGTGGTCGACAAGATTAAAAATCAGAATATAGTTGAAGAGCAGGAGCCATTAAAAATCTTGGATAAATGAAGAGATATCAGATAGTTTTATCAATAGTCCTTGGTGTTGTGATTTTCGCCGGCGCGTTTTTGGGTTATTATCAGCTTAATAAACACAGGCAACCAAATATTATATCTGCCAGTGCAAACGAACTAACAGAGCAAAGCAGCAGCTCTTCGGCAATTCCCATGCAAACTGAGAGCTCTGGCGTTTCTGCCGCGCCAGCCAAAATAGCGGATCAAAAAATCCCCATACTGATGTACCATCACATCAGAGACTTTAGCGATCCCAATGATCAGATAGGAACAAATCTCTCTGTCTCTCCAAACTCTCTTGCTAGACAACTAGATCTGATTGCACAAAGGGGATACACGACAACGACTTTTGAGCAGCTATCCCTTGGCAAAATTGTTAACAAACCAATAATACTCTCCTTTGATGACGGCTATGAGAATTTCTATACTAATGCCTACCCTGAGCTAACAAAGCGGGGGATGACTGCGGTTGTATTTATCATTACCGGACTTCACTCCGCCGACTATCTTACCGAAGGACAGATCAAAGAAATATCCGATGCCGGCTTTGAGATCGGCTCTCATACTATTTCACACCCTGATCTAAGCAAGAGTACGCCGGGCAAAGTATTAAGCGAGGTGGGGGAAAGCAAGAAAAGCTTAGAGCAAATTACCGGCAAAGCGGTTCATGGCTTTTGCTATCCTTCTGGGAAATACAATCAGAGTGTCATTGAAGCGATTCGAGAATCCGGCTACAGCTATGCAACTACTACCAAATCTGGGATAGGCGACTTCTCATCACCTTTTGAGTTATCCCGATATCGCGTCAATCGAGACACAGATATTAATACCTATATACCATGAACAAACAATCCCTTCATGTTGGTCAGGATGACCAAAACAAACGCCTTGATGCATTCCTTGCCGGGATTTACCCGGAATTCTCTCGCGCATACTTTGTACGATTAATAAAGGCAGGCAAGGTCTTGGTCGACGGGGAAAACGAGAAACCAAGCTTCAAGGTTCAATCAGGTGAATTGATAGTTTTCGAACATTCAGAACCAGAGATTCAGACGGATCTTTTGCCACAAGCTATTGATCTCGACATCATCTACGAAGACGACAATGTTATTGTGATCAACAAACAGCCCGGTCTTTCTGTTCATCCGGGGGCAGGCAATTATCAGAACACTCTGGTTAATGCCTTGCTTTATCATTTCCCGAAGATAAAGACAGCCATCTTTGAGCCCGGGAGGCTAGTTTCTGAAATAAGACCGGGGATAGTACACCGACTCGACAAAGATACATCAGGCGTGATGATTATCGCCAAAAATAGCAGCGCCTTGCACCTTTTATCACGGCAGATTCAAAACAGAGAGATCGCCAAGAAATACTTGGCGGTCGTCTATGGGTGGCCCCGTCATGAAACCGGACATATCGAGCAACGTCTGGTCCGAGACACAAAAAACAGAAAGGAAATGACCATCGCGAAAGAGGGGAAAGGCAGACTGGCTAGCTCGGATTATAAAGTGATAGATTTCAAAGAGACAAAGGATAAATCGAAATATGCGCTTGTTGAGTTTGAAATTCATACCGGGCGGACTCATCAGATCAGAGTGGCAGCAAAAAGCATGGGCAATCCGATTCTTGGCGATCAAACCTATTGCACTAAAGATAGCCGTCGGCTTGCAAATATCATGCATATTAAACGCCAGCTGCTCCATTCTACTCAATTAAAAATCAAACTACCGCACGAATCCGAATTTCGCCAATTCGAGGCACCTCTTCCGGAAGATTTTAAAGCGATTTTATAGCTATCTTGCACTAATTTGCATAATTCGTCATATATAATTTGACTATGAATTTTTTTTTATGATAAATTATGAAGTACTAGGTCGTTAGAACCAATTAAATAAAAGGAGCTAGAATGGATAGGGAGAGAATAACGATTTCCGTGCAAAAATCAGTTTTGCATAAAATCGATAAAGTAATCGACGGCAGCAAAATCAGAAACCGTTCTCATGCTTTTGAGACTTTAGCTCTCGAAGCGCTTAACTCACAGCCAGCTAATAATGCAGTGATTTTATTAGGGGGAGATAAGGCGCTCAAAGCCGTACCGCATGCCATCGATTTTATCAAAAAGCTCAAGAACGCCGGATTTGAACATATCACGATCGCCGTCGGTTTTCTCGGCGAGAAAGTAAAAGAGACAATCGGCGATGGCTCTGATTTGGGAATTGAGATATCCTACTCCGATAAAGGAGAGGGGTCCGGGGGTGCCTTGGCGGCACTGAAACAAAAGCTCAGTAATACTTTTATCGTTTATAATTGCGAGGACTCAGCTGATGTCGATTTGGCCAAACTTCTCGATTTTCATCAAAAGCATAGATCGCTTGCAACCGCCGCAGTAGCCGATCTCAGCGATTTGCAAGGCATTTATGTTTTAGAGCCTGGCTTCTTTGAAATCATTCCGCGCGGATTTTCGATGCTTCCGGACATACTCGAAAAAGCAATCAGTCTCGACAAGGCAATCGTCTACCCGATTTTCGAGGAATAGTCTAGATTGACGAAAGAAAGACTGATATACTTGTGTTAATAATGAGGAGTTTCTAGCCATGCGGACAAAACTTTGGATTACTTTCGGGGCGATACTACTTGTAATTGCTTTTGCTATTTTTATCGATATCCCGCAAAGCCCTCTTTGGGGGCACAAGGTAAAAGCAATGCTCGGATTGGATTTGGTTGGTGGAACCGAGCTCACTTATCAAGCAGATTTATCTCAGTCCAAGGACAAAGTAAAGGACCTGGATAATCTTAAAAGTATTTTTTCAAAGAGAATCAACGAACTCGGTGTTTCTGAGCCGACCATCCAGACAAGCGGGGGCGACAGAGTCATCATCGAGCTTCCCGGTATTACCGATATTGACAACGCGGTCAAAAAGATCGGCGACACTTATGAATTAGTCTTCATGACACAGGGGACAGCAGAAGACGGCGTCCAGCTCAAGGATTATTATGACCCCGAATTTACATATCCGGGGTATTGGGTAAAAACCGATCTAAGCGGCAGAAATCTAGTCAAAGCTGACGCAACCTTTAGCGGGGGAACATCCAAGACGTCGCTTCAGTCTGATCCCATTGTGAGCATTCAGTTCGATGGTGCCGGCAAAGAAAAGTTTAGGGAATTGACCAAAAACAATGTCAATAAACAGATTGCCATCGTTCTCGATAATACGATTGTTTCCGCCCCAACAGTTAATGAAGAGATCCCGAGCGGCAACGCTCAGATTTCCAATATGAAGGATATCAAAGAAGCTCAGCAGCTAGCCAAACGCCTAAATGAAGGCATGCTGCCGGTGCCGGCTAAACTTATTGGTCAGCAAAATGTGGGCGCAACCCTCGGTCAAAACTCTCTGAAAGAAAGCATCGTCGGTGGTATTGTCGGCTTGATGCTTATCGCCATTTTTATGATTTCCTACTACCGTTTCCCTGGCCTGCTGGCGATCTTTGCATTATCCGTCTATGCAGTTATTACTTTAGCAATCTATAAAATTATCCCTGTGACTCTGACTTTGGCTGGCATCGCCGGCTTTGTCCTCTCGGTCGGTATGGCTATTGATGCCAACATACTAATTTTTGAAAGGATGAAAGAGGAGTTGCGCTCCGGGAAAGAACTCAACCTCGCTATTCACGATGGCTTTGGCCGCTCATGGAATTCCATTAGAGACTCGAATTTTTCCTCAATTATCACTTGCCTGGTACTTTATTTCGCTACAGGGTCCGGGCCTGTGAGAGGATTTGCGCTGACACTTTTGCTTGGTATTTTGGTTAGTATGTTTACAGCTATTACGCTTACCAGAACGGTGCTTCTGCTTTTATCAACTAGCCCGCTAAAGAGGTTTATCCATGTTTAGAATAATTAAAAAATCCTGGGTCTGGTTTAGCATCTCCATCGTATTGGCCGTTGTCTCAATCGTATCCATTTCAGTTTTTGGCCTCCGTATCGGAATCGATTACAAAGGAGGCACTGTGATCGAATTTCAATCCGCCGAGGCCGGCCGCATCAATAGCATCAAAGAAGTGTTGGATAGCGAGAAATATACAGGCTACCAAATCAAAGAAAGCGGCACGGGCAGTGTGATAGTCCGTCTTCAAACCATCTCCAATGATGAGCATAACGCCTTAGTTCAAAAAATCAAAGGCAAGCTGCCTGACTATACTGAGACGCAATACAACACTGTCGGCCCGGTCATCGGTCGTGATCTCACCAACAAATCGATTCTTGCAGTGGTACTGGCCTCCATCGGCATCATTATTTATATCGCATTTGCCTTTAGGAAAATCCCAAAACCTCTTTCTTCATGGAAGTTTGGGGTCTGTGCTGTGATCGCCCTGATCCACGATCTTTTGATCACGACAGGTTTTGTGGCATTGATGGGCCATTTCTTTGTCTGGATGGAGGTTGATGCCCTTTTCGTCACAGCGCTTTTGACAATAATGGGATTCTCAGTGCACGATACAATCGTTGTCTATGACCGTTTGAGGGAAAACTTTATTCGCCACCCGCATGAAGATATCTCTCTGGCTGCTGAAGAAAGTATCAACCAAACACTCGTGCGCTCAATAAATACATCCATGACAACCATCATTGTGCTGACAGCGCTTCTAATCTTTGGCAGCAGCTCGATCCATCACTTCATCCTTACGCTGGTTTTCGGCATTATCATCGGTACTTACAGCTCAATATTCAATGCGACTCCGCTTTTCGTCCTATGGCAAAAAAAGAGCTTGCAGACTGCTAAATAGCGGTGGGGGAGAGGGGGAGGGGAAATCTGTAATTTTATAATTTGAATTATATTATTCTCACTATTATAAAACAGGGAATGGCAATCGGGAAAAATAGATTGTAAAATAAAACTATACAAACTTTATAACTTTACGGACTTTATAAACTTTCTAACTTATTTATCATGTATTTAATCATTCTTGGCTTAAGCTTGGGGCTCGTAATCGGCGGTTTTCTGCAATTCGACATCCCGCCAGAATATGCCCGCTACAGTGCGGTCGCTATTGTCGGTATTCTTGATTCGCTCATCGGAGCGATCCGCGCTTCTATCGAAAATAAATTTGAGTTAATGACATTTCTGACCGGACTTGGTTTCAATATGGCCATTGCCGTCCTCATCACCTTCTTTGGCGATAAGCTAAATCTGGATCTTTACCTGGCTATCCTTGTGGCCTTTATGATACGGATTTTTTCAAACATCGGGCTTATAAAGACAGCAACTATCTCTAAGTTTCAAAAACGCATCTCCGAGAAATCAAACGGATGATCAATTAGACCTCTCATCACAAATAATGTCTTAAAATGGCTTGTAGGGATTTTTGTGCGTATATGGTGCAATTTGGCGGTGTGCCGACTGGCAAAAATGCCGGAAGCCATAAGAAGCGCTTAATCTATGAAAGCAGTAAGAGCTAAGAGTTCGATGAGATAGGCTAGGCCAGGACAGAGCCAAAGTCCTTTGTGCCATATCCTTTCAGATCAGCCATGAATAAGAGTTTTGTTTATAAACAGGGGAATAAGGGGAGTACTCTCCGTACAATACAATGTCGCATTATGTATGTTATACGACATTATTGACCGATCAAAGAAGGCCTCTGTGCTTGATGATGTATTTTGTGATCGCCAAATAGCCACTCAGTATTTACGATAAATATAACTCTGAAATATGAGCTTTTATTCTGTCTTTTATTCCTAGTTCTATTTTTTCCCTCAAAATGTTTTGGCTGGATGGAGAGATTGAGAAATATCGGTAAAAAATAAAAGTGCATTTTTCGACCACTCCCCCGGTTCACCAATCCCCCGCCAAAATTACAATTTTATGGGTTGTCCTTCTTCGATATTAGATGCATTAGATGACGCTGAGTTTGAAGATGAATCACGAGGATCAGGATCAGGCATAGTATTATCGATTTTGACCGTTTCGCCGTTGTTGAGCTCCCCCGGCCTCGGCATTTTTTGCTCAGTGCTTAGCTGCTCAACAAGTTCCTTTGATTCGACTTTTGCCGGCAAAATAGGCTGCGGCTCTTTTGTAAGCTCCAAAGACGCAGTATCAGGTTTAAGATCATGCACGGGCGAAGAATGCTCTGGCTGAGTAGAGCTGTTACTCTCAACATTTTCTTTTTGCGGCGCTTTCGGCTGTTCGTTTTCAGGTATACTTTTATCGGCCTTCGCCTGTTGATCTTTTGATTTGTCATGATCATCCTTGGAGGCTTTTTTGTGTCTGTGCCCATCTGCCCGGACCGGATTGAGCCCCTTTGTCGCTTCTACTAATTGGCGGGCATTCTCGTCAACTAATGTCCCCGACTTCCGAAGCTTTTCTTCGTCAACTTCTTCACCAAGATACCATTTTACGCCGCCGCGCGCAGTCCTTTCTTTATAAAGTTTGCCGTCAAGAATATTCTGGTATTTAATATATTTCGGCTCCTTGGGCTCTTTTGGTTCCTGGTCCCCTGCCTCGCTGCTCTCAGTCTGAACTTTTTCCGCTACTTCTGGCTGAATCTGCGGTTCGACCGGAATGACCGGTTCCGGTTTTTGAGGAATAACATCATTAGCTTTAGATTCAGGAATAGAACTATGACTCTCCTCTATCCGCCTGCCATTTGGCATGGCATGTTCAGTATTATGCTCGACTTGTTTGACAGCGGACATGGATGGTTTATTAGATGAGAGAATATCCCTGCTGGTAGTCGAACTTGCATATCCGGTTACAGGTGTTTCCTGCTTTTTAACAAGCAATGCCTCGAGCCCGCCTTTTTTGAAAAGCTCGGCCTCTTGCTTCAGCTCCTCGTCTTCGCGACGGCTTCGGGTGTTAATCGTCTCTTCGACCTCCTGTCTTGCGTTTGAATATGCACTATGGGAATGCGCAATTACCTGCTCGATATTGCCAGAGACACTTTGGACCGGCGGCAAAGTCCGAGCCGAAAAAGCCGGTGCCGAGACTCCGTTGACCAATAACTTAATGTAAATGTTAAACTTGTCCAGATTGACAAGGTCGTTGGTCAAAAATACCGGCTCGTATTCTTTGATCAGTGCATCGGCATCAGTACCGCCGACTCGGAAAGTAATCAGTGTGCCGGCATTACCAAAAACAGCGTCCCTGACTTCCTCAGGCAGTTGTGCAATATATTGATGCGCCACAGTCAGACAGAGATTATACTTTCTCGCCTCAGACAAGATCACCTTAAAAGAATCGGTCGCAAAGTTTTGAAACTCATCAACGTACAAGTAGCAATCAGGCCGTTTATCGGCCGTAACATTGGCCCGGCTCATCGCCGCCAGCTGAATCTTGGTTATCATCATCGCGCCAAGCAAGGCCGAGTTGTCCTCGCCAATCTTGCCCCGAGAAAGATTGACGATCATTATCTTTTCATTATCCATAATCTGCCTGATATCAATGCTGGATTTTGGCTGGCCGACAATATTTCTGATCGTCGATGAAGCCAAAAATTGTCCGACCTTATTTAGAATCGGCGCGACCGCTTCAGTTCGGAATTTATTATCAAATGAAGCAAATTCATTGAGCCAGAATTCTCTGATGACAGGGTCTTTAACATGTTCCATGACAGCATCCCGAAACCGCGCATTCGTCAACATCCTCGGGATATCAAGCATCGTCGAGTTTGGATAGTCAAGAAGCGCAAGCACAGTATTTCTCAAAATATGCTCAAGCCGCGGACCCCATGATTTATCAAAGATCTTCTTGAAAATACCGACGAAACCGGATGCAACCAAACCTTTAAAATCATCATCAACCGATTCAAGAATATTAAAAGCAATCGGAAAGTCACGATCTGACGGATCAAAAACCACAACATCATTGATCCTGTTGCTAGGGACACAAGCAAGAGCTTTGTCTGCTGTTTCGCCATGAGGATCAACGATAATAACTCCCCTGCCTTCTGCGATATCATTAACAGCCATATTTTCAATCAGTGTAGATTTACCAACACCAGATTTACCTACGATATAGATATGACGACGGCGGTCATCCCGTTTTATCCCAAATTCGATAAACTCATTCCGGAAGTTCGTTTGGCCCAGTACAGTAAAGTCCGATGATGGAGTATTATCGCGGATTGGTAAATTGGCAGGCGGCTCGCCCTTCTTCGATCCCGACCAGACGATATTTGGAGTTGCTACCGATGCATGAGGAAAGTGATATAGGGATGCAAGCTCTGAAATGTTAAAAATCTCTCCGTGGCCTTCAAATGAGCGGAATGCATAATCTTTCCACTGGTCTTTGTTGTTGAGATATATGTCCCCGATCTTAAAACCATTGAGGTTGTTGGTGTTGTACTGCTTGAAGGCAGCCGCCACATTTTGACAGCGCATCCGGGCCGACACAGGGTCCGGCGAAATTGACATGATCCGGATCTTGCTTTCAAATCCCAGCTTGGTGATCTTTTGCTCAATGCTTTTGAGCGCTTCTTCTACTGAGGCTGGCAGTTTTACTTCTTTGGTATCATCTACCATTTCGCCAGGTTTGAGCACCTGGAGGAAAAAGTTGCGCAATAGCATCAAAAGCCCCCGCAAAATTACGCTGCCGACTGTATTGTTGGTCGGCTTGACTCCGGTCCGGACGGAATTGACCCGGCGATGCCCCTTTTCCTGCCATTTATCACCGATTGGACTGATGACCATCTGAAACCAGACCTCTTCTCCCTGATTGAGTTTCGTCATCACCGATGTAATCCCAGATATCGGATCAACTTCAAAATCGGTGAATTGCTTGATAGGATAGACGTCGGGTTTGTTTAAGGACAGCTCAGCGACAGCAAAATTGGTCGAGAATACATCGATGTTCGAGGCATAATCATCAACTTCATGTATCTCCACATTGGGATATTGAGCATATATCTGCCCCTCAACAAAGTCCTTGAGATGCACCGGCAGATATGTATAAAACTGAATGTATTTATCCTTGGCGACGATCTCAAATGAAACATGGTTTTGGAATTTAGCAGATTCGGAATATATGCCGTGAATTGAGGCAAACATTTGCTCGGCGTTGAGAGGAGACTTGTCGTTTAGTCGAGGCACATCAATCCGCAGTACTGTATATTCCTGTGAGTTTAGCCACTCAATTTTCCTGATTTTGCGGTTTATATGATAAAGCGCCCACACCAGATAAATCGGTCCGATGATTAATACTGCGTAGATTAAATAAAGTATGAAGTTCATGAAATATATTAAAAATTCGTCAAAATTGACTACAGAATTATTATATCAGCTTTTATTAAAAGTAAAAGCTTATTTGAGAGCGTATAGATCTTTTCCGGACTTCGTGAAGATAGGTTTTGTCTGTAGATTGATAAGGATAGTATTTTTCTTGACAAGACGCTGCTTTAATACCTCTTTGACAATCTGATCGGCTGATAAGCCGGTATTTTTCTTAGAGAGAATTTCCTGGATGATATCAGCGACAGTCCCCTCTTTATAGCCCCATTCGGCAAGAGCATAAATGCCGCGGCCAACGAGGACAAATCTGGTATCGGCAATCAATTCGTTGTGAACAGTAGCTTTGACAATCTTCTTGCCATCAAATTTCTGATCGCCGATCCGCTTTGCAATATCTTCGAAATGCATCGGTTTGCCATTTTTGCGCAGGATATAATGAATCTTGTCTCTGACATTTTTAGGATTAACTTCCGGCCAGGTAGAAAGGCCGATAAGACCTGCTTCCGTTTTGACTAGTTTCTTGGATATATGAGGAAGCTCCGACAAAAAGGCAACTTTATATTTCTTGTGCTCAGGATTGGAATCAACGAGGACATCAATTGTTTCCGGCTTCTTTGTTGATTTGAGATGATCTACCCAGCTGTTGATCACACTGACTGCATCCTCTTTAGAAAGAGATGCCAGCATCCATCCATCTTCCAGCTCCTTGGTTTTTTCGATCTTGAGAATCTGCGGCATGAGTACAAGGATCAGGTGTAGGGAGTTAAATTCATTCTTGTTGGCCCACAAAAGTTCATCAAGAAACTTCTGGCCGATTTTCTCGTGGCTGGTAATCCCACCGTGCTTTTCGAAGGTTTCGATAATTTGCTCAATATAGGTGCTGTTTTGTTCGACAAAAGCTTTGGCCAATTTCTTTAGCCCTTCGCGCTCGATCTGACGAATTCTTTCCCTTGAAAGGTTGAGTTTCTTGCCAATTGCAGAAAGAGTTTTGTGCTCCGTATCAATGCCAAAACGGCCGGAAATTACATTCCGTTCATTTTCTTTCAGCGTTGATAAGGCTTGCGCCACAACCTTGTAAGGGGAAAAATTCTTGATTGTCATCATTACCTTTCTACTTGGATTCTAATAAATTTTCGACGGCCGCCCATTCGGACGGTAGGTCTTTCGGCACCAAAATAGTCAATTTATCGCCTTCTTTGGCTTTGAAAAATGTGATAGAAGCCGGCAAGACCTGATACTCATTGCCGTCATCGCACAGGACCGTAAACCTGCCTGCAGACGCTTCTTCTAGTTGACCGATTTTCTTTTGGCGCTCCACAGGACCAATTTGTTTATATTGGAATGCCCCGTCAGACATAATTGTCAGTTTTAAGATGTCCCCGGAGACTAACTTTGACTTTGAAGCATAGTTAGCGGGAATATGAAAACTCTTTTTATCATGAGAAATCATTTTCTCCCCGTCAAAGACACCTTCGACAATATTTTCGCCTTCTTTCGAGTCGGCAATTTGCTCGATCTTTTCTGAAATTTCTGCCGAAAATAAAAGCTTTTTTGCCTGACGTAAATTGCTTTCAGCCAGATCAAGCATCTGTTTTATAGAAGCCAACTCTTTCTCGGTGAGCATTTCTTGCCTGTTTTGTTTTAAATTTATTAACCGCTGATATCTTACCACAATAATATCAAATCGTCAACAAAAAATAGTTCGTAAAGTTCATCAAGTTTATAAAGTCGAAAGAAATGATTATCGATAACAAAATAGGGCTTTATAAACTTTAAAAACTTTCAACTTTAAGAACTATAGTGTCGGTTGGGATCCCGTCGACTGGAGCCCGGGAAGATCGATAGTGTCGACTTTGGATCGTTCCAATATTTCCTTTTCGACCACTTCCTTAGGCTTGCCGAATTTCAATCTTGAAAGCTCCTTGATTGCGGCTCCCAGTTTAGGATTGCCTTCATAATCATCCGGCCAGATACTGGCACCGTTAAACGGCCGCGTCGGTGCACCATCGATTAGTTCTTTGATATAAAAATTATACTTCTCGATTGTCGTTAAGTCCTCGACTTTGAGCGGATCGAACTCCTTGACAAAAAACTCCGCGTCCCCTGCTCCCATCCTAAAGGCAATCAACGTGCCGGCATTACCGACGACAGCAGCCCGGATCTTTTCGTCCAATTGCTCTATATACTGGTTGGTGATGCAAAGGCCCAGTTTGTATTTGCGCGACTCTGATAAAATTGTAGCAAAAACATCGGTGATAAAATTTTGAAACTCATCAACATAGAGAAAGAAAGGGATACGGTCTTTTTCCAATGTATCCTGCCGGGAAAAAGCGCCCATCGCGATCTTTGAAACAATTATCATACCAAGTAAGAATGCATTTATCTCACCTATCATGCCCTTTGAAAGATTACAGATTAAAATCTTTTTGTTATCCATGACGTCCCGAAAGTCAAAGGAAGATTTTGTTTGACCAATAATATTCCGCATCATATCATTAGTCATAAATCGTCCGAATTTGGAGGTAAAATAATTTAACATTTCTGATTTATGGAAATCTGCCGTCTTCGCTATTTGCTTCTCCCAAAATGATCGTACGACCGGATCAGTCACATACTTCAGTCTGTCTTTCTCAAATTCCGGATCGGTGAAAAGTCTTGGCACATCGATGATCGTTCCGCCGTCGGGATGGGACATCAAAGTCAGAGCGGCGTTTCGCATCCAATGCTCAAATTGCGGTCCGACCATACCAGTCTGGTTGGGATCAAATAATTTATAAAATATCTGGATCGATTCTTGGACAAGAAAATCTCGCTGATCCGGGGTTTTCCATTCAAGCATATTTAGGCCCATCGGACGTTCCTTGTCGGCCGGATTGAAGTAAATTACATCATCAGCTCGCTCTTTGGGAATATGATTCAATATCCACTCTGCGGCGTCGCCGTTCGGGTCAAGATAACAAACCCCGTGTCCGGCTAAAATATCCTGCAATATCATATTTTGGAATACGACGGTTTTACCTACACCAGTTTTTCCTATCTGATAGACATGGCGCAAACGATCTTGCATCTGTATTCTGATCGGCTTTTCCTCCCCGCGGTAAATCGCTTTGCCTACGACAGTCCCCTCTTTGGGCAGATTTGGCGGCGGTGCCTCTCGCCTCGCCAAAAGCCATCCGATATTCGGCGTATCGACATAGCGATTGGGCAGATGAAAGATGCTGGCCAACTCCTCAGTATTAAGAACATACCTTTGAACTGTGCTGAATATTCTAAAAATATAGCTGGCAATTTCTACCGACTCTTTTCGTGGTCTTCGTACGGCAAAGCCGTTACTGTCGGGCGAGTTAAATTGATTGAAGGCAGCAGCAATGTTTTTTGCCGTTTGGTCAGCCCCCTGTTTCGTCGGCCCGACGCCGATAATCCTTATCTGGGAGTCAAATCCCAACTTCGCGCATTTCTCGCCGAGAAGTTTGACCTGCGCCTCCTGCTGAGGCGTAACCTTAAGCGGATTCTTTGGATCATACAGAGCGCTATGCTCTTCTTCGGTGTTTCCGCTTGCCGATTTCCCTGCTGCACCCAAAAAGTTAAAAAAGCTTTCGCTGGCACGGATAAAGGGAGAGCTCGAATAAGATATCTTGGACTTGCCATGTTGGATACTATATGCAATACGCTCGCCCTGCAACCGCCAGATTCCGTTTGTCGGACGAATCAGGATTTGGACGCCTGCCATTTCATCCGCAGAGAGTCTCGACATCGAGTTTGACAGAGCGTTGAGGGGGTCTTCCTCAATATTCTTGTAAGTTTTGATAGGAAATATATAGCGCTTGATCAGATTGAGATTAATAGCACTGACAAATAGCTTTTTGTCCTTGGGAAATATTGAGTAATCTCGGTCTTCTTTGATCTCGGCATATGGATATTGCGCCTGGAGGTTTTTCAGTATGGTCGCCGAGATACTTCGCGGGCAGCCGACATAAAAGTTGATCAGCGCATCTTTAGCGATTATCTCAACCGAAATATGCGGCTGACCTTTGAGCTGCTTGTGGAGCGCATAGTCAAATAATGAATTAATATTTGCGTAAAACGGCTCTATAACAGAAAGCATCTCCTGAAAATTTTTGCGCTGGTCGTCCTCCTCTGCATGGCGCTCTTTTGGCACTGCTATTTTGAACATCGTCCAGTCTTTGGTCAGCTCGAGTTGCATCCGCCGGATCAGCATTTTACGGATATAAAAGATAAGCCAGGCAATGAGGCCTGCTATTACCAAAATGACAAATAACCAAAAAAACCACGGCAGTCCCCCACTCGCTACCGTATCGTTTGAAAATGCGTATGTATCCCCTCCCGTTTCGTACATCTTTAAGCTGCCTTATTTAGTTGTTCCTGCGATGCTGGCGGTTGCGCTGGCGGCAGTGGTTGGATCGGCGTTGCCGATTGCTCTGGTATCTCAGCTTGATCTGCTGTTTCGTCCGCCCTTTTTACGGATACATCCGCCGCTCCGCTATATTGATCGCTGGTGGCAAAATTATCCTGTTTGACCGCCTGATTGAAAAAGCTATACATGTTGTGAGTGAAGTCAAATTCCGGCGTTTCTTCTCTTGATGCTTCCGCTACTTTGGCTTCAGCAGCCGCCAAATCTTTTGGCGCTGCAGCCGGTATCGTCTGCTGAGCAGGTTGGGCCTCAGGCACATCAACCGTCAGAGTATCATCTTTCACGGCTTCTTTTTGCTGCGTTATCTCGGGTTGAGCTTTCGGGATGACCTCTGTCGGAATCGACGGCTGGACACTATCGACTGTCAGCTGATCACTACTCTCTGTATCCGGATTGATCTCTTCTATCGGCTGACCGCTGTTTTCCGTATTCTGTCTTCTGTCTTCTGTCTTCGGTGTTCTGTTTTCCGTACCGTTGCTATCCGCAAGCTCTCTTTGCACGCCATTACCTGATTCTCCGATTTCACCGACTGGGTTGACATCATTGACCTGTATTTCGGCATTGCCGTCGACAATTGTCTTCCCCGGGATGATCGGCGCAGGATCAACAGCAATGGGCTCTCTCTTGGCTACAATATCCGGTACTATTTTATCTTCCTTGTCCATCTTCTCAGCTATCTGCGTTTTGGCGGGGTCAGCTCCGAGACCTCTTTTCTTGAGAAGTGCAAGCAAGATCATATTCAGTAAGTTTTCGCGTAAGCTGTCATCCTGGATGCCGGAATTCGGATCGTCTTCATGCAATCTTATCTCGTACTCAACCCTTGCTCTATCTGATTTGTTTTCTAACAGATAAGGTATGAGTTTCTCAAGATCATTCTCGATTAAGCCGGCAGCATCCACAGCTTCTTTTACATCAGGATGTTGCTGGATGGCGCTGATCTCCAGACGAACATTTGGCAGTAGATTTTGATTGCCCCTCCCCGCCAAAGTCGTTTGCCTGTCAGTTAACATCGCATTGAGCTCATCTATCCGATCTTTGCCGACTTTTGCTCTTTTATATATCGGACGGTACTCTTTGATAAGATCGACAAACTCAGCAAATTCCCTCGAAACTTCGGCCGAAGATAGAACATTTGGAGTTTTCTCTTCTTCATATTTGACTGGATTGTTTTCTATGGTCTCTGAAACATCTCCTCGATCGCCTGCTGTATTTTGTGCTAATAATTGTTCCTGAAGCCAAGCCCTCGTTTCTTCAAGGGCATTATCCAAAAGATCCTTCCGCTGTTTGTCGTCAATAACACTGTTCATTTTTGTTTTTTTACGAAGTAGTGCCGCCGCCTTTACCTTTACCGCCGCCGCCTCCTGCCATTTTGTCTTTATAGCGAATGTCTGCCGGAGCAGTCGCGCTAAATATCTGTCTCAATTCTTCAAAAGTCTGAGTATCCGCATTAGCCGGCCGCTTGATCTCATTTGGTTGAGGCAATGCGCCTCTGCCGCTATAGATAACGACTGAGCCGTTGTCCTTGGCAATCTTGCCGATCACGTACCAGCTCCCGCCAATCAACCAGATTTGATTCTCTTCCAATGCCGTGGCACCCTTTCTCAAGTCTGATATCTCCTTGTTGAGCTCATTCAATTGTACCTCGTGTGGATTCTCTGCTTCCGGAGTAGTTGTACCGCCTGATGGCGAAGGTGCAGCCGTTCCACTCTCAGCCGTCTTCGTCGGCTTGCCCAATTTTGTCGGCATGAAACGGGTCATCAAACCATCTACCCTGACTATGACACTATTTATAACTTTGTTATTGTTGTCCAGGATATTTACTCTTGCCCTCGTCTTCTGATCGGCAAGCTGAGAGACCATGACCTTCTGCCCGGCAAGAATTTCAATCGGATCAGCGGTATCTCCGGGCACCTCAGCGATAGTCTGGATACTGGCGTTCGCCCTATTTTTTGGTTCCCAGACATCACCCGAGTTTGGCACCGGCACCAACAAGCTTTTACTTAATTGCCTGATCGCCGGATCAACTGAACGGCTCTCGATGTAATCAGCAACGGTCTCCGCTACCTTGGACGATCCCCTGATCAACTCATCGCCCTTGTGGCTAAAGACCCTGCCATCATTGGCTCTATTGCCGTTGGCATCCAAGGCATAAAATCTCAACGTACCATCGGCATAACTGATGATCTCCGCCATGATTACCCCTCTGTCATCAAGCGAAGGTAGATTCCAGAGAGAGCCCGGTAGCAATTGGCTTTTGAGAACATCAAGGGTCGCCTCTCGGTCTTCGGCCACCGGCTTCTCCTCGCCCGTGCGGCCCGGCTCGTTAGATATCTCAAATTGCGTGTTGCCCGGCTGTCTCCTGCCCCTCACAGAGAAAACTGCCTGCGCCTCAGGATTACGAGCAAAGCCGGCGTGCGCAAATGCGTCTGCAGCCCTGACGGCCCCTGCTCCGGCCACCGTCCCCAATCCGAGGATCCCCGCTCCCATATCTACCGATAAAGCTCCCGAGAGAGCATGGACACCCGCCGTAGTATTAAATAAAAATCTCGCTCCGGCGCCCCAAGCCCTGACTGTCTCCAACCTCCGTTGGCTATTGGCATGAGCTTGATCGGCTGCCTGGATACGTTCAATCACGCTCTGGATTTCCTGTCCGAGCGTCTCGTTATGGCCGACAATTCGACCAGACATATAGCTAGTATCATCATTTTCATTTTGAATCGCCCCCGAAATCCTCTTGGCGTCTCTGATGCCTCGGGCTCGCTCTCTATCCGCATTTTGCCTCTGTGCGATCAGAGCAAACTCGGGAATGGCTTGCACGAGCTCACCGACAGCATCAGCCGCCACCGCAGCCCCCAGTCCAAGCGCGGGCGGAAACACAACCGAAGCAGCATTCAAACCGGCTGCCGCCAGAAATTTCAGGCCGACTTTGATACTCTTGCCCAAGACAGTCTCGTTTGCCCATTGGTTGAGATTGCCCAGCCAACCGCCGCCCCAACGGCGCTGGCGGTATTCCTGATCTGCTTGCAAATATTGGTGAGTATAATTTTCTGTGATCCGATCCAGATATTCGGCATTGAGTTCGTTAACTCTCCCCTTTTCGTCAAAGCCGACCTTGGCCTCGTGCGAACGGTCTCGGTCGCGGGCCTGCAAAAAGGCCTGATCGGCCGCATGAATCTGACCTATCTCCGGCTGCCCTGCTCCATGCGGAACACCCCAAAGATTCATATCTCTGGCGACCAACCCTTCGTATTGCTCTTCCTCTTCATTCCTCGGACCGATGTTGCGGATTTCAGCCATCTTTAGTCCTTGTTAGATTTTTGCGATTCTTCCTCAAACACGCTTTGGCTCTTTTGCCTGACCTTCTTTGTCTCTTCGTAAAGCTCAAGCTTGAGCTTCAACGCTTCGGCGCCATAAAGCTTTTCCATATCGATCTTTTTTTCTGTCAAAAACTTCTGCGCATTCTCGCCGTCCTGTTTTTTTATCAACTCCGAATACAGGCTGCGATCTTCTTCGGAGAGCAAATCATATAATTGGTCGGCCACGCGGGTATCAAGCGTTTTCTCTATCTGTTTCATCAAATCAGCCCGGCGGTCTTCCGGTAGATTTTTGAATCCCATGAGATCGACGATATCTGTCTCGACCAGCTGCTGAAAAGTTAGATCACCACTATTATTTGTTGCGCTATTATCATCAGCCATTCCCACTCCTTGAGAACTTAATGAGTAAATATGTAAAAAAATTGCGGCAAGTTTCTGTCTGTTAAATTATAACCAATAAAAAAAAGCTATACAATAGCTTTATAAATGCAAGAGGACCTGCCAAGCTTTCGCTCGACAGGTCCTCAAGGATTCCCCTCCAGGAATCAGATACGATCCGGTTCGAAATCCGGACGTGTGACCATGGCCGGTGTGATAATCCGGCTGTCCCGCACATCCAGAGTTATTGGCGCACCGACGATAGGCGCGCCCTCAATGATGCGGGGCTCGGTACCGTGCGGCGCCGGATACACCCAATCGTACCACACCATGAGGAGCAGCGCCGTGTGGGGGGCAATCCGGGCTTTCATCGCAATTCCGGCCGGCCAGGAGATGTTGCCAAGCAACTTCTTGCTTGACCCCTCGAACTTCCCGTCCCGCTGGAGCAGGTTATAGTAGGTACCAACGGTGTAAATACGGGTATGGGGGGTTACGCCATCGTTGAATGACAGCATCCAGCAGGCCGGATATGAGGTATCATTGAAAACACGGAAATAAACAGGCTCGACGGGATCCATGCCCGCCACGACGCCGGTCAACGGGTCGTAGATGTCGTTGTAGCCATCGTCGCGCTTGACAAGCGCTTCGATAGTGATGGTCGTGTTGGGATACGTAATCATTTCTTACCTCTCTCTTACAGCAGTACGATACTATTTGGCGAGACCACTGCCCCATTTCCCGCCATAGCCGAATCCATCAGACGCACATGTGAGCGACTCAGGTGTTGCAGTCGTGCAACCACGATCTTCAAAACCTGGTCGATAAATCGGCCCGGGTCTTCGGGAACGGCGCCGTCCGAGCCAGAAGGCAAGGAGGATCAAGCAGATCAATAACAGCGCGACAATCGCCCAAAAGGCGATCTTGCCCCACATTGACTGCCGGGCGATTTCCCAGAACATTGCTTTCTGGATTTGGGGATGGGCGTTTGGATCAGCGTTATGCGCCTCGATGGCGCTCTGGATATTGAGCTCAGCTTCACGCACAACCCTGTTGGCCACCGCGGCCAACTCTTCCATCCTGGCGGGTGATTGCCACTGGTCGGACCCTTGGCCGGCACGGCCTTCGATCCGACCAGTGCGTAATGCTTCGGCGACTTCGCCGTACGCCCATTGCTGAGCTCCGCCCCAATAACCCATCTCTTTGAGCACTGGGATTAATTCGGCGGATGTCAGCTCGCGCTGAACCGAGACGTACTTGGTGTAATACCTCTGCACGATCGGTGTGGCGCGCCGGGCAAGGGTGGTCGTCGCTGCCGGTTGATCGGTCAACCCGTAGTACATCAGCCAATTGGCGATGTTTTCAGGGCCGCCCAGATCGGGATCGGCAGTCACTTCGGGGTTGGGCCCCGAGGGGGGGTTGATCTGAGGGGTTCCGAAATCGGAGCCCAGATCATCCTGACAGACGGCCGCCACACAGGCGGCGAAGATAACGAGAGCCAGCAATAAAGCACGCATGGCATCCCTTTCTCGCTGTAGGTGGCGAACCGCCGACATTTGAATTTGTGTCGAGCAAAGAAACTTCCAACTATCGCTTATTCGCTCTATTCGCCGAATTAGCTATTTGTCCTGTTTGGAATCCTTCTTGCTCGACACATTTAATTTGTTAATGTTCTCTCTTCTCTCTAGCAATTCGCTAAAGAAAAAGGCGATACTGTCCTACATAACTCTCATGGGCGGAGGGGGAACCCATGCTCCCGGATAAATCCGAGAACGAGCTATGCAGGACGCTATCGCCTATCATATTCCGTATTAGTATTCCGTATGGCGCTTGTGATGCCCTCTGCACTCACTCGACACTTTACTTTCTACTCTCTACGTTTAACTTTTGTTGTACTTGCAGATGCTCCCTACCTCATCTTGCATATGTATATTATACAATACTTTTTCTAATTTGTCAACCCCTGTCGCTCCTTCTAGGAGCTATAGCGGGTTGACCCCCCCCGTAGCTCTTACGAGCGAAGTGGGGTCAATACTTGGCCTCATCTGCGGCACTGTGCCGGCAACCCATGCAGGCGGAGGGGGAACCTACATTTCTGACCGAAGCCAGACGGGCTGCCAGCACGCTACCGCAGAACTTTTTTCTTCGAACGAAGTGAGAAGTCTTAGTTCTCGTAACCTCGAACAATAAATATTGTATTTTTCCTCCTGAGAGCATTCCGCCTCGCTTACCCCCAGAACGTTGCATTCTAACATACGCAATAATACTTGTCAACCCCCCTACGCTCCAAAGGAGCTACGGAGGGGTTGATGCCTTCGTAGCTTCAGCGAAGGGGCATCAAGACCTAAAATAGTGCCTCATTATCTCGAGAAGTTGCTTAGCCTTTAGGCCGACCGGAGGGAGTTCAACTTCTCGTGAAATGAGGCATCCTACCTCGTGTAGGGGGTTGGAGTTATTAGAGGATAGCGGGGACGACTTCGAAATGAGTCCCCCTGTCCTCTAATAAGTAAATTGACTTAGTTTTTCTTTAATTCCTGCATTAAATGAAGATACTGCCACAAATTATGCAGCGTAATCAGACGGATGCCGAGAATCTCATTTGATCGGACAAGATGCGAAATATATGCTTTGCTAAAGCCCTTCCCTTTTTGGCAGGCCTCGCAACCGCAATTTTCATCAAGCACTCCCCCATCCTCCCGATATTGAGCATTTAACATGTTTTTGAGCTCAAAACGGCGTGAGGAAGCGCCAGCCGAAGCGCCACTTTTCCGTACATAAGCCGAGCCATGTCTGGCCAGTCTGGTCGGCAGGACGCAATCAAACATATCCATGCCCAGTTTAGTCGCTTTGATGATATCATCAGGTGTCCCGACTCCCATCAGATATCTCTGCTTGCTCTCAGGCAATATATCCCCCATTAGTTTCACAATCTTCCACATATCCCGCGTTTCGAGGTCGACTGCCAATCCGCCCACCGAGTAGCCGTCAAAATCAAGCTTAATGAGCCCCTTGGCACAGTATCGTCTTAAATCTTCATACAAGCCACCTTGGACAATACCATGCAACAGCGGCCGGTTTTCTATACCACCCCTCTCCCCTCCTAGTTTAGGAGGGGTCTGGGGGAGGTATTTTTCATTCATTTTCTCATCAAAATACTTCTTGGCCCTCTTCGCCCAAGCGATAGTAATCTCCACTGCCTTTTCGACTTCTTCTCTACTGGCTTTGCCGCTAGGGCAAACATCAAGCGGCATCAGGATATCGACACCGAGGTCCAGCTGAATTTGTATGACTTTTTCCGGCGTGAAGAGACGCTTGCTGCCGTCCAGATGCGATCGGAACTCAATCCCCTCTTCCGTAATTTTAACTAAGCCCCCTTTTTTGTCATTTCGAGCCATTGTGTCATCAAGGCGAGAAATCTCATGAGATTTCTCACTATCGTTCGAAATGACACTCTTGTTATGGTTATTGCCCCTTGCCAAACTAAAGACCTGGTATCCTCCGCTGTCGGTCAGGATCGGCTTGTCCCAACACATAAACTCGTGCAAGCCGCCCAGATCTTTGATCAATTGTTCACCCGGTCTCAGATACAAATGATAGGTATTGCTTAGTACTATTTGTGCTCCGAGTTCATCGAGATCCCTAGGAGAGACCGCTTTGACACTCCCGACAGTGCCGACAGGCATAAAAAAAGGCGTCTCAATCTTGCCATGAGGCGTCTTGAGCTCGCCGATGCGGACACCATTCTTTAATTTTTTTATTAATGTATATGTCATTTGATTTATTTCTCATCGATGCCGGACCGCCGCTAACTGGTAGCGAGGGTCCGACATAGCCATTATACCCCTTCGAGGACCGCTGACACCTCCTCCATAAGGGTGACCATCACCCCATTGATTGTGTCGCCGACACCTGACCCCTCCCCCTCGGTCAATACGAAAGCCAACGCGGTTATATCCCCACCGCCTTTCATAATGACCTCACGGATGGCCTCTGCCATCAGCAACTGCTTGCTCTCGTCGGCTTTGTAGCGCTCTGCCATATCTGCGAGCGCCACAAGGTCTGTCGTGAACGTCATGAGACGTTCTTTCACGCCAACAGGGATGTCAATCCCCATAGGCGCGTTGTGGATCTTTCGGTGAAGGCTCCAAATCGCCTCCAGTAGTCGCGAGAGTTTCATTGCGCACCTCCGCCTCAACTTATACCATATTATTTTAATTTTGTCCACGCAAAAAGGGCCTTTCGGCCCTTTTTGCTTCAAGATTCGATAATCAATAATCTATGTTCTGTAAGCGAAGCTTACTTCATTTCGACAGTTGCACCGGCAGCTTCAAGCTTGGCTTTGGCAGCTTCGGCATCTTCTTTCTTGGCACCCTTCAAAACTTCTTTTGGAGCGCCGTCAACGAGGTCTTTGGCTTCCTTTAGACCGAGGTCCGGCTTGATTTCACGAACAGCTTTGATCACATTGATCTTCTGTGCACCAGCAGCGGCAAGGACAACATCAAAAGATGTTTTTTCCTCAACCGGTTCGCCGGCAGCAGCACCAGCGGCAGGCATAGCGCCCATCATCATTGGAGCAGCAGCAGAAACACCAAATTTGTCTTCAAGAACTTTTACAAGCTCTGCCAGTTCGAGAACCGAAAGTTTCTCGATTTTCTCTACGAGGTCTTTGAATTTCTCAGGGACCTCTTCGCCAGCTGGCGAATTTTTTTTCTCTTCTTCCATTTCTATTCCTTCTTGCCCCGCGTAGCTCATAGAGCGAAGTGGGGTCTTACTTAATTATTATTGATTTAGAATTGTCATCCTGAGTGAAACGAAGGATCTCCGGGATTCTTCACTTCGTTCAGAATGACAAAAAATTCTTAAGCCTGTTTCTCTTTGTAAGCATTTAAGACATTGACCAAGCCGCGTAAATTGCCGGCTAAGACATTGACCATACCGGAAATTGGCGATTTGATTGAGCCAACCATCTTGGCAAGCAACTGCTCTCTTGTCGGTAGGGATGCAAGCATCTTTACCGCTGATTCATCAATCATCTTCTTTTCAAGGATTCCGCCAAGCACTTCCAATGCTTCATGCTTTTTGGCAAAAAGTACGATTTCTTTGGCTGGCGCCACTTCGTCCTGCATCGCGAATGCTATTGCTACCGGTTTTTTAAAGATACCATCGTCAAATTCAATACCGCTTTTCTTTAAAGCGATTTTAACCAAAGTGTTCTTGGCAATGTTGAAGGAAACACCTTTTTCACGCAAAGCATTCCGCAGCTCATCGGTCTCTTTGACCTTGAGGCCTTTGTAATTTACCAAAACGGCAGCCTTGGCGTCGGCTAAGTTTGCATCCAACTTAGAAATTAACTTCTCTTTTAACTCTTTACTTTTTGGCATGGTTTCTCCCAAAACAATTATCGATAACCAAGATGCAAGATATAAACAAAATTGGTTATTGGTTATTGGCAATTGGTTATTTAATAAAATATCCTGCGACCAGCGCAGGAATACATAATTAAAACTTTATAAACTTTCAACTTTATAAACTTTCAACTAATTTTATCCTGCACAAGACTTGTATCCCGCATAGCTTTAGCGACGTGAGAATGCATGTGGTCTTTGGAACTATTATTTTATATCAAATTGCGCCCGTTGTGTCAACAAGCAAAAACCGCCTCGGCTTGATGCTCTGGCGGTTTTAAGCAAAGATTGTTATTTCTTTGATACTTTGATGCTCGGGCCCATCGAAGTAGTAATATAGATTGATTCCATTCTTTTTGGCAAATGATCGAGGATCGCCTGATAATTCTGCTTGATCCTTTCATGACCGAAGGAGATTTTACCGATAGCCATGTGAACAATATTTTGTTTATCACCACGGAACTCTACTTTTCCACCTTTGAGCTCGGCGGCCGCCTTTTTGATATCTTCAACAACCGTACCGGCTTTTGGCGAAGGCATCAGGCCTTTGGGACCGAGCACTTTTGCCAGCTGAGCCAGCTTTGGCATCTGCTTCGCCTCAGTGATCATGAGATCAAAATCCATCTTGCCGGCTTTGACATCGGCGATCACCTGATCGACGTTTTCATCGGTAACCTCAAGGAGCTTTTTCTCTTTGGTTACGCCGCCGGGCAAGACAACCATGCCTCGGTTATTTTTCTCTTTTGCATTTAATTTGACATGCAACTCGACGGTCGCATCAAACTTGGCAGGATTAGAAGCAATCGCAAGATCAATAGCTTCATCAGCCGGATACTCTTTGCCTTCTTCAATCTTTTCAGCCGCTGCACGGTATTTCTTGCCATGTCTTGGCTTGACCCGCTTTGTCTGCTTTTGGGCTTTACGTTCTTCTCGTTCCTCGGCTTTCTTCTCTTTTGCCTCTTCTTTGGCAACTTCCTTTTCCGCTTCCTCTTGTGCCTTGCGCTCCTTCTCTCTCTCCTCTGCCTGCTTCAACAGCTCGGCTTCTGAAAGGTCTGCCTGAACTTCCGGCTCAACCTCTGTTGTTTTGTCAGCAATCTTTCTGACCATAGTTTCCTTTCGTGGTACAAATGGCCGCCTGGGCAGCCTCCCACAAATAATTATTACTCAGATTTTATAACAAATTTACCCCAGTATGGCAAGAGCCGATAAATATTAAATGCCTCTTCATCATAGAAAACCGCTTACCCGCAGGGCGACGAAGGAGTTCGGTTTTTTATGAGAAGAGGCGACCCGAATCGTGTAGAGGGTTGGAGTTAAGAGGATAGGGGGACGACTTCGAAATGAGTTCCCCCGTCCTCTTAAAATAGTTATAAAGAATCAGGCCTCACTTCGAGCGTATGCGCTGGGATTTCTTGTTTACTGCCGATAAACGGCAAAATATATGCGATGACAGTATCAATAGTTTGATCGAGCATATCCACTTCCCTCTTTTCAAATTTACTCAAAACAAAATCCGCGGTGTCCATTCGGTCCTTACTAATAATGACATCCGCATCGCCACCGATTGACTGGATACCGATCCTGATACGGGTAAACTGATCGCTCCCGAGATTATCAATAATATTTTGCAATCCTTTTTGCCCGCCGCTAGAGCCTTCACTCCTTACTCTGGCACTGCCCAAAGGCAAATCGACATCGTCTGATGCGACGATTAGGTCAGAAAGCTCTGCTTTGTAGAAATCAAAAATCTTGCGGACTGCTTGGCCAGATAAATTCATAAATGTCTGCGGTTTGACGAAAATCAGCTTCTCGCCCTTGTGATTGGTTTCAGCAATCTCGGCAGCAAATTTATCGTTTTTTTGAAAAAGGATACACTCCCCTACCGGCGCGATCTCATCCCTGCAAACCAGCCGGTCCAAAAACATAAAACCGGCATTGTGGCGCGTGCCTTCATATTGTTTGCCCGGATTCCCCAGACCAATAATCAGTTTCATTTATTTATGATATCATTTTTAAGTTTTTTTTCTATGGATGCGAGAGAGGTTAGGATTTTGCGGGAATCCGCCCCTCTCCGGCAATCAGTGGGTCCCGGCGTTAGTCGTCATACGCGTGGCCAGAAACCTTACCGCTTTTGCCCATATTCCAGTAAATCTTATGGGTTGATGTAGTCCCAGGCTCGGGCTTCACACACAGGCTATGTCCGGGGTGAATACAGAACGGGCGCTCAACTCCTTCTACATTAACGATGCCGTACACCTCCCCATCGGGTCGATTTGACTCATGCCACGTCACGTCGGCCACCTTTGGCAACTGCACACGGCGGTAGTTCTCTTTGACAGGGTATGCCATGACTGCCTTACCCAGTCGGATCAATGCACAGAGCTCGAGAGTATCATGGACAGGATTGTTGTCACGGACAGCCGCCCGTCCCGATAGCCGACTCTCAGGTTGAGCGCCGATTGCTGAGAGTATCGCTCTATCGGTCACGCTGCCAAAGTGGCCAAAGAGCTGACCATCTTTGGATTTCCACAAAACTTGTTGCACCTGTGGAACTGAGGTGCTCGTTTGTGTGCAACGCATCGGATCAAGATCTCCTTTGCAATTATGATGCCGAGCAATCTCGGTAATTCATTTATATACCAATTGCTACAACTTTAGCAATTCATTGCTCTTGCCATAAGAAAAATCGGCTTAGCTAAGCCGATTTTTCAATATTCATTTATATTTCTCTACATCCCTGGCAGACCGAGACCTCCGGCGATATCTTTCATTTTCTCTGCAGCAACTGCCTGAGCACGGGAGATTGCCTGAGAAATTGCATTTTTGAGGTCTTTCTCGAGCTCTCTCTTGTTTTCGGGCCGCAATGCCTCCTCAGACAAGTTTATTTCAGTCAGATGCTGTTCGCCGTTAAAGACTACGGTTACCCAACCATCATTGCTTGATGCTTCTACCTCAACGTCTTTTAATTCCTTTTGGATAGCGCGAGCTTTTTTCTGTAAATCGTAAAGTTCTTTCATCTTGCCAAAATCAACCATGATCTCCTATCGTTTATTAACTAAGAATTTGGAAATAGCAAAGAACATAATACTCAAAACGAGGGCTAAAATCAATAAAAATATGACGGTAGATAAGAGTACTAAAAGTTTTGCCGGCACCAAGCTGTCCGGCGGTGAGAAACTAAGGAAGCGCCAGAGTGCAAACATCCCGCCTGAAAAAATGACGATGAATATCATGGCATTTTTGAAATCCTCAGTACTCGGAGTCATTGTGACTGCGACTGATAAAACTAGATACAAGAGAAGCCAGTTGAGATAACTATGAAAATTAAGCGATTTCAAAAGAATCTTGGCGTTCGCCAAAAAATCTGAATAGTTGATATCCTGCAGATCGATCAACTCGGATTTTAATCCAAGGAACCGAGCCAAGAAGAAGACAGCAACGATCCCGAAAAATAATGGAGCAAAAGAAATTAACGCCTGTCCGAGTAGAGGAATTTTTGATTTTTCATGCTCAACTTTACCGCCATCCTTTTCAAAGAATGAGATTTTTACTATTTTTGCTCCGGTGATAACACAAAAGAAAGCATGAGAGAGTTCATGCAAGATAACACCGGGAGCAACAAAATATCGATAGCTTTTACCAAGAAAGGTATTGGCTAGGAGCCGGTCGATTATGAATGAGATGATGACTATGGCAAGTAAAAATATGAAGAATACAGCCCATTTATTACTCAAAAAGCTGAGGTCAACATCAATATTAAAATTATCTCTCAAACTAGCAAATAGCTCTTTTGATTTTTCGAGTGCGTCCAAACCGTATGATTTTATCACATCCATGCCCCTCCGTTTCGAATAGCTTAACTCTGATTATGTGCTATGCCTCAATTCTGCCTCAATAAATCCGTTGATATCACCTGTCAACACCTGATCGGGATTCTTCGATTCATAGTCTGTCCGGTGATCCTTTACCATTTTATAGGGGTGAAGGACATATGATCTGATTTGGTTTCCCCACTCCGGTGACGAAAAATTGCCCTTGATCTCTTCAACTCTTTCTTTATGCTGCTCTAGCATCAATTGAGCTAAACGGGAACGTAAAACTTTCATCGCAGTTTCTTTGTTCTGGAGCTGAGAACGCTCATTTTGACACGAAGCGACTATCCCTGTTGGGAGATGGGTGATCCGAACGGCTGAATCGGTTGTATTGACCGATTGGCCGCCATGGCCGCCGGCACGAAATACATCGACTCTAATATCCTTAGCATCAATTTTTATCTCGCTTTCTGTCTCAATTGCAGGCATCACTTGCACAAGCGCAAATGAAGTCTGACGAAGTGCCTTGGCGTTAAATGGCGATTGCCGTACCAGCCGATGAACGCCTGATTCTCCCCTCAGCTTGCCAAATGCGTAGGGGCCAGATATTTCTACAGTGGCACTTTTAATCCCGGCTTCTGTCCCTTTGGATTCTTCAATCACATTTGCGATAGCATCGTTGTCCTCCGCCCAACGCAAATACATCCGCAGCAGCATCTCCGTCCAGTCCTGTGCATCAACACCGCCGGCACCAGCAAAGAAATTGATGATCGCATCGTGATCGTCATATTTTTGATTAAATAGGGCGTAGACTTCCAGTTTCTCAATCTCCGGCTCGAGTGCCAATATTTCTGCCTCAGAGGCGATTTCAGCAATTTCAGCCACATCATCGTAACTTTTTACCTCTTGTTTGAGATTTTTTAATTCCTTGCTTTTTTGATTCGCTGCTTTTTCATCCAACCAAAAATCCGGCGAGGACATTTCCCTCTCAATCTCGCCGATCCTACTGCTTTTCTCCTCGATCCGAAGAAGAGTCTTTAATTGTGTTAGCCGTTCCTTTAAATCCATGACCAAATTTTAACACAAAGCAAAAACAAAATCACCCTGAGTGATGTCAAAGGGTGATTCTGTTTTTGTCTTACCGGCCAAGCATGGCTAGTAATTTTTTTGCTCTCATGAGCTTGTATCCGAGTGCTCCGGCTGCTGACAAAAGGGACATCAGCAAGATCGGGGTTTCGGGACCGGTCATTGGCAATTTGCCCTGAGCCGGTGCGACCGCGATCTTGGTTTTTGCCTGACTTGTCAGAGATTGCTGATCGAATTTTAGATTTGCGGTATTAGTCAGGATCTCGCCGCTAGCCAATCCGCTCGCGACTTTTACCTTAAATTTGATCACAACACGATCGCTGCTGCTTAGACGGCCCAGATTGAATCCGTTTCCAAACAGCTGCTTGCTGTCAATGGCTTTTGCACTTGAACCGATAGTAGCGGAGATAGATCCGGCAATAAATTGAACATTGGCTGGTAATGTATCGGATATCATTACATTGTCAGCGTCCTGACCGGTAGTTGCGATAACTTGATACTCCAGAGTATCACCGGATTTGGCCTGATTTTCCTTGACAAAAGCAGTCTCGCCGCTCGTGACATTTCTCACTGTTTTATCAATACTGGGCTGGCCGAACTTTTGCAGAGTGACATTTACGGTGTTGCCGTAAACATTTGTCATTACAAAATCGTCAGACACAGGCAGCGGATTCTTAACTTTAACTTTAAATGTCCGGACGATAGAATCGCCTGCCGCCAGATTTACCGAAGGGTATAATACTGAATTTCCAGACAACTGTCCGCCAAGTGAAGCTTCCTCAAAATCAGCAAGCTTTAAGATATCGCTTATTTCATCAGAAACGATGAAATCAGTACCACCGTTGCCGGTATTCTTGGTCGTCAGAGTATAGAGGATCTCATCGCCGGCATTGGCTTTGATATCAACGCCCTCTTCGCCGGTATTTAGATTTTTAGCGATCTTGGATTTCTCGATGATAGGTGCTGGCACTTCCTTCTTTTCCGTTTTGAATTGGAAAATAACGTAGCCAATATATTGCCAACAACCGTTTATGTCTCCGATGTTGAGCCCGTTCTTGGTCAGCTCTGCTCCGGTCTGGTTGAAAAGCAATGGTTTAGCGGGAGTCCCATCGCTATTGAAATTCGGAAACCACTGCACGCTGCCAGGGATCAGTGAGATCGTCGCATCCTGATCCAGATTGACGGTCAGTCCGCTTAAGCCCTTCACATTACCTTTGATCACTGTATCGGTAACAGTGCTAGCATTGTCGGCCGAGATGGAAGCAGAAAGTACTGCTTTACCGTTTGTAGTCTCTGCCGGCAGATTCACTTTTATTTTTGTGTTGTGTGCGACAGAATCAACTATACCGTTGTGGTAATAGATGATGCCCGCAAAGGTATCGCCGGCTTTGCCGTCGAGCGGGTCATGCCACACTGTTTCCCCTGCCGATTTGTTTGCACCGCGGAGAAGCTCGTAGTCATCTCCTAAAAAGTTAAACTGCGGTGTCGGCGCAGCTTTTGCTGTAGCAGGCAAAATTGTCTGTACAAGCAACGCCGAAAGAAGCGCTATTCCTAGCACCTTCTTGAGTTTACTTCCAAAACTCTTAATTAATTCTTTCATCACATTTTCTTCTGCTATTAAAGCAAAAGCCTTTCTTTTAAACCTGTCTGAGACTGGTTCTTAATTTTTACTCAAATTGCTTGAGGAAATATATAGTAATACTTGCAATTAGCAATTGCAAGCTTCCTCACCGCTGAAGGTATGAACTTTTCATAACTTCAGGGTGAGGAGGTGCGTGCCACATGTGACAGGCACCTCGCTCGCGGATTCCCCTTTCTCCCGCCTCGCTAGGCGGGAATATGTTACGGCACCGGCGGCTGCGGCGGTAAGGGCCCGGGACCGGGCCATTCATCGCCGCAATCTTCATCGGGGGGATGAAAACGCTTGCACTTCTTACAGGACTGCTTGGTCCAGGCTGCGCCCACGCTGTAGCCTAACTGGTAGACCACCCGCGTCCGAAATTGGTCGGGTGTATAGGTCTTGGCGTAGGCGGTCGGGGCGACCGCGCCGATTTTCACCGGCGGGTTATAAGCGGCGCAAAGCACTGACTCACGCTCGGGAAGGCACTCGATGCGCCCGCCCGTGAACTTCGGCATCCAAGGGACCTCAATGCAGAATCTCAACTCGGCAGTGTATCCGTAGTACCGCATGAACTGGGTTAATAGTTCAATCGTCTGATACTGGGCATCCCAGCTCCAGACGGGGCGGTAAAATGGGAAATGGGCCGCCTTGCCCCTCATCAGTTCTATGCCGCGTTCTTCGAAATCCTTTCGGTATTGGAGGGAGAATTTCCCCCGATTCTTCTTCTCTTCCTGATCGAGGAAGCAGCGGATCTGTTCCCTTGCTTTCCGCTCGACTTCCGCCGTCCAGACAGGCAAATCCAAATGCCCGTATACCGTGATCCGCTCTTTCGGGATCACGATTTCCAGGATCCGGTATATCCAGCCATCCTTGGCAGCCGCAGACCCGGTGATCGGGTCTGGCCCATCCTTGGTCTCGATGAAACCGACAGTCGGGGTGCCAAACGCGGCACCCATATCATTCGCTGATACCTGCAAGCAGGCGCAGAAAATGACGAGGGACATTACGAACAAAATGCGGAACCGCATTTGAGTTACCTCCTACAGCGGCAAAGTGACATCCGGCGTCTTTGCCGGCCAGTACTCGATGGTCTCCGACCAGTTCTGTCCGTCCTTGGAAATCTGGATCTTGTACTTGACGTCGGTGCGGACACCATCTCGGATGACCGCGATTTCTGCGCCCTTCATAGGAAGCGTCGGACCGCTGAACGGGCCGAACATCTGCCCATCGGGATGCGCCGAGTCAAAGACACGAATCCAGAACTTCTTGCACTCATTGCTGACACAAAGACGGTAGTCACCGGTGATGGACCTACCCGTACCGGCCGAAGCCGGAGGAGAGGCAGTGCCGCCACCGATGGTAACGGTGCTTGGCGGCGCATTCTCGCCAGCCTTGATCCAATCAACGATCCCGTTGTAACCATCCGTGAGTTCGTTGACCTTGCTCCAGAGCGCGGCCAATTGGGCGTCGACCCTTTGAGGGTCAAGACCAACGGTCGCTGCGGGTGCAGCCGGCGCCGTGTAACCAGCCGGTTGAGCCACTTCCTGACCATACATCCATGCGCGAATGCGCGCGATGTTTGCTTCAGACGGATCCGTCAGAGAGATGCCCTCCGGCAACCGCTCAGCAGTGAACTCGAACGTCACCGGCTCCCAGTTATCCTTCGAGTGTCCCCAAACACCGATGCCTGAACTTTTGGACACGATGGCTTTGACGCCACGCGCCCACCAACTGATGGTGTTCGGGCCAACCGTGTAGGTAGAGCCGGTCTTGTTCTGGCCGACCTCTCCATTACGGATGAGCAAGTTACTCGGGTAGAAATTCTCGTAGTACGGACTCAGCGAGTCCGTGGTCGAGTTTACTTGCTTCAGTTCAGGTCCGCGCACCTCGTCGGGGAAACCTTTCTTGGTGCCGGGATAGTAGATTCGCACGTAATTTCCCTGAACGCGTCCGTAGATTCGCGTAGTAATCATTGCCCCAAACGGGACCCTGCAAGCCTCTTGCTTGCCTGGTTCGATGGTATCAATAATGACGAGCGAACCGTTGGCGTCAAAACAGGGAAGCGCGATGATCGCGCTCGGATGCAGGAACATGTCCTTTTGCACCTTCACGTGGTCGCCCCCCAGGAAGAACCCTGTGAGGTCAGACAACAGATTGATGGCATTGGCGCCACCGCTGGCCGCAAGGACCAGCATGATCAGGGCCGCGAGCAGCCACTTCTTCATGGTTTCCTCCTCTGTCAAATTGTCAGGTACCTCTCGCGCAGTGGCGAGGAGGTACCACTTGTGCGCAAGAATTGCGTAGACGGAAATCGTTTTTTTAGTCGATCTCGCCTACAAAGAAAGATTTTATTGTTCGAGACTTATCGAGAACTGTCCACCTTGACTTCTCGCTAACGCTCGAAGAATATTCTCCCTCTGTTGTATTCGGGATCTTACCAGCATTTTAGGATAATTTTGATAGGAACTTTTTAGCAATTGCTAACTGAAATTACCCTAAACCATAACATTTTTGTAAATTGTTACATTTATCAAACTTTTAACGTTCGCTATAGTTGTCACAATCGTTTCGCTTCCTAAAACCCAACCAGGAAGAAGGCGAGAAGTGATAGAAGTTGACTTGGCGAAGTCCACATTTTTTAAGGGACTTACTCTGCCGGTCAACCTATTAGCCTATCACCCTAATGTCCCAAAATCCCAGTCGGATTCCAAGAAACAAAAAATGGATCACGCATAAAGCGTCCCATCCGTTGTTTGGCCTTAGATCAAATGATTTAGGGATCGGTTTCCGTTCGTAATCTGATCAATCGGTCGTGAATAATTCTAGCACTATTGCTTGCATTTGTCAAGGTTTTATGGGCTAATCACATACCAAGTTGACCGATGATATCCTTAACAGACTGAAAATCAACTACCGAGACTGCCTTCACACGCAGGGCAGACGCTCCGGGAAACCCTTTGATATACGATAAAAGGTGTTTCCGAAACTCAATTATGCCAAACTCGCCTTTAAACTCGAAGGCGAGTTTGGCATGTTGGAGGGCAATTATCTTAAGTTCTTCGTTAGTTATCTCATCCTTTTGAAATATCCACGGCTTGCCAAAAGTCGCTCGGCCGATGGCAATGCCATCAATACCTTCCCATTCCCCTCCTAATCTAGGAGGGGTTGCGGGGTGGTATAATCGCAATTTAATATCGGCGTTACTTCTTATATCTCCATTACCGATTACGATTAATTCCGGTAGATTTTCCCTAACCTTGTAAATATTCTCCCACCTTGCAATGTTTTTAAATCCGTCTTTATATGTTCGGCCATGAATCATGATGGCGCTTATTCCGGCACGCCATAAAAGTGGCGCAAACTGGAGTATCTGATCGTCATTGTCCCAGCCAAGGCGCGTCTTCACAGAAACCGGCAAATCGGTATTTTCTTTGACCGCTCTGACAATCTGACAAGCTAAATCAGGATTTTTCAGCAGTGCCGCCCCATGATCGCTTCCGACCACTTTCCTCGCCGGACAGCCCATATTGATATCAATCCCATCCGGCTTCAGATTTTCGCTGATCCACCGGGCAGCGAAAGCAAATTTCTCTGGATATTTACCGAAAAGCTGGATCACAACCGGGCGCTCTCGGCTAGTAAATTTCAGCATTTGCAAAGTCTCGTCTACCCTCCCTCGACCATGCTCGGGACAGGCTTTTTTGCTCTGCCACTCCCCTGCTTCGTCCTGATACCAGTTTTTAGCTGTATGAAAAATTGCATCAGCCGAGATCAGTTCTGTTACGACAACATCAGCCCCAAGGTCCCGACAAAGTATGCGAAAAGCGCTGTCCGTATACCCGGCCATCGGCGCTAAGACTTTTATCGGTTTGATGATTTCTTTCCAAATGTTTTTCACTTTTCCTTCGAATTAATGCCCCGCTATCATAAAAAATACTCGCCTTTAGGTCGACCGCAGGGAGTTGTATTTTTCCATGGAAAGGGGCGACCTTATGCAGTGCAGGGGGCTGGACCTGCCTGCCGGCAGGCAGGGTTAAGAGGATAGTGGGACGACTCCCGTCTGCAAAAGCTGACGCTTTAGCGTCTGCGGGCAGGTCGAATGAGTCCCCTTATCCTCATAATAATTATGACTTGGTAATTTTATAATTATTTCCAGTCAAATCTTCGATTTTCCAACCTTTATGCTCAATTTCTTTTCTTAGCTCATCCGATTTAGCATAATCCTTCGCTTCTCTCGCTGCTTTGCGCTCTTCTGCCAACTTAGCAATTTCAGTAGGGATATCCGCTTTCTCGAAGAGGCCAAATCCCAGTATCGTATCATCAAAATATTTCAGCGTGGCAATCTTTTTTCCCATGCTTGTTTCCACATCCTTCACGAGATCCCAGACGACTGCTAACGCTTCGGGTGTATTTAGATCATCATCTATCTTGAGATTGAAACGAGTTTTATATATCTGGCAAACTTCTCCATCGTCATCCTTGTTATCGGCAACAAATCTTTTCAGTCTTTCCCGTGCATTTTTTGCCGCTTCGAGCGCTTCCCAAGTGAAATTCAGTTTAGACCGGTAATGCGCTCCCAAAACCAAATAACGGAAATCTAGCGGTTCGAAGCCTTTTTTCTCAATATCGTCCAAAGTATAAAAATTACTCAGACTCTTTGACATTTTCCTGTTATCAACGAGCAGATGCTCACCATGCACCCAAAAGTTAACAAACTTCTTACCTGTTTTTGCCTCCGACTGCGCTATCTCATTTTCATGATGAGGAAAAATCAGATCGACTGCTCCCGTGTGAATATCAATCGTATCACCCAGTGTGTCGGTAGACATCACTGAACACTCGATATGCCAGCCCGGCCGGCCCTTCCCAAGCTTTGTCTCCCAAAATATCTCCCCATCTTCCTCGTCCCAAGCCTTCCAGAGCGCAAAGTCTGCAGGATTTTCCTTGTCATATTCATCCTGCGCTACTCTGGCGCCGGCTTTTAGATTTTCCTTGTCCAACCTTGCCAGTTTGCCGTAGTCTTTGAATTTGGCAATTGAAAAATAAATTGATCCGTCAGAAGTTTTATAGGCGAATCCCTTCTCCATGAGATCACCAATAAAATTGGCAATCTTATCTACATAAGCCGTCACATGAGTTATGATGTCTGGTTTTAGGATTTTGAGCTTTTCGACATCAGCCCAGAATTTCTTTTCATACCCTTTGATAACCTCTTCAAATTTCGACCGGTTACCTTCAGCTTTCCTGATAATCTTGTCTTCGATGTCAGTGATGTTCATCACATGCTTGACGCTATAGCCGTCAGTATTTATCAGCGCCCGCTTTAAGAGATCGCTAAAGATATACGTGCGGAGATTGCCGATGTGTACCGCATCATAAACAGTCGGACCGCAAGTATAAAGACCGACTTTTTTATCGTCGATCGGTTTAAATTCATCCTTCTGATTTGTAAGAGTGTTTACTAGCTTCATATCTGGCTTAATGTTAGCAAATAGAGAGAAATAAATCGAGAGATTAAAAAATGAACCCGGCGCTAAGCCGGATTCATTTTTTTATAACGTGCTATAAGATTCGCCTTCTGGATACCATGAGATATCGTCAGGATCGTCGGAGAATTCCTCGGGTGCCGGACCAATTTCGCCCTCTGATTCTGACTCATCTTTCATCGGGACATAATCATCGCCCTTGATTTTCTCCAGTGATGTGCCGCACTGCGGGCAATCGCCGTTGTCAAAACTGATGAAACCGCAATCGACATCCGGGCAAATGAATTTTTCTTCCCTCATGAGTCCTCTTTTTTATTTTTAGTTTTTATTCAACTGAGTTGGATTTTGCTATCCAAAGCACAATTTGTCAACCGAGTTTATCCCCAGAGATTTTTGTTGGTGTTTTTTTTATTTACCAGACTTAGCAATTTGAAATATTAATAGTCTCGTCGTCCTTCGAGTGATCTCTTAAGGGTAACCTCATCAGCGTATTCGAGATCTCCGCCAACCGGCAACCCGCGAGCGATCCGGGTTATCTGAACTCCGGGCTTTTTCTCAATGATTTTTGATCTGAGGTAAGCTGCGGTTGCCTCGCCCTCTAGATTCGGGTTGGTCGCTAAGATTATTTCTGAGATGGGATCCGTCTCCAGCCGGGCCAAAAGTTGCGCTATCCGCAGCTCCTCGGGGCCGACTCCGTTTATCGGCGAGATAACACCGCCTAAGACATGATATACGCCGTCAAAGCCGGCAGAACGTTCAAGCGCGATGACATCCAGCGGCTCTTCTACCACCATCAGCACCGAATCGTTTCGCCGGTCATCCGCACAAATTCGGCAAGTATCAGACTCAGCAATATTAAAACATTTATGACAAAAAGAGAGGTTCTCAACCAATCCTAGGATAGCCGTCCCAAAATGCTCAATTTCAGTTTTTGGTTTTGTCAAAAGATAAAAAGTTAGCCGGGCAGCTGTTTTAGGGCCGATACCTGGTAACTTTGAAAATTCATCGATTAAGTTTTGGACTGATTCGGGTAGCATTTTTCCGGAGAATAATCTATAAAAAGGAAATTAGTTTTAAGTTATGATTTATGAATACTGTCGTCTGTTTTCAGTTTACTGTTTTCTGTCGCTACCACCGGATTTTCCCAGGTCGCATACTTACACTCCGGATAGCGCGAACAACCCCAAAATGTACGACGCTTCTTCGTCTTTCTCTCTATCACTTCGCCTTTTTCACATTCAGGACATTTGATCCCGGTTTTGCCGACAATCGCTTTTGTATTTTTGCACTTAGGGTAATTTTCACAAGCCAAAAACTTGCCAAAACGGCCTTCTTTCAAAATCATCTTACCGTCGCATTTCTCACATTTTTGGCCTTCGGCCTCTTTGATGCTCTCAGTTTCTCCCGAAGTGGCACTGACAACTTCTAAGTTTTTATTTTCTTCCTTGTTCACCATCGGTCTTGAGTAGCGGCATTTGGGGAAATTTGAGCAGGCGATAAATTTGCCAAACCGGCCAAGTTTTATCGATAGAGGCGAGCCGCATTCCGGGCATTTTTCATCGAGCATTTCCGGTTTGATAATATCGCTCTTATTTAAAGTCTTGCTCTTTTCTCCGAGGTTTTTTTCAAAGGGTTTATAAAACTCATCGATGACTTTTATCCACTCGCGTTTGCCATCCGCGATTTCGTCGAATTCATCCTCCATTTTGGCGGTGAACTGATAATCGACGACTTCGGCAAAATTGCTCACAAGAAGGTCAGTGACGATTTCACCGATTTCCGATGGAATAAACCTTTTTTCTTCCAAGGCAACATATCCCCTATTTTGGATAGTATCCAATGTCGGTGCATAGGTCGAAGGCCGGCCGATTCCCAGACTTTCCAGCTTTTTCACAAGGGTAGCTTCCGAGTACCGCTTGGGCGGCTCGGTAAATTTTTGCTCTTTAATAAAATTATGAAATTGTAATACTTCATCTTTTTTCAATGCGGGCAACATTTGACCGTCGCTAATCTCCTCATCATCAGTACCTTCAACATAAAGCTTAATAAAACCGGCAAACTTTAGTTTTTCGCCATTGGCCTTGAAAATATATTCCTGATCGGTCTTTGCTAAAATTGTTGCATTAATCACGGTGAATGTGGCATCCTTCATCTGTGAAGCAACCGCTCTTTTCCAGATAAGATCATAAAGTTTCTGTCCTCGCCGATCGTTTGTGACCTCGCGCTTGTCAAAATGAGTCGGTCTAACTGCCTCATGGGCTTCCTGGGCATTCTTTGTCTTTGTCTGATATTTCCGGATACCCTCAGCAAGATATTCCTGGCCGAAGTCTTTTTTAATGAGATTTTGAATTGTCCTGACCGCTTCGTCTGATAAATTAGTCGAGTCAGTACGCATATAAGTGATGTCCCCATTCTCATAAAGATGCTGTGCCAACACCATTGTTTGCTTGGGAGAGAAACCCAGCTTGCGGGAAGCTTCCATCTGTAAGGTCGAAGTAGTAAACGGCGCAGCCGGCTTACGAAGACTTTCGGTCTCGACAACGTCGACTACTTTATACTCTGCCTTCTTCAGTGAAGATTCAATTTTGTCTGCTTCAGCTTGTGACTTAATATCATACTTCTTAATATCTTTATCACCGACTTTGATCAGAAATGCGGGAAAAACAGGAGTCTGTTCTTTCTTTGAAAGATCAGCGCCAAACAACCAAAACTCCACCGGCTTAAAGTTTTTGATTTCTCTCTCTTTTTCGACAACCAGCCGGACCGCAACCGACTGCACCCGTCCGGCAGAAAGGCCAGCCTTCACTTTTTTCCAGAGCAACGGCGAAAGTTTATACCCAACCAGCCGATCGAGGACTCGACGGGCTTGTTGCGCATCCACCAGATGCTCATCAATATCCCGGGGATTTTTAATCGCCCTGTCAAGTGCCCCTTTCGTAATTTCGCTAAACACAATCCTTTTATATCGATCCTTATTCTTAAGTTTTAGTGCCTCAACCAGATGCCATGAGATTGCTTCACCTTCGCGATCCAAGTCAGTCGCCAGATAGACTAAATCCGCTTTGGCAGCAAGACCTTTTAGCTCGGCTACCACCTTCTTGGCCTTCGGTACTATCTGATAATCCGGCTTATAATCATTCGCGACATCAATTGAGAGCGACTTCTGGGGTAAATCACGGACATGGCCAAAAGAGGCAGAGACTTTATAATCTTTGCCGAGGTATTTCTCGATTGTTTTGGCCTTTGCCGGGGACTCGACGATGACTAAATTCATAAAAAAATTCCCTTCCGTTTTTGTTTTTATTACTCTAAGTAACGTAACATAAAAATAGATAAAATCAACAACAGAGTGCAAGTCAGGCAAGAGTAGGCAACAGCGCCTTTGCCCTATTTTATTTTTAACTGATTTTCATTCTTCGAGAAATTTGCAAACTTAAGCTTTGCCTTGTCGGCTTCGATTCGCAAAAATTTTACCGGGCTATTGAGTACTTTCTTTCCCAGCGATTTATCCTCGTTGTTGAGAGCATATATATCTGCTTTTTGCCACACGCTAAACTTTCCCCCAAAGAGATCCTTGCCAACAAAGTACCTGCCGCCTGCGGTAAATAATTCCATCGGCATAGATAGTTTGCCATTGGCATCGGTAGTACCGATTATTTCTTTTTCTTTGACCGCTTTCCCGCATTTGCTCGTTGTGCCGCTAAAAGTACACTCTCGGATAGTATTAACTATTTTATACTTTTGATTCCCTTTTGCCTTTCCTTTTTTATCAGTGATGTTGACGGAATAGGTGGAATGCTGCTCGTCGGTACTTGAAGCTTTTAGGCCCTGATTGCAAGTTGTAACTGCCGGGCTATCGTTCTTTTCACCGGTTATCGCAATAGTCTCGCCGCCGACATTTCGTTTGATCTGTGAAATCTTGATGTTTTTATCCAAACATTTTGCCGAAGAATTTATTACTTTTGAATTGAGCGGGATCCGTTTTTGGGATGAATCAACAAGATGCCTCTCCCACCATTCCATCTTCAACAGTTGAGCGTTTGTTTTCTTAGCTAGCTGATTTTCGTTGCCGAATTGATCTATCGAAGTAATCATCTTGGCTTCATGCGACCCAGCCAATTTTACTCCTGGCACATCGAGTTCAGTCTCAAAGATTTTTTTGGGGTTGGTCTGTGCGTCCTGGACAGTAAACTTCATTTTGCCGTCTCCAATGATAACCAAATCCACTTTTATTACATCGCCGCTAAACCATGTATACTTTGGATCGACCGGAGCACTATTCCACCCATCAATCCGCCAGAAAGGACGATAAGAATTTTGTGTCTGGCTCAACGCTCCTTCTGCATTCTTGCTGATTTCCCAGTTTAGCCCGACGTCAATCTCTTTACCGCCAACCGCCTGTTTGATCCCCATATAAATTGACGGACTGTCCATCGATTTGCAGGAATTTACTCCTTGATATTGATATACTTTGTATCGTTTGCCATCCGGAAAAAAAACGCCAAGTTTTACCTTACCGCCAACACCAATATAGTCGCCCACAGCCGTATCTTTTTTATGGTATGCGCCGGCATAGCAAGATGCATTGGAGTCGGCAGATTTTCGCTCAAAAAATAAGGTATAAAATACAGCCCCAGCTATAAACGCTAAAGCCAAAATAAGTAAGACGGTCTTATGCCTACCTATTTTGAATCTTTTCGTCTTTTTTGCCACTCCCCTCCTCGCCAAATATTTATTACATTTTACAACAAATGCTAAGAAAAGCAAAATCACATCAACTTGTATCTGCCGCCTCCCAAGTTTTCCGCCAGTCCTTTCATCTCCAAAAATGTCAGACCGGAGTTGACCGCTACTATGCTAATCTTTGTTTCCCTGACAATTTCATCAATAAGGAGACCGCCCTTTTGCAATGCTTCACAGATCTTTTTTTCATCCTCGGATTCGGGCAAAAGTTCCTTTGCTTTTTCCCCCAATGTATGTTTCTCGATATTTAAGGCAGCCAAAATATCTGCAGACGTTTCTACCAGATTTGCGCCTTCTTTGATCAACCGGTTGGTTCCCTGAGAGTTTTCGTTGTCAATGTTACCGGGGAGAGCAAACACTTCCCTGTTGTACTCCAGAGCCTGATAAGCTGTGATCAAAGCACCGGAATGAGCCGCCGCCTCGATGACCAAAACACCAAGTGAAAGTCCGGCGATTATCCTGTTGCGGGCAGGGAAATTTTGCTTCATCGGCGGTGTCCCGAGAGGAAATTCCGAGATAAGAGCGCCACCCGATTTGATGATATCCTGGCCAACCTGAAAATTACTAACCGGATAGATTTTATCCAGACCGCATCCGAGCACTCCGATCGTTAATCCACCTCCATCAACAGCACCACTATGAGCAAAAGCATCAATGCCGAGCGCCATGCCGGATGCTACCGTAAGGCCATTTTGGGAGAGCTCTTTTGCAAATTTATAAGCATATTTCTGCCCATAGGAAGAATATTTCCTACTTCCGACAATACCGATAATATTACCTTTTAGAATCATCGGATTGCCTTTTATATAAAGTATCACCGGACAATCAGGCGCTTGTTTCAGACTGGGCGGATATTCCTTATCATAAATTGTCATATATCCAACATCGAATTTTGCCAGATTTTCCATCTCCTTATCTGGATCATAGTTTGCCCTGGCTTCATTAAGCAAGGAGATCTCCTTCTCTCCGAGTCTTTGCAAAAGTGCCGATGAGTTTGCCTCCCATAAATCCCTTGGACTCGAAAACGGAGCCAGCATCTTCTTGAGAGTCTGGCTGCCGATTTTAGAATGTGCATTTAGAGCTAATATATATCTGCTGTCGATAATCCCCTCCCCAATCTATTTTATAATATTTTCCCCGGTTTTTTTAGCATTGTGACTGCCTCAGATAAAAGCTTTGAGTATAATACTAGTCCGACTGTTTCCATATTACCATGCTGCTGCCGCCCCAATATATTGCCCCCGCCTCTTATTTCCAAATCCTCAACTGCGATATTGTAACCGCTCCCTAATTGAGTATTTTCGGCAATCACTCTTAACCTTTTTACAGCGTTGTTTGTCAATCTTTTGGAGCTATAGGTGAAGAGTGCATATGCCTGCTCATTGCTCCGGCCGATTCTACCCCTTATCTGATAAAGCTGAGTTAAACCAAACCGGTCGGCGTCATCGACAATGAGTGTATTCACATTTGGTAAATCCAGCCCATTTTCAATAATCGTTGAACAAACCAACACGTCTATTGTGCCCAACGAAAAATCAGTCATCACTTTAGCCAGGGCCTCCTCTGAGAGTTGGCCGTGGGCGACGCCGATTGTTAAGTCAGGGAAATCTTTCGCCAATCGCCGGCGAAGTTGCTCGATTGTAGCGACACGATTATGAAGATAATACACTTGACCGCCCCTTTCAGTCTCCCGCACAATATACTGCCTGATGTTTTCATCGTTAAAAGCGCCAACCTCGGTCTGCACTGGTTCCCGCCCAAACGGAATAGAACTAATTAAAGATACATCACGCAAACCGGAGAGTGCCATAAACAGGGTTCTTGGTATCGGAGTTGCACTCAGCGTAAGAACATCTACGTTTTCGGCAATACCTTTAAGCTTTTCTTTATCCTTGACACCAAATTTTTGCTCCTCGTCCAATATTAAAAGTCCTAGATTTTTGAAATTGAGCTGACTCCTCAGCAGCTTGTGTGTGCCGACAATAATATCTGCTTTTCCGTTTCTGATCCCCGATAATGTCGATGCTTCCTCAGTGTGAGACACAAATCTTGATAGTCTGGCGATAGAAATGGGTAATTTTTGCAAACGTTTAGTTAACGTGGCAAAGTGCTGTTCTGCTAAAATCGTTGTCGGTACCAAAAAAGCAACTTGATAGCCATTGAGGACTGTCTGGACCGCCGCCCGGAGAGCCACTTCCGTTTTGCCAAAACCAACATCGCCGCAAATCAAGCGATCCATCGGTATATCACTCTTCAAATCCTCGTACACCGATTTGATTGCATTATCCTGATCGGGAGTTTCGATGAATCCGAAAGTTTCCTTCACCTCATTTTCCCACTCCGGATTAATCTTACGGGGGGTCTTATTGGTAATTTCCCTCGAAGCATAAATCTGTAAAAGTTCTCGGGCAACCTTTATGACATCTTCATAAATCTTTCTGTATGTCCTTTTCCAAGTCTCAGTTCCGAGCTTATTTAACCTAGGTTTCCGCCTGCCAACGCCAACGTATTTAGATATTTTGGCAGCTACTTGGTCAAGCGGCACAAATAAAACATCGTTATTTAGATAAAGAATTTTTGCGTAATCGATCGTTTCGTCACCAACTTTCCGTATCAATGTTGATGAGAATATTCCCACCCCGTGATCTTCGTGGACAAGATAGTCTCCGCTGAATATTTTTATCCCGTCTGCAAGTACCAGTACATTAGGCAAAATCGAAATATTTTCTAGCTGTCTGATTTTCTTCAACTGCTGATCATCCAGATTATAGATACCTTCGATTTGGTCACCGAAAAAATCAATTAGAATGGGAGAGGCAAACCTAACCGGAAAAATTCTGACCATCCCGCCAGATACAAAAAATTGTCCGCTTGAAAGGAACCCGTGTGTTTGCTCATAGCCGAAATCACTGAGCTGAATAATTAGCTCACGTAAATTATGATTTTTTCCTACTTTTAGTCGGACATTATCCATTATTGACAATTGCTAAATTGCTATAGTATGATAAATGCATACAAGTCATGTTGTCTGTGATATTTCAAACGTTGCCCCTCCTTTCGTTTTTTATCACAGACGGCACTTACTTTGAAAAGAATTCTGCCGCAAGGCGGAATTCTTTTTTAAGAAGTCAATTATTATACCACACTATGTCATAAAAAAGAATTCCTACTGAAGGAATTCTTTTTTTATTATGAACGGTAATTTACTTTTCGATTTCTACACCCATGCTTCTGGCAGTACCAGCGATAATTTTCTTTGCCGCCTCTACATCATTTGCATTGAGATCGGGCATTTTTGTTTTAGCGATTTCTTCTAGTTGCGCCTGTGTCAATTTACCAACTTTATTTTTCTTAGAATTGTCAGAACCTTTGTCTTTTTTGAGCGCTTTGATGATCAAAACTGCCGCCGGTGGTTGTTTCAATATGAAAGTGAATGTCCGATCCTCATAGATAGTAATCTCGACCGGTATGATAAAGTCACCTTTTTCTCTTGTTTGTTCGTTGAACTGCTGGCAGAATTCCATGATGTTTACACCATGCTGACCGAGTGCCGGACCCACAGGAGGTGCGGGATTGGCCTTGCCGGCCGGGCATTGCAGTTTAACTATTGCTTTGATTGGTTTTGCCATTTTGTACCTATAATCTGTTAATTCGTGTATTTATTATCGATTGATTTACATTTTTTTGACTTGCAGGAAATCAAGATTGACAGGCGTCTCGCGGCCGAACATATTAACCAGCACTTTAACTTTCCCCTTGTCCTGATCAACTTCCTCAATTTTACCTTCAAATCCCTTGAGGGCACCGTCAGTTATCTTGACCAAATCACCAGTGTTAAGGTCAACTTGATATTTCGGCTCTTTGACACCCATCCGTTTTTTTAAGCGGTCTATCTCTTCTTTCGACATTGGGGTCGGTCTCACACCAAAACCGATAAAACCGGTAACATTCGGCGTATTTCGAACGACGTACCAAGAGTCATCGGTTACCACCATATCAACTAAAACATAGCCAGGAAAAATCTTCTTCTCAATGACTTTTCTCTTGCCATTTTTAATTTCGATCGCCTTTTCTTTTGGAACAACAACATCGAAGATTTTATCAGACATGTTCATTGATTCAATCCGTTGTCTCAAAGAATCAGCAACCTGCTCTTCATAGCCAGAATAGGTATGGATAACATACCAGCTTCTTTCACCTGTTTGCTTCAACGTCAGAAATTTCTTTTTGACCGAAGCTATCTCTTCCTCTTTTTCTTCTTCTTTTGTATCTTCCTTGATCATGTGTCCCCTGTTCCCCTTTAGCTTTTATTTTGAACTATGAATTCGATGACCTTAGACAGACCGAAATCGAGTGCAGCAGTGACAGACATTGCTACCGCTGCAGAAACAATAACGATAATTGTGTGATTTACGACCTCTTTGCCCGTGGGCCAAGTTACTTTTTTTAATTCAGACCAGACTCCCTTAAAATAATCGAATATGGCTAAATTTTTCATAATTAAAGTTTAATGTCCGAAATCTTGACAACACTATACTGCTGTCTATGCCCTTGTGTGCGCTTATAATGCTTTTTAGCGTGGAATTTAAAGACCAGCACTTTGTCATCCTTAATCCTGTCGGTAATTTCACCGGTGACAACAGCCCCTTCGATATGTGGTGTTCCAACACTAACTTTATCATTATCGCTGACCAAAAGCACTTCAGCAAAAGTAATAGCTTTCTTTTCGCTATCAATAAGGTCGAAGTTGTAGGACTTTCCCTTCTCAACCTTGTATTGTTTCCCATTGTGAGAGATGACTGCAAACATTTTTGAACTCCTAACTTAAAAAAGCCCGGGGGCTTATCTAAGCAAATGATATCATATCAGCTGAAAAAGTCAATGATCACCCAACTTATCTCAATTACACATATACAATCTTTTTTTAATGTAGAAGACGAGTGGCTCGTTTCGAAGCCGCCCCTCTTCCTCTACCACTCTTTCACCCTGCACTAAGTAGGTCGCCTCATCTCATAAATAACCGAACTCCTGCGTCGCCCTACGGGTAAGCGGCTATTTATGATTATGAGGCACTGTTTTATCAGATATAACTCTAAAATAGTGCTTCCTCCCCCTGAAAAATTGCTTACCCCGGAGGGGCGCAGCAGCGTTCAATTTTTCAGGGAGAAGAAGGTATCCTCTATACCGTGTCGGGGGTTGGAGTTTTTAGAGGATAGCGGGGACGACATCGGAATGAGTTCCCCTGTCCTCTAAATAAATCAATTATACGGAAATTAAAATGTTATCTGTTTATGCCTTATATATATACTCTCAACAACACCTAGAGAAAAAAGTGAAACAATCAACGATGTGCCCCCGGAGCTAAGGAACGGCAACGGGATGCCGGTCACTGGCAGTAAGCCCAGGTTCATCCCGACATTTTCCAGCACCTGAACAAAGACCATTGCTGCCACACCAAAAGCTACCAGCATGCCATAATTATCTCTGGCCAGATTAGCAATATCCACCAACCGGATCAGAAGCAGACAATATAATGCTAAAAGGACAAAACCGCCGATAAAACCAAATGACTCCGCAATACCGGCAAATATAAAATCAGTCTGCGCTTCCGGCAAAAATTGAAGTTGACTTTGCGATCCCTTTCCTAGGTTACGTCCCAAAATACCGCCAGATCCTATGGTGATCTGCGCTTGCTTGATGTTGTATCCTCGCCCATACGGATCAGCCTCAGGATGGAGAAAAATTGTGATCCTTTCCCTCTGGTAGGTTTTCATAGCCGAACCAAATGGTTTTATGTTTAAATAAGATAGAGCAACAAAGCTAAATAAAAGTACCGCCACTCCCAAGATCACCGATGTTTGAATTTTCGTCGGTCTTGAAACAAAGAGAAAGACTAGATAAATAAAAACAATTACCATCCCCGTCCCCAGATCCGGCTCCTTCAATATCAGAGCAAGCGGCAGAGCCAACATCAAAAAAGATTTAATGATATCACGCCACCTAATCTTGCCGATTTTTTCACAAAAGAATGCGGCCAGAGAAAAAATAAGAAATATCTTTGCCACTTCCGAGGGTTGCAGCTGAAATACCTTCAGGTCTATCCAGTTTTCGGCTCCGTTTGCCGTTTTGCCAAACAAATCCACAAGAACCAACAGGATGATTGAAATAGAATAAAAAATCCAAGACGTACCTCGAAAAAAGCGGTAATCCAAAAATGAGACAGCTGCCAGGATAACCAATCCCACAATCCCGACAATCGCCTGCTTTAGCCCGAGACCCTCGCTTGCTGTCCCCAAAACCAGGCTATAGATAACTGACACACTTACCACCAAAAATATAATCGGAATGATTACCAAACTTAAATCAAAGGTTTTATTTCTAAACATTTATATTCAACGAATTAATCCGATCCAGATATGTTGGCCCTCAACTCTAAAGTCTTCCTCTCCTTCCGCCTCAACTTTACTCTGGATCATCTCATTAGCAAGCACTTCCTTGGCAATCATTTCCTTAGTCTGAGTATTTTCCATCACTGTCTTTAGGTCGGCTGAATCAGTTTGATAGTAAACCTTTATTCTATCATCAACCTTAAAATTAGATTTCTTGCGCAAGGATTGGATATTTCGAATTATTTCTCTGGCTAAACCTTCGAGCTTTAATCCCTCAGTGATAATTAAGTCCAATTCAACGGAGTTGGAATCGCCCTTCGAATACAGAACCTTCTTTACGTTTACTTCATCGGCGATTATAATCTCAAGCTCTCTGGATAATTGATTCCCGTGATATTCCAATTTCTCCAACGGCTGCCTGACTTTAACTTTGCCGGCAGCTCTGGCTGAGAGCCCCATCTCCACAATCCTACGGGCATCCTGCATTTCCAAATTCAATTCGCCATCAATCAGCGCTTTATTTGATTCCGGATATTTCCCAAGATGAACCGACTCTTCACCGGTCAAATTTTTATATATTTCATCAGCAATAAATGGTGTGAAAGGAGCAATTAGCCTGGATAACGTGACCAAGACTTCCCATAATGTTTGATAGGCCGAGTCTTTATCGCCATCATTCTCCGACTTCCAAAATCTTTTTCTCGATCTTCTGATATACCAATTGGATAGATTATCAATAAAAGGGGCAAAAAGACGAGCCGACTTTGTCAGATCATAGGACTCCATGCCTTTATTTATATCGGCGATCAGTTGATTTAATTCGGAGATAATCCACCGGTCCAAAACATTTTCTGTATTCTGTATTCTGTATTCTGTATTCTTGTTTGACTCCCATTTATCTATATTTGCGTACAGGGTGAAAAATGAGTATGAATTCCAAAGCATCCGGAACATCCCGCGTGATAGCTCCGCGACTTCCTTTTCGGAAAAATTCAGGTTTTCCGCCTGCATTACCGGACTATTTGTGAGATAAAATCTCAGAACATCAGCGCCATACTTGTCAAAAATCACCTTCGGATCAGGATAGTTTTGCAATCTCTTGGACATCTTCTTGCCATCTTCCGCCAGAATCGTACCGCTCACGACTGAGTTTTTGAATGCAATCTTACCGGTAATAGCGCTAGATAACACATGCAAATAGTAAAACCAAGCACGGCATTGATCCTGATATTCGGCAATATAATCAGCAGGCGCAATCTTTTCAAACTTAGCTTTGTTTTCAAACGGATAGTGGATTTGCGCAAATGGCATCGAACCGGAGTCAAACCACGTGTCCAAGACATCGGGAATCCTCCTCATCTCGCCAGAGCATTTAGCACAGTTGTAGGTGACATTATCAACAGTATCTTTATGAAGATCAGTTATCTTTTGGCCGCTTTTGCTCTCTAGTTCCTCTGCTGAACCGAAGACTTCTAGCTCCCCGCATTGATCGCATTTCCATATCGGCATCACAGAAGCCCAAAACCGCTGTCGGGAAATTGACCAGTCTTTTGCACCCTCAAGCCATTTTCCGAAACGGCCTTCTTTGATATGTTTCGGCGACCAGTTGATTTCTTTTGCCAATTCTAGTGCTTCCGGCTTTATTTTTGTTACAGCCACAAACCATGAAGATGTCGCGTAATTTAACAACGGGGTATCGCATCGCCAGCAATGGGGATATGAGTGCTCGAATTTCTCCTTAAAGAACAACAACCCTCTGTGAGCAAGATCCTTGATTATTTCAACATCTGTCTTCTGGTTATCCGTGATATCCTTTACGTTCATCCCGGCAAAATGTCCGGCTTCTTTTTTGATAATACCGTCCATACCGACATGTTGGATTAAGGGAAGTTGATGCTGTTTAGCCAGATTCAAATCGTCTTCACCAAAACCGGGAGCAATATGGACTATTCCGGTGCCATCTTCGGTGGTAACAAAATTTGCCGAGTAGACTTGCCATCCATTTTCTTTGTTCTTTATCTCTTGTTTATAGTAATAGTCGAAGATTGGCTCATATTTGGTACCGACAATTTCTTCGCCTAGGAACTCTTCGAGAATCTCATAATCTTTGTCTTTGAAAACATCGCCGAGTCTTTCTTTTGCAAGAATATACTTCACCGCGGTTCCTCGATCTTCGTCTTGTGCTTGAATCTTGACGTAGGCGATCTTGCTGCCAACCGCTAATGCAACGTTAGCAATCAAAGTCCAAGGCGTTGTTGTCCATGCTAGCAAATAAGTGTCGGCTTGATCAGGAATCGGAAATCTTGCGATAGCAGAAAGATCTTTGACGACACGATAGCCCTCGGCAACTTCTGACTGGGAAAGCGTTGTCTCGCAACGAGGGCAAATATGCATTGAACGATATCCTTCATATATCAGGTCTTTATCCCAGAGTTGCTTGAAAACCCACCAGACCGACTCCATGTAGGAAAAATCCATGGTGCTGTAAGCATTTTCCATATCAACCCAGCGGCCAAGTCGATGAATGACGTTTTTCCACTCTGCCACATACCCCAATACCTTAGACCGACAAATTGCGTTAAATTTTCCAACTCCCAACTCGAGAATATCCTTTTTGTGCGTATAGCCGAGCTCCTTTTCGGCAATGTTTTCTATCGGTAAACCATGGCAGTCCCAGCCCCAAACTCGATCAACTCTATACCCTCTCATTGTCCAATAGCGCGGGACAACATCCTTCATGGTGCTTGCGAGTAAATGCCCATAGTGCGGCGTACCGGTTGCAAAAGGTGGGCCATCGTAAAAACTATACAGAGGCGCATCTTTCCTTATCTCGAGTGATTTCTCGAATGTTTTGTCTGCATCCCAAAATCTGAGGATATCTTCCTCTACTTTTGGCAAATTCATCTGTGAGTCAACTTCTTTATACATTTTTAATCCGTTTAAATTAAAAATAGCCTTAGTTTCTACTACTATAATAGTATAACTTAAGGCCACTTAATTTATAAGTGAGGTACCAGCCAAAAATGTGCTTGATTTTAGTAATTACGGTCACTAGCCGAGAAGGTCTACTTCCATCCGCTAAAGCATCTTGCCCCGCGTAGCTTTAGCGAAGTGGGGTCTTCTTCCAACGTGTCCTTTTTCGGACTCGCCTGCTGATATCAGGCTCAACGTCTTTGCGTACATACTATATAATAATTAGTCGGTAATTTCAACTATTTTGTGTCTGGACCTAATGCCAGAAACAATTTTGATCAAACTTTTCCCGATGCCTAATTCCTTTGATACCATCTCTACTATTTTTTCATTTGCTCTCCCCTCGATCGGTTTGCCGGCCACCCATATTTTCCAATTTCCCTCTGCCAGTCTCTCAATCCTCTCGCTCTTTGCATTTGTGACAACGGTCAGACAGATTTTCATCCCTTGCCTTTCAGCTCTTTATCAAGAGCCTGATTGACCATTTGATCGGCTCTCTTGTTTTCTTCCCTCGGAATATGATGAAAAGATAGTTTAAATTTAAATTGGCTGATAATCTCTTTGATTTCACTGATAAACTGAGCCAGATGATCCTGTTTGACCTTATAATTGCCATTGATCTGCTCTACGACCAACTGGCTGTCCAGACGACAAACTATTGCCTTATCAACGGAATTATTTTGGATAAACCAATCGCTTTTTAAAAGTATTCTCAACGCTTTGATTATCGCTTTGTACTCCGCTTCGTTGTTTGTAGCAGTACCAATAAATTCGCAACAGGCATAAAGCTCCGTGTTGTTTCCATCATAAAAAACGATCCCGATTGCCGCCGGTCCGGGGTTTCCACGTGAACCGCCGTCAGTATTGATAAATAATTTATCCATCAAGTGCCCAGGCCCATACGTTCTTTGATGGATGCGATCTTAGCGGCTGCAATATCACCGGCTTTTTTACTTCCCTCTACAAGAATACTCTTCAGTTTTTCCTCGTCCTTCATAAGTTCAAAATATTTCTGCTGGATCGGCTCCAGATAATTGATTACTGCATCAGCCAATGCATCTTTAAATTCACCGTAACTTTTGCCCTGAAACTCCCTCTCGATCTCCGGCACCGGCTTGTTTGTAACTTCCGAATAGATATTTAGCAAATTGGTCATCGCAGGTTTATCTGCAGATGCTTTTATCTCTGACCCCGAATCAGTTACGGCTTTTCTGATCTTGTTTTTGATCGTCTCGGCATCATCTACGATCGCGATATAATTGTAGGACGAAGCTGCCGATTTGCTCATCTTTTTCGTCGGATCGTCAAGTCCCATGATTCTGGCCGATTCTTTTTTGATCACCGGTTCGGGGATCACAAAAGTCTCACCAAATTTAGCGTTGAAGCGCTGGGCCAAATCGCGGGTCAGCTCGACATGTTGTTTTTGATCCTCTCCAACCGGGACATGAGTCGTGTCATATAGCAAAATATCAGCCGCCATCAGCACGGGATAATCAAAAAGTCCGACTCCGGCAGATTCAGCTGATTCTTTGGCAGACTTTTCCTTGAATTGTGTCATCCGCGTCAGTTCACCGATTTTGGCCTGGCAATTTAGGATCCAGGACAGCTCGGCGTGCTCAGGACGGCTGGATTGGACAAAGATAATTGATTTATCAGGGTCAATACCCGCTGCCAGATAAAGCGCAGCCATAGACAAAATATTTTTTCTTAAATATTCCGGCTTCTGCGGCACAGTGATCGCATGCAGATCAACTATGCAAAAAACCGCTTGATCAGCTTCATCTTGCTCCTTCACCCACTGCTTGATCGCACCAAGATAATTGCCGATATGGACTACTCCGCTTGGTTGAATACCTGAAAAAATTGTTTTTTTCATATTGCTCCTTTAATTGTCTGCCTCACCACGATAGCTAAATAGCATCACTAAATCAATAAGATCAACTAGTAATTCCGGCTGGTTACGGTGGTTACAATCTCGCTCTGACCACGAAAAACAGGCAAAAGTGTTTCGTAGTTTTTTGACTGTATCATCAGATGGTAAGACACGTACGGTTGGAGCGGAAAATCCAACATCCCCTGTTCGTCCGGGGCATATCCCCCGATTTTGAACTCTTTGATCTCAAGTGCGCTTTCATTAATCTTGTTGGTATCTTGCCGGATTTGCCACAAATTGTCGGTCAACTCAAACGATGCACTAGCAGGGATTGCCGGCGAGGCAGCTGATGGGAAAGTAAATCGATAAAGATCGCCTGCAAAAAGATTATAGACAACTATTTGCTTGTTGCCAGTGTTGGGAACTTTTTTTTCTATTACTATAGTATTGCCTTTGTAATCGGCAGTCGTTTGCGAGAGGCCAGCGTCCACATGATTAGACATCACCGACTCTTGCCCATTATCAGTATCTTGAAAATGGACAAATAAGCACTTATCATCTGTGCCGATCATCTTGCAATCAAAAATTGCGAGTCCGCTGGTATAGTTTTTCAAACCCCGTGATAATATCGGGCTAGGATCAAGATTAACATCGGCCCCAATCTCACCGCCAATGTTTGCGCTCCGAATATCCGTAGCCATCATATCGCTGATTGCTCTGGTCGCCTGGAAAGTATCTTTTTGAGCTTCTATCTTGGATTGAAAACCGGCGCTTTGGCCAACTATGCTCGTCGTCATCATCAAAACTACCGAGAAAATAGACAAGGCAATCAGTATTTCTATTAAAGTAAACCCTTTTTTAAAATTATGAAAACCCATCAAAATCTTGGCCTCCAGTCAGTAATCAATTCGCTGACGGAGATTTTCTTTCCATCATTCTCGCCTATTTTTACTTCGGCAGTAACTAACAGAGCATATTTTTTAAGATCCGGTCCGATACCGTTAGGCAATAATTCACCTAATGAGTCGCCTCTTTTGATAGTGATCGTCCGGAAATATTTCACATTTTTTATGATAGCAATCTCCTGGTCTGATCCTTCAGTCAGAAAAAAACGGCCGCTTGAGTTTGGATGCGTGATATCGGCAATAGGGAAATACCCTATTTTATAGGAAGCGGCATTGCTGACAGCTACCGGCTGATCTGAGGAATTTCGTGCGATAAAATCCCACTCTGTAGCGGACTTCCCATCGATCCAATTGGAGTCACGCATTTGGCGGACGATCTCCAGTCCTTCCTGAGCAAAACTTGCGGCTTGTAGACGCTGCTCCTGATTGTAGAGCGCCCGCAAAGCGGCTTGGCCGGCCGAAACAAGAGCGCCGAGGATGATAGCAATAATCGTGGCAGCAATCAGCACTTCTGCTATTCCAAACCCTTTTCTAGTTTTTTGTCTAATAATCATGAGCTTGTTGTATTATCTACGATCAGGCGGAAGCTTGGAACTGTGTGAAGATTGAAAATTGTCGTCCGGTTCACTTTGCTACTTGAATAATAGAGCGAAAAATAACCATCCGGAGCGCCGGTACTCATGCTACAGTTATCGTCCTTGGCCTTAGATTGGCAGGTTAGGGAAAAGCTCCCGGTCACTCCTTCCGGAAGCTGCAATGCCTGCGATCCAAACCGATTGTGGCTTGACAGCTCAATCGTACGTATCGTCGACGGGCTATCGGCACAGGCCAAATCAGTACATCTTTGAAGTAGGACTTTTTGATCAGAGGGGACGGCGACTAATCTGTAGGCAGATATCCCCTGCTCCGCATTTTTAGCCATCATCTGTGTCTGCTCTATAAAGCCTTTTATCTCTGCCACTTTATTTTTGTACTCCAAAAATTCGCCATATCGGTCAAATGCGGGAACGGCAAACGCAGCCAAGAGCGCTATCAAAACAATAACGACAATAAGCTCGATTAGTGTATATCCTCTCATTGTATGCATTTTATTTTACGGTTACTGCGAAATTCATCAACGCGGCGCACGGACTTTCGGAGGAGCCAGTTTGCATCGGAGAACATGGTGCAGCAGCATCGGCGGGATTATAGGCGCTCAAGACACCGTTAACAGCTGCGCTCAAATCGTCGGTGTTGCCATTTTCCAGAACCGCATAAATACTAACTCCCTTTGCGGCACCATCACTCGCATAAAGCATGTAATCATTGTGGACATCGGCGCCGTTATCACAATTATTCTCATTATCAGCAATATTCCGCATGATACAAAGCGGATCACGAATCTTGTTATTCCCCTGCAGATAACCCTGATCCTTCAAATACTGCTCGATGGAAGGCACGGTGCTATAAGTATGAAAGAGATAACCTGTCCCATTTGGATCTCCGGCAACAGCCAGGCCCCCATCAGCAAGCGACCAGATCTTTTGTTCAGCATGATACATACTCATTGCTGATGCGATGATTTGAAGATCTGATTTGCGCTGCGTATCCCGGGCATGGGATTGGGCTCCCAAATATGAAATTGTCCCGATACCAGCCAAAATACCGATAATGACTATTACCACAATCAGTTCGGCTAATGTGAAACCTTTTTTATCTTTCATATTCTCTTTCGTTAGAAATTAATTAGAGACAGATACCAATCAACTATCACTTTGCCATAGACTATTCCGATCACGACACCGGCGGACAAAAAAGGCGCAAAAGGCAAAGAGTGTTTCAATGTTGTATCATCGATCTTTTTGCTGCTCATAAGGATGTAGATAATCCCGATGATCGAGCCCAAAACAAAAGCCGAGAAGAGAGCAAATATCGCGTTTGGAAATCCAGCCAAAAATCCTAATATTAATCCGATCTTGATATCGCCTGATCCCATCCACTTCTCTTTTGAGACTAGGACAAGCAGAGCCAAAAAACCGCCGGCAATCAATCCGCCCCAGAGCATCCGGGCTATGCCGAAGCCGCCAAAGTACCATCCGCCAAGAGCAGAGAGAATTAGAGCAATCCACACAAGGGTTTCCGGTACAGTCTGTGTCTTGATATCATAAACCGATATCACGATCAAAAGACAAATAACCGCCAGATAGAAAAACATCGCCCAGCTAAGTCCGACTGTCAAAAAAATAAGTAAAAACAAAAGTCCGGTGCCTGTTTCAACAAGCGGATACTGCCAGGAAATTTCTTTGCCGCAATACCGGCATCGTCCCCGTAGCAAAGCAAAAGAAACAAGAGGGATCAGATCAAACCATGCCAGCGTCTTGTTGCAGCGTGTACAGTGCGACCGGCCGTACAAAAGCGACTTCAAATCCTCCATGCGGAAAATTACAACATTCAAAAAACTTCCGACTGCCAAACCGATTAATAAGACTAAAATTGAATTTGCTATAAGCATCCATCTCCATGATTACGGCCTCTCGGCCCGGAATAAACCGGGCACGAGAAACAGCAATTAGTCGTTTTGTACCCAGTAATTATAACCGGTTGGCATTGTCCCCGCATCAGGATTGGTTGTCTTGACGTCGGCATCTTTGCCATTTTCCAACACGGCAAACATCGCAAAATTATCACCCGTACCGTCTGTCAGATACTGATAGGGATTATCTGTATCGACGTCATTTGGGATCGGCGCCTTGATGTAGTTCTCTGAGGTCAGCCATGTCAAAGTCGTGATATCAACCGGAGTCGCCTGGATCGCATAATGTTCCTTCGTCTTGACCGTATCGATAACATCATCAAACGATTGCTCGATAGCATTTTTCAAATTATGCAAATCGCCTTTGCGGACAGAATCCCTTGCCCGAGCCCGTGCGCTCTGCAGACCTATCGCCACCATGGCAGTTAATATGCCGATGACCAGGACTACGACCATCAACTCGATGAGTGTAAAAGCTTTCTTTTTCATACAAAATTCCTTTTTTATTTTATTTAATTTATTAGAAACCTGATGACTTTGTACAACCGTTGATAGTGCAATTGATGGTTGCCGTAACGCTACCGTTCTCAGTCAGCTGAGCATTCATTGTCAGCACATTCGTCACCGAATTATAAGTCGGACCAGTTGACGGGGTATAATTCCACCCTCCGCCAAAGCCGTTGACTAGATCCGGCCAGAGACCCGAAACAGCTGCTGTCCCCGCTGACGTGCAGATCGCACCTCCGGCGGTATATGCTGCTACAGTGTCAGCATTAGCCGCACAGACGCTAACTGCTTTGACGGTTTCGCTCAAGCTGGAAAAAACACTGTTATTGCGCGCTCTTCTGGCTTGGTTGGAGTAGCCAATCGCAGAGATAAGTGCCAAGATACCGATGATGACAATAACGACGATCAACTCTACAAGTGTAAATCCATTTTTTGTTTTCATTTTCCCTCCGTATATTTTTGACTCAATTAAATATTTACTTCCCGATCGACCGAACGGGCTATTTTATCCCAACCCCTTGGTTAAGCTGAAATATTGGGATATATATGGCAAAAACCAAGAAAGCAACGCTTAGTCCCACAATCACCAGTACTGCCGGCTCGATCAGCGACGAGATAGTCTTTGTGATCTCACTAGTCGATTGCTCGTAGTATTCAGAGACTTTTTTAAGAACTTTATCTAGCTCTCCTGTTTCCTCGCCCACTGCCACCATCTGGCCCACGATCGGCGGGAAAAAGGGATCCTTCAAAAGTTCACTGGATAAAGGGATACCCTTCTCTACTTGTCCGATGATGCTATAAATACTCTCTTCATAGATTACATTATCGATGACAGACCCGGCGATCTTAAGAGCATCCAACAGCGGCACCCCGGCGCCAACCAGCATCGACAAAACTCTGGTGAAACGGTACATATATAGCCCCTCGAAGATATCGCGGATCACCGGCAAAGTAATCTGGAAGTTATGCAAAACACGCGACCCCGCATCTGTCTGAAACCAAAAACGAAAGAAGAAAATAATTGCTATCAGCGTCATGATCACAAGCCACCACCAGCTTTGGAAAAATCCGGACAAGCTGAGGAGGATCCGTGTGATCGCCGGCAAAGCAACTCCCGCCTCCTGAAACACAGAGCTCAGCTTGGGAACTACATAAGCAAGCATTATTATGCCGGCAACAATCAAAACACCAAAGATAAAGGCGGGGTAATAAAGAGATCCCCGGATTTTGGCTGCAAAGTTTGAGTCGTTTTCAAGCTGGCTTGCTAATTCGCTTAAGACCAGATCCAGCTTTCCCGTCGATTCCCCGGAACCGACAATACTGACATAGACATGGTCAAAAGCTTCAGGATGTTTGGACAGCGCAGACGATAAGGTATATCCCTCCTCAAGGTCTTTATATACGCTCAGAAAGATTTGCTTGATCTGGATAGTCCGAGCCTGATTTGCCAAGATACTAATAGCTTTGGTCAAATTTAACCCTGAGGAGATCATCGTTGCGAGTTGACGCGTGAAAACTGCCTTATCTTTAGATGATACTTTTGACAGCAAAAAATGCGGCATCGCTTGCAATTTCTCAGGCAATATCTCCGTCGGAACGAGATTATGCTTGATCAAGACCTTTTCCGCTTCTGACTGGCTATCCGCTCTTACCGTCCCGGTCACGAGGGATCCTCTTTGATTTTTTGCCTTATACAGGAACCTTGGCATCGCCCCTCACCTTATTATTCTGCACTAATTATACTTACTAATGGCTCCTAATTCAATCAATAAACCATCATTTTAAATGCTTTGGGATCAAGTGCATAGTTTAATGCATCTTCAAGCGTGATATCACCTCGTGAGACATATTCGGCCAAAACTTTGTCCAGACTTATCATGCCATCTGAAGCGGATGTTTGGATAATATTGGGAATTTGAAAGTTTTTGCCTTCGCGAATTAAGCTTTTGATTGCCGGATTGGCAACCATTATTTCAGCTGCCAAAACTCTACCCCCACCGATCTTAGGAATAAGGCGCTGCGAGACAACCCCGAGCAGACAGGAAGCAAACTGACTGGATATTTGCTGCTGGAGGTGAGGCGGAAAAACGTTGACGATACGGTCGGCGGTTTGAGACGCCGAATTGGTATGCAATGTTGTTAACACCAGATGGCCAGTCTCAGCTAAGGTAAGCGCCGCTTCGATAGTCTCCAAATCGCGCATCTCACCGACAAGGACAACATCCGGATCCTCGCGAAGGGCTGACCGGAGAGCTCGGGCAAATGAATTGGTATCCGAACCAACTTCACGTTGTGAAACTAAGCTCTGTTTATGTTCAAAAACGTATTCGATCGGATCTTCAATTGTCACTATATGCTTTTTACTCTCGGAGTTGATCTTGTCAATAAGCGCAGCAAGAGTCGTAGATTTTCCGGAGCCGGTCGGACCGGTAATAATGACAAACCCTTGTGAGGGCTCAGTAAATTTCTCTAATATTGGCGGCAACCCTAGATCTTTAAAACTGCGAATATCCTTGGGAATTAAACGCAAAGATGCAGAAAGCGTCCCCTTTTGATAGAAAATATTGGCTCTCAAACGGATATTTTTGTATCCAAAAGAGAAATCAATCTCCCTCTTCTGCTTCAACGTAACCAACATATCGGGCGGCGTAAATGAGGCAATAAGATCCTTGGCTTTTGTTTCAGTCAGAACTGCAATATTGGGGATTGCCAAAAGCTTGCCGTCGATTCTCACCGTTGGACCTACGCCGACATTTAGATGCACGTCGGAAGCGCTTTTCCCAATAGCAAAATCAAGGTAGCTCGCAATCTCACTGCTTTTTCTTTCAGGCATTCCCCTCCTAGTATAAAAATGTAATTAAATAATATCTAAAAGATACTCAAACTTCAAATCATTTCACCCGTTTATAACGGCCTGGAAAACCTCATCAATGGTCGTAAGCCCACTAAATGCTTTTATAATCCCGTCCTGTCTCATAGTGATCATGCCTTCAGCAATTGCCGCTTCTTTGATTTCATTTGCCGGCCTCTTGGCAACCGCCAGATCTTCTATACGAGGAGTGATCTCCATGACTTCAAAAATTCCGATCCTTCCCTTGAAGCCATGATTACATTCCGAACAACCCTTCCCAAAATAAAGTTTTGGCTCTGCAGGTATCCGGACTTTGTCTTTTGTATTGCTCGAAGATATCTGTGACAATTCTGCTTTTAATTGGTCAAGGAGCTTAGCTGGTACCTTCATCTCTTCACGGCATTTTGGGCAAATCCGTCGGACGAGACGCTGGGCAATGACTAAATTGATTGATGAGGTGATCAAAAATGGCTCGACCCCCATGTTGATAAGGCGGGGCAAAGCGCCGGCCGTATCGTTGGTATGCAATGTAGAGAGGACAAGATGGCCAGTCAGAGCAGCGTGCGTCGTCATGGCCGCCGTCTCAGCATCTCGGATCTCCCCCACCATAATAATGTTGGGGTCTTGGCGGAGAATACTGCGCAGTCCGGTTGCAAAAGTAAAACCAATTTCCGGCTTGATCTGGCACTGGCTTATTCCGGGTATTTCGTATTCCACTGGATCCTCCAGCGTCACGATATTTACTCCCGGCTTTGAGATACGGTTGAGAATTGCATAAAGAGTAGTTGATTTACCCGATCCGGTCGGACCGGAAGAGAGGATTATCCCGTACGGCTTGATAATCGATCGGGCCGTGGCATCAAACGCTCCTCCTTGCATCCCGAGATCCTCCAGAGAAAGTATGCCCTGGCTCTTGTCAAGTATTCTCATCACTACCTTTTCACCATGGACAGTCGGCAAGGTAGAAACACGGACGTCAACCTCCCTGTCCTTGAATTTCACTTCGAAGCGTCCGTCTTGCGGAATCCTGCTCTCGTCGATCTTTAATTTGGCGAGAATTTTGATCCGACTGACAAATGGCGGGTGTGTCGCAATTGGCAAATTGACTATATCCTCAAGAATACCATCAATCCGGCAACGGACGCGAAGATATTTCGGGGTTGGCTCAGCATGAATATCTGATGCTTTCTTATTGAGGGCAAAATTAATGATCGCTGCCACCGTCCTTGGTATAGAACCTCCTTGCGCCAATGCGGCAAGCGATTTTTTATCTAAAACATCGGTTGAAATGAGAGAACCAAGATCGTTGTTGCCATTTTCTTCATCAGCTAACTCAATTTCCGCATCCCGCCGTCTTTCATTCTTGACCGGCTCGGGCGATTTGATTTCCGAAACTACCGCCGGCTGATCTTTGACCTCTGTCTTACTCGAAATCGCGGGAGACTCTCCTGGCACCTCCTCGATCGTTATCTCTGGCTCCTTCTCGTCCGGGATAAATGACCCCAAAATCCTCCGGAGAGACAGTTGAGTCGGCGGACTGGGCTCCTGTTTCTCTGCCTGCTCGGTTTGCACCGACACTTTTGGAGTAGTATTAGCTTTTTCAGTTAATACGGGCATCGGTTTCGCGGATACTTTCCTGCCCAGAAGGGACAGCACGTAATCGATATCATCCGACGAGGTAGCAAATTTTTCAATTCTTACATCGTTTTCCGAGGAGATAAAGTCAAGAATCCGAGCAGTCACCGGACTATCAGGCTGCTCGCAGGCCACCAGATAATCTCCCCGCCGGCTTTGACCAAAAACAACCAATCGGTACTTTTCAATAAAATCAACCGGAAATTTATTGAGAAATTCACTCTGGATCGGCTGATTGCGAAGATAGACAACAGGCAAACTGGCTCTTTTTAGCAGAAGGTCGTTATTTCTGCTGGTGTATTGTTTTATAACCTCAAGAAAATCAGATTCGCCTGTAATAAAGAGCTCCAGCTCAATATTTTTTTGGCGAAAGAACTTATCCAGACCATTTTGGAAATTAGCAAGCATATCGGCCGGATTGCAGACAGCTAGCCGGAGGACGCCATCGTCCTGGCTGAAGGGAACAATCTGGTATTTTCTGATAAGATTGACTGGAATTAGCTGTTTCAGCTCTGTCGGGATCTCAACGTTCTTCAACTCGACATATGGCAATTTGAGCATAATGCTATATGCCTTATTGACAGTATCCCTCGTCACTATCTTGCTCTTGATCAAGAAGTCTTCGATCTGGCGGTTGGTTTTAAACCTTGCTTTTAATCGTTCGGCGTCCTCGTGATCAAGAACATCCTGAAGCACAAACACATCCAAAATAGACTGGCTAACCAGGGAATTGTTCTGGAACTTATAATAACTATCGCTATATTGGGAATTTTGCATATGAAGTCTAAAGGGCGGCAAACGGATCGACTCTACCGATATTGGAGGTAGGAACTTTGAGCGGCATCTGTGCTAGATTTTGCTTACCGCTGACCAGATCCTCCGCCTGTCTCTTGACACTGTTGATCTCTACAGTTTGATATTTTTCCTGAATACCAACAGTATCAGCCCCCTTTGGCTGGGCGTTCCGCCAGAGCCAGAAAAAGCCGAAAGCGGTGATAAGCAAAAACATGACGCTCGCCGTCATGGCTAAACTTCGTGGTTGGATATCTTTTTTCATTTTCCTCCTTAGTTACTCCCGGCCTGGGCCGTGCTTGAAGTGCCGACTGTCGCTATCACTGGAGTCTTATAAGCTTCCACTTTTAAGGCCATCGACATCCCCTCTTCATCGCTTGTAAATCCGATGCTTTTTATGCTCATAAACTTCAGGTCAGATTCCAGATCTTTAACAAACTTATTCAGATCAGCGAACGATCCTTTGAGAGTAGTGGAAATGGTAATTTTGCCATCTGCCTCAGATGTCTGGGCTGTTGATGTGGCCGCATCAGTCATATCGAAATGGGGCATCGCCAGTTTGTTTAAATTTGCAATTGTCTCAATCTCAGCAAGAGTGTTTGGTTCGTCCTTGTCATTTGGCATAGCAACAAAAAGTTGATCAAACACAGGCCCGAGATTGCTTATTTGATCTTTAGTCATGACAAGAGAATCCAATTTGATCTTTGCAGCGGCTACTTCCTTCTCCGTCCTGGCAAGCGCCATTTTATTTTCCTGATATTTGGGAATAATCATTTTCCAACAGACGAAAAAAGAGGCGAGTGTTATCACAAGCGCAAGACAGACCGAATAAAGAGAACTACTGGATCGTTGCATCTTCCCCTCCTTCAGTTTCTGTTGATGTGCTCGGAATTGTCGTCTCAGCGGTCGAGTCTGGGGCAGTCGAAGCGGCAGGGTTCGCCTCCGTCACAATCTTTTTGTTGGCAGCTTTATTTACAATTCCGGTAATGGCAAAACTTACCTCAATCTTTTTTGTCTTCTGATTGACAGCCTGAGACGAGGTAACAAGCTGGACATTCTTGAGGTACAGTACATCGTTTTTATTCTTCCACTCTTTGACCGCCAACATCTGATCCGCCACCGCACGGTAAGAGTCCGTCCTTCCATCCAAACTAAGTTTGCCATCTGTTGTGACCGATAGATTGGAGACAACGACATTAGCGATAACCCGGGCATAAAGCTCTGTTAGAAAATCGCTCATCAAAAACTGATTACTCTTGACCGCAGAAAGATTTGTAACAGCTGATTTAAAAACAGATGCTTTTTGTTCTACGTCAGACAGCCCCGGAGAGTTTATCTGAGCAATTACTTCGTCACGTTCATTTTTCTTCTCAGATAATGCATCACCGGCACTTTTTGACAACAGCCAAAATAGGATACCACCGGCAATAGCTAGTAAAGCAGTCAACCAGCAGATAAGAACCGGTAGATTTATACGCTTTTTTTCGGATATATCAAAAGAATCTTCCTCTTCTCTTATGGGAGAAACCGGTATTGTATCGGCATGAGGAAGAGGGCTGGCTGTCTCGTTTGATTCAGAGCTCATTTACCCTCCTATTGTCACTTAAGTAAATTATAAAGCATCAGGTTTTTAAAAACAATACACTAATTATCGGCATTGCCGGCAACTCTCGGATGAGGCATGCTCAAATAGCGGAATCCAGGCGGCCATGACCGGTCGAAATTATAATCATACACGATGCGAATATTGTAATTTGCCGGCGGTATCGTGAAAGAAGAAGCCACATAAGATCCGGTTAGATCCAGATTGCCAATATTTGAGCCGAGTGTAATTATCCCCGCCGTTGCACCGCCATTTGGATCATCGTATGCAAATACAGCTCCGTCAAAATTGTTGTTGCCTTCGAAAGTTACGCTGCCGTAAACAATAAGACCTAACGCAGCCGTATCGTCAACTTTTGTAAATGAAGCTCCCTGATGAAATGTAACATCGCCGTTCACTATGATTGTACCGCGTCCCGAATATGTATTATTTCCGTTGATATCCAGATTTCTTCTATTATCTCCGCTCGTTTTTTTGACAATCCATATTTTACCCTCAGGATATTTCTCCCTTTCGCTATCGGTCGGTGGTATGCCGGAGAGCGAGACCACCGAATCAGGAGACTGAAGATCAACCGAAAAATCTAGATTAAAAGAATTCGAATCAGCGGCATCCACCCGTTGTGCTTCCCCTTTGAGCGCATTAATTTTGGCAATATTTTGATTAAATTGCGTTTGATCCCATGTCGCCTGAGCATCAGGATTTATAGTGTAAGAAGGAACCCTCCAAGTCGCTCCGTCAGCAGAATTGGCGGCTGCACCACCGGATTGGGCCAGCTGTCGTCCCCAAAATTGAAAGTTGCTATAGTCCGGGAGCTTGGCGTCACCGACAAGAAGATTGCTCATATACAGAGCCGGCACTTCAGAGGCCGTTATTTCCTCTCCATCTGCAGAGAGTGTCGCTCTGCCGACTAAAAGTCTGTTGCTGCCAGCGTCAGTCTGCCCGTTTTGGCCCCTCCCTAAAGCAAAACAGGAGGTAGGATGTGTAATGAGCAGTTCCTCCAGCGTGCAATCGGCATCAGCCAGACCGGCCGAGCTTGGATCGGCAGTTACCCTATCGTATAGAAACCCGTAGTCCTGGCTCGTCTCATAGTTAAAAACAGCGGAATTACCTCTCTGGCCTCCGTAAAAGTATTCCGAGCCCAGTGCTTTACTGCAATTCGTATCAGGCCCAGGAAAAGGCATAGTACACATCTCAAGCTCGCCCGACAATATTTCCGGTAGAGTATCAGTTGCTGCCATCACATAATGAGACGGGATAATCATTAACGTCAGAAAGAAAAAAATTTTAAGTAACTTTTTGATCATAACTTCTTTACCTCACAGCGATAACGCAGCAAAATCGTTTCATCCGTGATGCTGCCAATGATAAAGTTATAAAGCCGAACACCGCCGACGGTCTGCGAAGAAGAACTGAATGCAACATTTGAATTCGCCGAGCCGGCAATGGGATCGCAATACACATTGTTGCTGTGCAAGATATGGTCCGAAACTTTGAACCGCTCATTGCTCGGCGCGTTATCGACGATAATTGCGACTTCGACCCTATCGCCTTCAGCAAGCGAATAAGGATTGAAGGTGCAATTGGGGTTGGTACCATCAGAGGTAGGATTGAGAACAAGTAAATCAGTTCCCCACGTCCAATTACATTGCGTGGCACTGGCGCTATTCTTTTGAAGTATCGGCCAGAGAGTCTTCCTCATCGGTCTACTCGCGCCGACAACGGGATCCGGCAAAAGGCCTTCCAAAAGAATCCTTCCTCCACCGCCGGCACCCTTTTCATTAATATCGATGAATCCTCCACGCGCGAATATATTTGAAGTTGTGAGCGTTGAATCATAGGTGTAATTAATAATTCTGGTAGTCCCCATACCGCTATTATTGTCAAGAAGGCCGCCACTTACATCACTAATCAAGGTACTTCCTGTTACTCTGTTAAATCGCAAGATGATACTTCCCCCAGACCCACGTCCGGACCAGCCGCTACCTGTTGCGCTCCCTAAATTACCGTTAGCCGCGATAGAAGCCCCGCTTGCAAGATTTATATCGCCTGCCGTAACCTTAATCCTCCCACCGCCAGATCCGCCAAGCGCATGCACCGAATTATCGGCATCTGCATAGCCGCCAGCCGATCCAAAATCAAAATCTGTAATTAATTGATCGCCATAAGTCGCCCCTCCCAAGATAGTATTTAGAAAGCCGTAAGCACCATGGCCGCCATACCCGCCGCCGCCGCCAATTGAACCGATGCCGAAAGACCCCATAGCAAAATTTTCTCCCCCGCCCAGACCAAAACCTCTCTCCATACCTGTCGGTGAGATACTGTTGCCCGCATCTCCATCAATCATGTCATCAGGTGAAGGATATCCTTTTCCGTTGACATTGATAGATCCTGAGCCATTGATCGCAAGCTCGCCGGCAATTGCCAGATCGACTTTCTTTTGTTGCAAGCTTGCTGGCGGATTTTGCCTCATCCCCGTGGCGGCAAAATTATCATATCTGATCTCAAACGGCAGAAAACCGGTGTCGTTAGTCGTAGTAATCTTAATCGTGGCGGGCGTCGTAAAGATTGCGTTCCAATTATCAACCTCGCTCCAGCTATCAACGGAAGATGCGCGCCGGTAAGCATAAATTGTGCCCGCTCGCCTGTTTAAGCGTAATTGGCCGGAAGTATTTGTGGTTGCATTTGTACCGCAATCAGTAGATCCGGTCCGGACACATCGGTAGCGGTTGTAAGTACCAGCACCGGTTTTACGCTGCCGTTTGATGCTATAGAAACTCGATTGCGTTGCATCGGTTACCACAAGACCAAAATCTATTGTATTTGCGCTTGAGATATCAAAACTGGCCATATTGTAATCAATGATAACATTGAAATCGCCAACTAGCGGATTTATATTTTGTGTCACCATCTCAGTCGCCGCACCTCCCGTCACAAGTTTGTGGCTCAAGGTGCTGGTAGCAATCGATTGAATACCATTACCGGTAGTAGCCTGAGACCATTTGTCCGCATTTATAGGAGAAACACTAAAATTATCTGTCTCGGTCAAGTCATCTGTTCGACTTACCGCTCCGTGAGTAACTCTGGCGTTATTGATCGTCAGAGAATTGAGCTGATGAGGGTCATTTTGCGGACTCGCCATTGTCACAGTGGTAAACATGCCATTTATTGTCAGATCTGCTCCGTCCGGAATGACCAGAGAATTTGTACCCCATCGGAAGGTCGAGAAGGTAGCACCGTCCCGTGTTAGTGTCCCGCTGGTATCGATAGTGCAGGCCAGGCCAGCACAAGCAGGCGTTGCCTTCGTTGTTTGCGGATTTCGGGTGATGATGAGCTGGAACATAAATGCACACACCGCCAAACCAGCTATTATAGTTAATATCCTGATCCGGTGTTTAAGCGCGAGCGCCTGAGAAATTGAAAACCGGCCTATCAGTTTGGTGTTGAATTTATCTTTGAAATCTAGATTCATTTGACCTCACAGGTATAACGAAACTGGACAGTCTCATCAGTGTTGTTGGCAACGTCAAAGGTATAATGCCTTAGTCCATTGACCGTCTCAGGATATGAATCAAATGCAGCAGTGAGATTGGATGTGGCGCTGTTGTCATCCGGATCACAATATGCCAGATCATTGTGCAACACCTGATCAGTTATTTTGAGCTCTTGGTTGAGCGGTGCGTTACTAACCGTCAATGAGACCTCTATTTTATCGCCACGCCGTAAATTGTATGGATCAAAGGCACAGTTGGGATTTGCTGCATCCGATGGAGTCGGCGCCAAACCGAGTGGATTGCCGGCCCAATTCCAGACACATTGGTTGCCAACCGGATTTGGCTCGCGATAAACCGGCCAGAGAGTTTTTCTGATTGTGGCACCGCTCGGCAAATTGGGAAGTCCGACCCAGATAGAGCCGCCGCCGCCCGCTCCTCTTTTCCACGTCAGGCCGCCTCTCGCGGTAAAAATTGTCTTATCACCAGGCGTATCATAAAAATGATTGGTATTCTCTATATTCACCGGCGTGTAATCAATGAAAGCACGACCGTTAGTCGCAGTGGTACCTGTTGGCTGTTGCAAGAGCGTTCCTCTTGCTTGATCAGTTTTAAAATCCTCCGGAAGGTAAATCTGCATCCCACCGATCCGGATATCGCCGCCGCCGCCGCCGCCGCCGGAACTTTCATTATTAACACCATCAGAATAAGTTCCTTGGGCACCATTGGCATAGACATAACCGCCATTAAAATAAACCGAGCCATAACTGGCAATCCGGATACGGCCGCCGCCTGCCCCACCTTGCGTTTCCCGCCAGTCGCCACAACCAGATCCTCCCCCAGAACCAAAATCAAAGACATCCTCATTGTAATAACCAATGCCGCCGGTATTCGGGATAAATCCATTATTGATATCGTTATCTTGATCAGCGTCTCCGCCATTGCCAAAGTAGGCTCCGCCGGCGCCAAAACCCCAGCTGGCAGTCACACCGGAAAATAATCCGCCCCCCGGCCCATAGCCGGACAAAGGAGTTGCCGGATTTGGTAGACTCTCGCAATTTTGAACAAAACCCCCCGGATACCCCTTACCAGTCACATCGATTTTTGCTCCGCTTTCTATTGAGACATTGCCGGCAACTTCGATGTCGACTTTCTTCCATCGGCCAGTCCCCGCTACATCGTCAGCAATCGTTATCGTGTCATTTCGTCTTTGGAGGGCTTCGTCTGTGGTAACCGCTGCATGAGTCAGGATCGCCCCGTTTCTGATTGTGAGGGTATTAAATGACCTTTTGCTGTCGCAATCAGGATGATCGGTTGTGCACGCAGTGCCTTTTGTATAAGGGACAACATGCAAGTACATCCAATTGGATGGGCCGCAACGCCCGGTGTACTGATTTGGCTGATTGGTCGAAAAATTGCATTCCTGTCTTGTCCCGCTTGTCTGCCAGACTTTGACATCTCCGGCGTCCACCGTAAAAGTTGTCGACCCTTGACCATCAATCGTCACATCACCGTTTTCGCAATTAGCCGGAATATTAGCTGGTGAACCGGGCGTTATCAGACAAGAGACCGCCTTTGTATCTTTGGGGTTTTTGGCAATTATCAGCTGTATCAAGAAACCGCCGACGATAATGGCGGCTGCCAACGTCAAAATCCTTATCCTATGTTTCCGGATAAGCAAATTTGATATTGAAAGTTTTGCCATTTCCCCTCGTCCTCCTAGTAATATAACCGAAAAATTGGGCAAAAACCCGTTCTACTTCATTTTATCTTATGCCCCAAAAAGGTGCAACCGATCAGTTCATAGAGTGAAAAATGAAAGTTTGTCAGAAATTACTTTATTAACTTTACGGACTTTAAGAACTTTATGAACTAGCGTTAATGTATTATTTCATATCTCGGCCGGCCAAAGGGGATCCGGTCCGGTGCCGCGTCTTTGCCGGACAAGACTGAAGCCGGCATGATCGTCTCTGCCCCAAACTGATCGTTGATCCGGTCAAGCGTTTCCGACATCTTTTTAGAACGCTCGATCTCCTTGAATATGGAAGTCTGCATCTCTCCCGCCGGCCGCAAATTAAAGCTGGAAACTGCCACTGAGATCGGTCTACCCCGCCAATTGCAAGTGTTCAACAGCTGATAAGCATTTTTTAGAAAGGTTATGTTATCGGCAAAAGGAGTAAATTTCCGGCTCAGACGAAAACCTGTTTTATCCATGAAATTAATTGAGACCGAAACTCCCTGTGCCAGATATTTTTCTTTCCTCAGTCGGTAACCGGCTTTAAAAATCAATTTTCGCAAGATCGACATTGCCCCATCCTTGCTTCGAAACTCCGGAGCTAAAACACAAGAATGGCCGATTGTCTTATTCTTTACTACATAATCGTCTACTTCGTAGCCGCGCAAACGAAAATACCAGAGCCGTCCCCAATGTTTGAGCATCGCTGCCTGCTCCCCCAGCGACAAATTATAAAAATCAAGAGGGGAGTGAATGCTAAAATTTTTTAGCTGCATCTCCATCCGCCAGTTGATCCCGACCAAATCGGTCAGCTTGAGCTCTCCATAAAATTCATGCAAATTTTTTAATTCGACAATTGTCAGCCCATCCGGCTTTTGCCTCTCCCCTGCCATTTTTGCCAAAAAGACGCTTGGCCCGATACCTATCGAACATTTCAGATAATCCCCTACTCGTTCAATAATTGCCTGCTTCAATTGTAAAGCCAATTTTTTTGATCTTTCATAGCTTTGATCTTGTTTGGTCAGATAGATGGCAAATTCATCAATCGAGAGCGGTTGAAAATAAGGAGTAAATGACTCAATCACCTTTTTGATCTCTTTGTGATAAAGCATATATAATGCCGGCCTCGCCTCAAGGATCCTTATCTGTGGACAAATTTTTTTAATCTCCCCTATCCGGCCGATTTTTGCCCCCATCTGTTTCGCCTCATATGAAGCAGCGATGACACAGCCGGTATCGCCCGTATATGGCGCTACGCCAACCGGCACTCCCCTCAGAGTCGGCTGGACCTGCTGCTCCACGGATGCAAAAAAGGAGTTCATATCTAGGAACAGGACAGCAAAATCAGTTGGATTGTTGGTGATAGACATAGCAGATATCCTAATTGTTTATAAATAAAGGTCTTCTTCCGTGGGAAAAATTAGGTCCAGCTTGACTGGCGACCAAAGGGAGTTTAATTTTTCCAGGAAGAAAATACCTTTTTTCGGGTCGGGGTAAGAGTTGCCAGAGGAAGGGGGTGACTTCGAAATGAACTCCCTTCCTTTGGCAAAAAATATTAAAAGTTATTACTTATAGAGGACATGGGGACTCTTTCCGATGTCGTCCCCCTATCCTCTAACACACCAACCCCCTACACGGTATAGGAGATACCTTCTTCCCTGTGAAAAATTGAATCAGTCATAGACTGACCCTTCGGGTAAGCAATTTTTCACACCGGAAGAAGCACTATTTTATTTTTGGACAAAATCCAATTAATTAGTGCCTCTTTATCATAAAAAACCGCTTATTTGGAGCAATTCTCCCCCTGCCGAGCAGCTCCTCCCCTGCCCGAGGGGAGGCTGGGTGGGGTGGGAGTAGGGAGTTAGAGGGGGTGGGAGTGAGAGTTAGAGGAGAAGAAAAGCTAGGTTAAAACCCCATCTAGCTTCCCCTTGATAAAGGGGAAGAACCCGATGAGTCCCCCTGTCCTCTAAAATAAAAAATAAAGAAGCACTAATAATAATACGAACAAAACACGAACACGTCAATCTTGAAATCAGCTAATGACCGAACATACTTATCCCCAATTACCGTTCGCAACGGCAACGAATTTTTTTAGATACTACCATCCCTATTATCAATCCGGCAGCCACGCCAATCCCCATCAGCGCCCACGGATTCTCATGGGCAAATTCATTGGCACGGTCGCGAGCCATACGGGCTTTTTCGGCCATTGCCCTCCCCCGCTCTTTCATTGCCTGTAAGTACTCGCTTCCCTTTTCCTCCATCTCCCCCATTTCCTCCTCGGTCAGATCCGCCAACTGTTTCTTCAAATCTTCAATTTGTTTTTCAATTTTTCTCGCATCCGTCATATTCTCCTTTGATTATTTACTATTAATTCTAGATAAATTGAATAATAAGAACATTTGCATTATTCACAAAAAAAATAAGCAACCGAGATTTGGTTGCTTATTTTTAAATGCCATTCGTCTTAATTTTCAAAGACTCATCAGTACACTTTTCGTGTAGTGGCGGGCGGAGATCCTTGCTAGGAGCCGCCCAAGGGATGTTTACCGCAGCGCGATGAGCGCGACGGTTTCGCCGTTGGATATCCGAACGACCCGTATCTCTTTTCGGATTTTGGTCGGCAGTGTTTGCTTGATCCGTCCGTTCCAATCGCAGAGGATAAATCCGGCCTTGGCGGAAACCTGCCGTTGTGAGGGCAGGATATGGGGCTGCACGATGTACGTGTGAACGCCCTGCCATTTGCCGGTTTTCCAGGTGCCTGATCCCCAGTAGATTGCACCCGTAGTAAACGGGGCTTCTTTGGGGACAGGGAAAGCGAGCGGGACAGCCGCAACTGCCGCGAGGAACATCGCGGCGAAAAGCATTACCAGCCATTTCTGGCCGTAACTGAGTTTCTTCATTGGACCCTCCTCATGCCGGCACTATCCGTGCTGGCTATATCTATATTATACTCTATTTATGCTTAAATGTCAATGTAACAAGCTGCCGTCTCTCCAGAGCAAATCATCTCCATCCTTTGAATAACGAGAGGTGATATAATGTAAAAAAAGGAGAGATAAAAAATGTTTCTAGCTATCTTTCTCATAGTTGCAACTTCGATCGGTATGGTTTACGGAATAGCAAAAAAGAACAAACCGATACTAATCGTATCAATAATTGCGTTCGTCATTGTTGCGATTTTATTGGCTGTATACTCATACCTATATAAACAAAATCCTTACTAAAGAATTATTCAGAGATACTTTTATAGTCCCTAACCCACAAAAAAAACTCCACCTTTCGGTGAAGCCTTTTTGGCAGGATGTAACAGCTAAAGTCAGAAACTTTTATCTAGCTGGCTCTGCACAGTAGACGAAGCTCAAATCATCATGGCTCTATATTAGGTCGCACCCACTTTGCGATAAACGTAAATACCCAATAGCCGATTATGATACCAAGTGCATTCAGCATCACATCATCAACATCAAATATGCCCGCGTGGAACGCCACTTGCATTCCCTCGATGGCAAGAGGAACGGCAACTGCGAGAGCAATAGACTTTTTCCATGTCATTTTTCGATAAACGAAAGGAACAAGAAATCCGATCGGCACAAACAAGGCAATGTTCCCGGCCAGATTAAAAACCGCAATCAACTGCCTGTGCTCACCTCGCAGATATGATAGAACAGTCTTGAACGGTAAAAAGTTGGCTTCGCCTACTTCCTCCTCTGAAAACTTAAACCTAAGATGCCCAATCTTAATTAGATTGATCTTAAACACCACCAGTTTGATCAAAATCGCACTATAGGCGATGAGAATAAATGTTGAGATTAAACGCTTCTTCATAGGGATATTGTACCATAAACAGTTTTCACAAAAGGTAATCCGTTATATTCAATAGCTTGAAAACAATCTGAGCTCGAGCCTAGTCCGGGTAATTCCATCTTGGCTCCGTCGCCTGTGCTTCTCGTAAGTATTTCAGAAAGCTCTAACTCTGTTTTGCCTTATACAAAAATAACCACTCTATGAGTGACTATTTTCCTTGGCAGGGGCTAGAGGATCCGCCAGCCGGCGGAGGACCTCTGACTAGGGTTTTGCCTGTCCTTCGTAGTTCGCAATCTTGGCAGGGCCAAGAGGAATCGAACCCCTGACCGCGGTTTTGGAGACCGCTGTTATACCATTTAACTATGGCCCTACGGCCCTGCCAAGATTGTAAATGAACGAAGGAGAAAGGATTCTACCAGCTGTATGTTTTCAACCAGAGCTGATCCGCCTTAGCGGGAATTATCAATGATCATTTATCAATGGCCATTTAATGAATATTGAAAAATGATAAATGTAAAATAAATCGCTCTGCGATCATTTGCTTTCTTTGTGCGCTGTTCTCTTCTTGCAGGTTTTGCAATATTTCACAAATTCAAGCCGTTTGATAACGTCCTGCCCCTTCAATCTTTTCTCGGTATGGTAGCCGCGTGTTTTGCAAGTTTCGCATTCGAGAGTTACAAGTTTTCGTGCATCTTTTGCCATAATTTCCCTAATTCTGTCATCCTGAAACCCAAGGATAGCCCTAGGCTCTTGATTCAGGATCTATTAATTAATTATCTTATAAATCCGGTCCGCCAGTTGGCGGAAAGTCCGGAATGACAACTATTGATTTCTGGAGCCACCTGTCGGATTTGGACCGACGACCTACTGTTTACAAAACAGTTGCTCTACCACTGAGCTAAGGTGGCAAACCATGATAAAGATAGGATGGTGGGACGCTTAGCGTGGTGCCGGGAGTAGGACTCGAACCTACGAAGGTGTAAACCGCCTGATTTACAGTCAGGTGCATTTGACCGCTTTGCTATCCCGGCGTTAAACTCTGTACTTCTGATACTTTATATCCTCGACCGTAAGCTCGTTCCTAACTTGAGTTTCCGACCAAGGAATACAGTACTTTTCGCCTTTTTCAGAATAAATGAATAAAAGTTCGAAATCATCCACTGAATATTTTTTTGTAATGTTGTATGATTGATTACCACCCGTAATCCTTAATCCGGCTTTACACTTGCCATCACGGCTGTAAACCCCGGCATACTTGATTTGGACCCTCTGTAATACTCCCTCTTTTTCGACTATTAAGTCCCAACTTCTTTTATCGCCGATAGGAAGGCAAACTTCGAATCCACTCGAAATAAAATAATTTATCGCTTGCCCAAGAGCAAGATCACCTTTTTCTTTGGTTTTCACGCTCTGATTGTAACAGACTAACACACTGCTAGCAACACAGACACTTCGCTATCTCAGCAATAAAAAAACTAAACCTAGCAATTCCTAAACATTTTAACACATATTGGCATCTTTTTCAATTTGGGAATGAACTGGCTTAGAATTTATTCATCCCGCATAGCTCGGATCGCGAGCGACGTGGGATGGAGCCGAGAACGGGAATCGGACCCGTGACCTCATCCTTACCATGGATGCGCTCTACCAACTGAGCTATCTCGGCATTTGGATTGGAATAATAAGTCATTAACTCGGTGAATTATAACATTTTGATCAGGTTTATTCAACAAGAAAACAGTCGACTTTCCTTGTCAGATAACCCTCCCTCAATAAGATTAATTCACTCAAAGAAAAAATGATTAAATCGCTGCCTTTTAGCTCAATTCTCTAGCCATCCCGAACCTGATTCGGGATCTTTTTTGAGGCAAAAGGGGCGAAGGGAAGGGTTTCCTTCCCAACCTGCGCCCCATGCCGGAGATATTTAACCTCCTTCCGACATGGTTCGGTTACTGACTGAGCCAGTCAGCGACGGACTGTATTGTAGGCACATCGTCCTCCTCATATTGAGCACGATCATTATCCATTCTGGCCAGCAGAACCATCAGGATAATAATGAGGGAGAGCAGAGCGATGGCGACCATAGTACGTGCGATTGTCATGGCATGTTCTCCTCAGGCGAGCCGATTGATGACGGCATCGTTCCGGAGGTAGTTGATGGTGGTTAATCCGGTAAATTGTTCGACTTTGGCAAATACCGTCTGATCACGCCGCCACATCTCCTCAAGCAAGTTACGGACGGAAAGCGCCGCTTCCTCGGTCACCTTATGATAGGGGGAAGGCGCATCCCATTCCCGCAAGATGCCCAGAAAGTACAGGACGAGGGAGATAGTCCCGGGGTTTTTGATAACGTCGGTGAAATTCATCCCGTCGATCGGCGTCTCGGCTGTCAGTGTGATCGATTCGAGGAGGGGCTGTGCCGTCTTTCCTATCCTTTCGGCATCTTCCAGCCGGCCGTCTGCCAGTGAACGGGTGAAATTACTGATCAGCAGGGGGAACGCATTGCTGGCGACGGAGACTGCGCAGACAGATTGCCGCCGATCCACGAAACATCCCCAGATCGCAATGTCATCTCCGCAGTGGTGGCAACCCGGGCCACAATTCTCGAGGATATCCAATCCGAACTGGACCTTTCCTGTTGCGTCCTTTACACCCGCCACGTTGGCATGCCGGCGCATAAGCTCCGCATGGTGTTTGGGATGCATACAGGTGCCGGCTGTCCGAGCAGGATTCGCGTAGGTCATTACCTTCCCATCGCCGGCTACCTTGGCTACAGCCATATGATACTCAAGGTTCTGGAACGACCCGACGCCCGGACAGTCCATTACGAGCACCATATGCGCTCCGATCTGGAACGCTTCTTTAGTCAAGGCCACAGCATGCTCGGTGTTGTCCGCGCCAGTGCCAACGATTACCTGGCAACCAGTCCCTTCGCAGAGCCCCAGCGCCAATTCGATCATTTTGCGGCGATCATCCGGCCTGACTTGGTGGCCGAGCCCGGTGGTCGCACAGACCGCAATACCGTTAACCTGCCGCCGTTGATACTTGACCAGCGTTTCGAAAGCGTGCCAATTGGTCGAGCCGTCGCGCCGAAGCGTCGGCGCTAGAGCAGTTATTACGTCGCCTCGTTGAAAGCTTCTTGTATTCAAGGATACGACTCCTTTGTATTGTGTGCTCCCATTGGCCGGCGGGCTACCGGATTTACTTCAGACACTGCTGGTTATCTAAAAGCAAATATTTTAAACATTGGTAACATCCAAATATGCTTGCTTTTAAAAAAAGCCTCCGGCAAGAGGCAATTTATTTTCGATCGATTATTTTACAAAAACTAGCCTCTTGTATTGAAGGGGAAAATCTTCTTGTCCTTTTTGATTTCGGCTGGTTTAAACATAGCGCTAATGTAGCATTAAATACTGCAAAATACAAGCTATCGGTATCGTGTATAGTACGAATGCGTCCGCTGTTTTTCCTCGGCCTCGGCCGCCAGATCCTTATATTCCTTATTGTCGATATCCAGGATGGTCGCTCTCTTTAGCACTTTGGCGGCTTTCGCATACTGCCGGACTTCCATGTATGCTTTGCCCAGATCGGCATACCACTCAGCATAACCTTTTTCGAAGTTGATGGCCTTTTGATAGTATTCAATACAAACGGACAGATTATCCTCTCTCAGAGCCAATTTGCCAAGCCAGTAATACGGCTCGCCAGCCTCATTGTTGCACTTTATCGCTGTCTTAAATGAATCTCGGGCGTCGCTAAACTGACCGCGGGAAAAGGCTACCTTACCGATAATGGTATAGGCCTCTGCGCTCCTCTTATTTTTTGCGACTACCTCGAGAGATTTTTCCTCAGCTGTCCGCAGATCATTCTGATCATAAGCTTCATTTGCCTGCCGAAGCAAAGTTGCAAGCTCCGGATCATCCTCTCCGTATTGTTGCAAAACATTTTCAATCTCGATTGGGGCGATGACGGCGTGATTGCCTTTCTGAATCTCCTCTTCGATCGCTTTCAATACCTTCGGCCGGGATTTAAGCTTGGGAAGCGGTATCTTGGAAAAGCTTTTTTTGAAATTTTCAGAGTTCAAATAATACCCGAGGCCATGTGCATCAGGATAGTGCCGCAAAAGCAGATAAAGCGCCAGGGCCAGACAAATTATAATTATTACTTCTAGCAATCTACCTCCAGATAAACTCTGCCGTCTAATTCAACAGTCACCTTATTTTTCAATACTGATTGCGAAACCACTATTCCTTCGCCTTTTGGTGTTTTAATCTTGCTCCCGACAGCTGGCAATTTCGTTTTGGCCTTTTTGTAGAAATCCAGCTCATACCTCAGGCAGCACATCAACTTTCCGCAAGCTCCGGTAATCCTGTTTGATCCCATCTGCCCGATCCCCTGATCATAGGCCATATCCACAGTTACACCTTCGAGCTCACCTTGCAAAAATCGCTTGCAGCAAAATTGTTCGCCGCACCGGCCAGTTCCACCAGCAAAACGAGCCCGATCCCTGGCACCAACCTGTTGAAGCCGGATCAATTTCTGAAAAGTAGAAGCGAGTTCAGAAACAAGCGAGCGAAAATCTACCCGACCGGGCGCCGAGAAATAGAATGTCAATTTTTTCCCGTCCAGTGACTGATCAGCATCCAGTATTTCCATCGGCAAGCTGTGTTTCAGTACAATTTCTTTGCATTTCTCGACCTGAGATTTGGCCGCATCTTTGAGTTTTTTATCATCTTCCTCGTCTTTATCAGTCACACGACGGATCAGGACGGCCTTGCCATCGTTTATTGAGGCATTATCAGCAGAAAAACTTTTGGCCTCTTCGAGACTGATAACCTTGGCGATTTCCTGGCACTGATCCGATTCGAAAATTACCGAATCACCTGTCGCAAGATTGGTCTGACCCGGATCGATATCGTATATTTTTCCGTCACTTCTGGCTCTGATATGACTCATCTTTATCCTTTAATCTTTAGAATTAAGTTTTCGATTGTGAGTCGGACATTGGCATTTTGCTCCACTCTCTTCCTCGCCAGCAAAAGTTGTTTCAAGGAATCGGTAAGTTGATACTCCTTCTCATGTACCATTGCTCTCCTCATATCCCTCTCCAGATTATCAAAGAAAGAATTTAACTCATTTTCCTTAACTATTTTATCGACAGAGATAAAGCAATCGGCAATGCTGTTGGCTAAAATCTGCTTGTATGAAAAATTATGAAAAATCCTTTCAGCTTCTGAGTTCGAGCGGTAAATCCGGCAACGCGACTTTATGGTCGGAAGGATTCTTTCTTTCTCCGCAACCAGAATGATCATCCTGTTCTCTGGCGGCTCCTCCAAAGTTTTGAGAAGGAGGTTGGCAGAAGAAATATTCAGCCGATCCGCATTGTATATTACCCCCACCCGGCCGTTCTTAGAAGAAAGCTGGATAAAATGGATCAACTCCCTGACCTGTTGAGCCTTGATTTCCCCCGCCTTGCCCGTTGCCTCTTCTAAAGAGTCAACGGCAAATATTTCGTCGCTTCTGCAGGCAATCGTCCTCGCCAAATGATTGATCGCTTCTTCGGCCTCGTCCCTTTTCCCGATAAGGAAATAGGCATGAAAGGGTTTTCCTCCCGCTTCCTTGTCAAACAAATCATTGAACATCAGATATAAAGTATCAAAGGCACACTCGCTTTACAATAGATTTCGCTAGTCAAAATACATCCAAATGTGTATAATATAAGAAATTAACAGTGGAAATTTTATGGTCAAAGTAAATATTGAAGATTTAGAAGACAAATCACTCTTTTGCAAAGATTGCGGGAGTAAGTTTATCTGGACAGCGGGCGAACAAAAATTCTTCATCGAGAAAGGTCTTCGAAACATCCCCAAGCGATGCAAGATATGTACCGCCAAAAACAGGGATAAACTCAGGGAGAAGCATCCGATGTGGTGGATCAAATGCCAAAAATGCGGCAAACGCAATGAAGTGCCCTTCGAGCCCACGACAGAAGAAGTCCTTTGCGAGGAATGCTATCTAAAAGAGATCGAAAAGAGAGACAAGGCACTTAGAGAAAAGGGAAGCAATCTTATCTTGGAAAACTAGACAGCTTTTTTGATACTCTTAAGGCAGCGAGTGCAAATAGAAACACCGCCAACTTTTTGCAAGTTGGGTTTGAATTTCCGATTAGTATGGATCTGCGAGTGCGAAACCTGGCTTCCAGCTGTTGCGCTCTTCAGGCAGATAGTACATCTAGCCATATATACTCCGCTTTCTGTTTTAATATTTTAAATTTTTTGCTAAGATAAAAATGATCTTTAAATCTTTGATATTTTAACAAAAAATAATCTTTTTATCAAGTCATATGCTTTTTTTAGCGCTGCTTGCCGGACAACTTACCATCCTCGAATTTATCGCTATCTTAGTCGGCATTATTCTTGGCGTGACTGTTCATGAGTTTGCACATGCATATGTGGCTGACCGGTTGGGCGATCCAACCGCCCGCTATGAAGGCCGAGTTTCCCTAAATCCCTTTGCTCATCTTGATCTGGCCGGTACGATAATGCTTTTGACAGTTGGCTTCGGCTGGGGCCGGCCCGTACCGATCAATCCTCGCAATTTCAGCGACAAGAATTCAGAGCTAAAAGTAGCATTCGCCGGTATCATCACCAACATTTTTGTGGCATTTCTCCTCGCCATACCGATCAGATTTGCCCTAATGATGGGCCAGACGATAGAGAGCTCCTCTCTCCTTATCTTTCTTGACCGCATGATTGAAATTAACCTTGTTCTTGCGACCTTCAACTTCATCCCGATACCACCATTGGACGGATCTCATCTAGTGGAACATTTTTTGAGCGAAGAGAAAAAATACGTCTTTCAAACCGTTGGACCTTCAATTTTGATCGGGCTGATCGTCATCGGGTTTATCAGCAATTTTTCGATCTTTCAATATGTTGTCGAGCCTCTGACCCGGCTTCTCTCCGCCATTGTCGAGGGCACCTACTCAATCCACTTTTAAGAGCCTGCAAATAACCACTCTTGAAACAAAAACTGAAATATTCCGAGCGAAAAGCAGGAAATGTGAGGAAAGGTAGCCAGCTACCTTGACGATCAATTCGTGTTTTGGAGCCGGAATAGGCTGTTTGCAGTTATCAGATTGGGCTATTTGACAGGCTCTAAGTTCATATTGGCAACCATATAGCCGACTCCGAAAGGTCCTTCATATGAATAGACTTTTGGCGAATAATCCCGGCCAGTCAGCGCACCGAGCATAATAAGTGTCGACCGGTAGCCACATTCGCCCGCATCTTCCAACAACTTCTCGTCAATATTTAATATCGAGTACTCGTCTCCCTTACCAACCAATTTGACCATCTCACGGTCATATTTTTGGGCACTCTCATTGATCTGCCCCTGCATCAGACGGTGGCTCATATCACCTGATGCGACAAGAGCAATTCTTTCTGTCGTTTTGCGCTGGCATACCTGTGCAATGGTTTGGCCAAAAGCAAAATGCTCAGCCCGGCTTGCGTATGAGTAGCTTATCGGCAGCACTTGGAATTTATAATCGAGGGCTTCCTTGAAAAAATAAAGGGGGACGGTCGCACCATGATCAAGGATATATTCATCTTCACCGTTATCATACAAAATGGATGGCAAACCTTCGTCCTCGGCATTATCGACAATCTCATTGGCTAATTCGAGATTGTTCTCTCCCTGCCATTCGAAGGATTTATCGCCAAAACTGCTAAAATCGCCCCTTAAGGCTGGCATGCCGCAAATATTGAAAAGATGGGGGTAATGGACCATGTGAGGAGTGATGATTATCACAGTATCCGGCTCGCTTTCACTCAATTCCCGAGAAAGCTGTTGATACGCCGCCGTGGTCTTACCGGCCTTTTTTTCCTCGCCTTTCCCCACACTTGGGACTATGATCGGCGGATGAGGTGCTATCCCTGCAAAAACAAGCATGATTCTCCTTTATTTACTCCGCCCTAATTATAGCAAGAAAATTAGAAAAGAACCTATTAAAACTTAGAAAGAGTGAAAATAATCACCCAGAGAGCTGCGATGCCGACAATCGCATAGATGATTCTTGATATCGCAGAGTCTTCACCAAAAATTGCGGCGACTAAATTCCAATTAAAGAAACCGATCAAGCCCCAATTGATGCCGCCGATGATGATTATGATCGTGGCAATCCAGTCCATTGCGTTGAACATATTCCCCCACCTCCTTTCCCAATATTAATTACCAAAATAATCTCTCATACTGGGAGAGGGATAAAAATAGCGTAAATAGCAAAGAGTTACTTTGTGTTCTTGCCGTCTTTCAGATGAATTACCTTTTTACAGGAATCAGCGACTTCCGGGTTATGAGTGACTATTAAAAAAGTTTTTTTATTTTCTTTGTTGAGTTTTTTGAGCATTTCCATTATCTCGAGGGAAGTTTTTGTATCTAATTCTCCGGTTGGCTCATCGGCCAGAATAATTGCAGGATCGTTCATAAGGGCGCGAGCAATCGCTACCCGTTGCTGCTGACCGCCTGACAATTCGTACGGCTTATGGTTCATACGATCTGACAATCCTACCATTTCCATTAATTCTTTTGCCCTCCGGCGACGCGCGCTCACACTCATTCCTCCGTATTTTCCGGCTAGAATTACATTTTCAAGAGCAGTCAATGTCGGTATAAGATTGAAACCCTGAAAAATAAACCCGATTTTTTTTGCCCGGATTTTGTGCGCCTCCCTATCCTTGAGATTTGACATGTCGTCCCCGCCAATCATGATTTTGCCTTCATCGGGCCGATCGAGGAGGCCAAGAATATGCATCAAAGTCGATTTTCCACAACCTGACGGACCGACAATCGCCGAAAAATCGCCTTCATGGATCTCAATATCAACACCATCGAGCGCTTTCACGATATTGGTCTTGGACATTTTGTATGATTTTTTAAGACCGCTTGCTTGTACAATAATATTTTCCATCTTTTTCCTTTAATTTACTCACTTTCCACTTTCTAGACTATAGCTCCCTGATGGCCTCAACGACCCGAAGCTTAGCTGCTCTCATCGCAGGGATCACACCGGCAACAATCCCGATAGCGAATGAGAAAATAAGCACTTGGGTAAAGAAAGACGGACTGACTAAAAATATCTCGGCTCCTTTTTCTGCCATCTTGAGATTTAACAACCAGGCCGTCAGCATACCTAGTCCCCCGCCGATGAGACCGCCCAATAGTCCGATTACGCCTGCTTCGAGAGTATATTCCCATGCAATTGAGCCGTTTGATGCTCCAAGCGCTTTCTTGATACCTATTTCTTTCGTCCGTTCAGAGATTGACATTACCATCGTATTGACAATTGAAAATAAGCCCACTACCAGCGCTAGTAATGCACTGCCAAAGATAATAGAATTGATCATTGCTGAGGCCTTGTCGATCTCCTCGCCCATTTTTTTCGGCGAAAGAACGCTGACTTCTTTGTTGAATTTATCTTTTATATTATTTGAGACGGTATCAGAGTCATATCCGTCTTTCCACGAAACTGAGGCGGAGGTGGAAATATCCTCCATCTTAAATGATTTAGCCTGTATTATTTGCTCTCTGCTGGCCGGCGAAAGCTTATTTAGTTCGCTTTCCGAGATTGCAGCGGCGCTATCAGCTTTTTCCTTCAGCGATTTAAGAAAAGGATTTGACTCGACAAAAAGTTCTCTGGCCGGCGTCATTTGCATCATGACATAGCTATCCGGTCCGGTCATTGTTTTGTCCAAGATTCCTATTACTTTAAAATCCCGCCCCCGGATTTTCATAGTATCCCCCGCCTTGATCTTCTTATCAGCAGCGATACTATAGCCAACAGCAACTTCATTGTCTGCCGTGCTCTTATCAATCATCTTCCCCTCTTTCATATCCAAGGTTGTCCAGTTTACATTTTGGAAATCGCTCTTTGAATCCATCCCCATAATTGAAGGCGGCGGTCCCATCGAGACTCCACCCGAAGACGGATTATCAGGATCCGGCTCTTCAAGCAGCAGGCCGATTCCAGCTGCAACTGCTTTTACGCCATCTACCTGAGCGATTTTATTTAATGTATCAACAGGTAACGTCCCGCCGGTTGCCCCGCTCAATGCTTCTGCCCCGGCTCCTTTCGGCGAGATTGTAATCTGTCCGGTAATATAACGCTTGCCCCCATCGATCATTTTGTTGAGCTTCAAAGCCATCGATCCCATGACGGTAAAAGCAAAGATGCCGATCACTATCCCAAAGATGGTCAGAAATGTCCGGAACTTTCGCCGCCACATGTTACGCAATATTTCCATAACAAACTCCAAATTAATACCATAAGGTATTATAAAGGTTTACCGGTAATTATTCCAGCCATAAATAACCAAATCAATTTTCTCTTCATCGAAGATAACGCCTTCCTGCTCAAGAAGCCGGCGCTGATTTTTGCCTCCACCAAATGCAAAGTTCTTCGCTACACATCCTTTGGCATTAACAACTCTATGGCAAGGCGTCCTTTTAGAATCAGGATTCTGATGCAAGATATGGCCGACAACTCTTGCATTATTAATATGAGCCAATTTTGCAATCTGGCCGTAAGTCGCAACCTTGCCCTTAGGAATATCTCTGACAATTTGGTAAACTATTTCTTTATTCATCTTTCGTTTTAGGATATATTCAATAGAATGAAGATTCAACCATTTGTACAAAAGTTCTTTTTGCCCCTAATCCTCCTTTTGATCGCGACATTTGCTTATTTTTTTCGCTATGGCATGCCCAATGGTCCTTATTGGGACGAAAACTACCATATTGCTTCGGCCGAAAAATACATTGAGGGCACCTATTTCATGGAAGTGCATCCGCCCCTTGGCAAGCTTTTTATTGCTCTGGGCGAGGTTATCACAGGGTCTAACCGCTCAATTGATAAACAATCATTCACAGAAACAGACTATATCAAGGAGTTCCCGCCCGGATTTGATTTCAAAGGCGTCCGTCTTTTTCCGACGATTTTTGCCGTCCTCTCCGTCTTAGTTTTCTTTTATTTGATTTTTATCATATCGAAAAACCAGATTATATCCTTTTGTTTTGCCTTACTATATCTATTCGATAACGCTCTAATGATCCACTTTCGAGGCGCCATGCTCGATTCAATTCAGATATTCTTTGTACTCTCGGCTCTAGCCTTTTTTGTGAAACTCCTTGCGAGAAAACCAAAAAATCTTGATTATCTTATTCTTGGCGGGCTAATCGGACTGGCAGCATCCGTCAAAATTACCGGTGCTTTCCTGGTTTTGCTATTTCCTTTTCTTTATTGGCATTATGATAAATTCATAATCAAAAGCTTCCTAGCAAAAGGCATCTCATTTATTATCGGCGGCGTTTTTGTTTTTGCCGGCGTTTTCTATCTACACGCCGTTATCGGAGCAAGACCGGCCGGCGGTAATTATTACAACGCCTCCGAAAAATACAAGGAGGTGCTCGCAAAGGGTCAGACTGCCAATCCTCTTTATTTGCCAATGATAATCAAAGACAATCTTGCCTATAGCTCGGATTATAATAGTAAGGTACCGGCACTAAACCTCTGCAGTCCGACAGAGAACGGCAGCTTACCGATAGGGTGGCCTCTCGGGATAAAATCAATAGATTACCGCTGGGAAAAACATATCGATAGTTCGGTTTCATATGCGTATCTGCAGATAAATCCGATGGCCTGGGGCCTAGCTCTCTTTGGCCTGATCCTGAGTATAGCGCTGTTTTTGGTCTACTTTATCTTCAAGATCAAAGTACTAACAAAAGATAAATTCTTTATCTTGTCGGCGCTCCTAACTCTTTACATTGGTTATATGGTTGCAGTCCTGCGTATCCCCCGCGTAATGTACCTATATCATTACTTTGTTCCGTTCTCACTTACCCTCATAATGTCGGCAATTTTATCGAGCCATTTTGTTGAGAAAAATAAAAAACTGATCTACTGGCTGGTTGTCATCACCCTCGTCTCCATCCTGACATTTCTATTCTTTAGCCCTTTTACCTACTTTACGCCCCTCCACTATAACGCTTTTCAGATGAGAAATTGGTGGTCAGCTTGGAAATTATCACCAGTCGATTAGCCCCGGACACAACCGGAAAATGTAAATGCATAAGCTTTAATATTACTCTCTTGGGGCTTTATTTTTAACATCCCGTTGATCGGGATGCTTGAGACGATCAGGCTGTACATTCGTGATTCACTGACAACAACGTCGCTCTTGTCCATATCCTCACCAGCCAGATCGTCAGGCACATCTTGGCCGTCCAATTCAACATGGATAACTGCAAAGCTTTCAACTGGTGCCATCACGAGATTTACCTCAGTCCCATTGAAATTAATAACTATCTCGCCACCATCACCAAAGCTTTCAATATACTCAGGTTTTGCCGTGAACTCGCCTTTTAGGGCAATCGAATTTTGCGGGATGATCGCGGGCAAAAGATAATGTCCAATATGATCCTCATGATAACCGCCGGCGTTGGTGATGAACCCTCTGCTAAAACCAAGATATCGTTCTGGTGTAGGGATAGTGCAGTACCCTCCGCTACCTTCATATTTCGTCAACGGCGGAAATTCTTGAGTGCCAAAATCCCTTTTTAATTCCTCCTGAATTTTTTCTTCAGTTTCCCTGTATCCCCCCTCGCCAAAATGCTCGTATACTATATACCCATTTTGATCGATCAGATATTTAGCCGGCCAGTAGTGGTTTGCAAAATGATTCCAATTAATATAATCGTTGTCCAATACTATAGGCCAGTGGATATCAAAACGCTCCAGCGCCAGCTCAACATTGACCGGACTCTTCTCAAATTCAAATTCCGGAGTATGTATTCCGATAATGAAGAAGTCATATTGACGGTATTTTTTCCATATTTCTTGTAAAAATGGCACGGTACGAATGCAATTCACACAAGAATACGTCCAAAAATCAACCAACACGACCTTACCGTTAAGCTCTTCAGGAGCAATAGGATGCGGGGTATTAAACCAGATATTTCCTTCGATGATCGACGTTCTCATATCATCATTTTAGATCAATAGTATTATGGATGGTATGTCTTATTAAACAAACAGAGCCCCTTAAGGCTCTGTTTGTTTAATATCGCTCAGACTTTTAATTAACTACGCTTGAAGTACTGGATGAGGATGATGAACTACTGGACGTACTGCTTGAAGAACCACTTGAATTGATCGCCTGCTCAACTGCCTCAAAGAACTCCTTGACACTGTTTTGACAGCCGATACCGGTAGTTGCGTCACACTGCTCGACTCCGGTCTCTGTATTAGTCCCATCGCTAAACGGATTGAGATTCATCAGCTCGTCTTTTGGCTTCGGGCATTGCGAAACATCGCTGACTGTTTTCCAATTCTTACCTGATTTGACTTTAAGTTCCGTTAGGCAAATATACTCGGCTTTCTTCTTAAGCGACTGCTCCATCCTTGTTGGTAGAGTCGTTACTCTCCACTCGCGCGGCCGCTTGAACGGATACCATTGGTCGATGCCGTTGTAGTAATACCACTCAAAGAACTCGTTTGTGGTTGGGTTGCGGCCTAGAAGTTTATTGAATTCCTGGAAGATCTGATCGCCCCTGATACTCTGCTCATCAGCTTCGAGCTTAGTCGTATCCCAGACTTTTGCAACACCCAAGTTTTTCCTAAACTTCCGGTGATAGAATGTCTTAGCGCCCGAGATAACTCCTTCTTCGCTTACATCCGGCTTTGGTGCGTTGACAGGTCGATCATCGCCTCCGCCAAGTGTAATCTTGATGCCTGCAACACCGACAACCCAGGCACCTCTGCTGTTCGAGAATAATGAAATGGGGACAGGACCAGCCATCATTGAGAAGGAGATACTGCCATCTTTACCGATACCCACTCCGATCGGACTTCCGGATACACTGCCGATATTAAAACCAACACTGTTGATACCGTTTTTATCAAAACCAACCAAGAGAGGATTGTTGCCACCGAAAGCCTTGGCAACATCAACCGTACCACCGATATTGCCATTTGAACTTATTGAAACTGTTCCCAACGGCGATGTTGATCCTGTAGTAGTAAAGCTGTATGAAAAAGCAAGATTACCAGCCGAATCAAAGACCAGAGATCCGGAGCCGGCGCCGCTAGCCGCTTTATTGGTCAGCACTTTGACACTTCCGGATAAATTGCCGGCAGAATCAATCCAGAGCTCTCCCCGATTCGCCAAACCCTTGAAATCCAGTTTCATCGCAAAAGTCTTAGAGTTGGGGTCGTATTTGAAGAGTTTGTTGAATGCCTTGAAGCTGCCACCGATAGTGCCATCAGGTGCGATCATTACTGATTCGAGGGAAACCGCTCCGACAACAGGTAATTTGCCGCTTGAATATAGTGCACTGCCGCTTGAATTACGGATATCGGCATAGACTTTTCCGCTCACTGAATCCGAATAAAGAGTAATATTTTTCCCATTGTAGCCAAAACCGACCTTACCATAAAATTGCTTATCGATCGGATCAAAGCTGACGTAACCGATTACCTGGTCAGCAGCACCATTCTCACCTTTCTTTGTGATCTCGGATTTGTACGTCATATGACCGGTCAATGGATCGATGGCGAAATTAGCGCGGGCAACGAAATTGAAATCGATATTTTTGAGCTTGGCAGCAATACTATTAATGAAATTTTTCTTTAGCGGAGTAGCGCTTGATGAGCTGCTAGTGCTAGCTGAAGATGAGCTGCTAGTGCTAGCTGAAGATGAACTGCTGCCCGAGATTGTTGACGAAGAACTACTCGAGCTGCTGCCCGAAGCAATGCTGGGTTCGGTGAAGCTTGGTTTTGAATAGTCGCCAGAAAATGTCTCGTTGATAGAAGAAACCGAAGACGAATTTGAGGACGAAGCTTCCGAAGTACTGCTAGTGTTGTTGCCAAGATATGACGGACCCTGGCCGGAGCCGTATCCTTGGACTCCGAGTCTATCGAGACCCATATCCATTTTACCCTGATCAGAGCCGGCAACTGCCAACGCCTGCGCAGCAGGATCGGTTACCTCCCGATCGTTATAGAGCGCCCTATCGGCAGCCAGCAATTCCGGGCTATCACCTGCAGCATCAGCCATCGTTGAAGCAGCTGATCTTTGCTCCGGAGTAGCATTTGCGATGATCTCCTTTGCTTGGGGACCGCTCATATTCATAATCTTTGTATATCGTTCTGCCACACCTCCAGTACCCGGTGTCGCCGTCATTCCATCAACTGCAATAGCTTCGGCTTTTTCTTTATCAGGTGTAGACAGAGTCTCGAGTACGTCATCCCGCTTAGCAGCGGCAGAAGCAGCCAGCCGTTCGAGCTCTTCTGCATCTGACGCACTGACATTCGACTTAACCACAGGTGTATTGGCAAGTAGGGATACCTTGTTTAAGGTTTGGGCTGAGGTTGCTCTGAAAGCCTCATAGTCCTCGCCCCCATTTGTGGAAATGAAATTTCTTACTGCTGCGGTTGATGTATCAGCGCCTAACATACCGCCATTCATTCCCTTGACGATTTCAACCCCATTAACTGAAGTAATTTCTGATCCATAGACATATCCGATATACTTTTGGGTGGCATCCACTACAGCTTTAATTTGAGATGCAGTGGGTGTGCGAGGTGCCGTCGAGGAGCCATAAGCTTGGCTGATAGTATAAATGACCTCATTGGCAATTTTATGCTGACCAAGATCAGTATAAAAAGTATCTGGGTTTGTAATTTTATTTTTATTCGAGTCCAGCCAAGCGGTATCCCCCCAGTAAGCACCATTGTTAGTGGTTATCTCTAACGAATTTACATAATCGGAAATTGCGATAGCAACATCCCTTCCAAACGGAGTTTTTGCTTCATTTGTAAGATTTTCTTCAGCGCTATACTCCTGGTCGATTGTTACCAAGAAAAATCCTGACACTAAAATCAGGACAACTGCGATAGATCCGAGAACTCGAGGCCGTCTGATATTGTCGAAAAAGCTCATCTGCCCTCCAATAGAAAAAATGACTTAATTGCTAGTTAAGTAAATTATAAACCTCGGCTAATTCGGTTGCAATACCCTGAATTGCTAGTAATCGATTTCCGGTCCGGCGTTAGGAATCTTTGCCCCTACAGAAGCTTCGGCTGTTGAGCTTGCCGCCGATGACTTGGCAACAGATTGAGAAGAAGAGCTTTTGCTCTCGGCTTCTTCAGCAACAACAGATGAAGACGCACCTTCTGACGACGATTGCTGGGAAGCACTTGTATTTGGCTGATTGAGATTAGCGGTCTCTTTTCTCTTTTTGGAGATATAAAGGGCAGCGATCGCCAGCCCGACTATGATAACCACTACTATGACCCCGGCTATTATTGGATTTAAATCTTTTCTTTCCATAAATCTAAAATCTCATAACCAGAGGCCAGTTTCTATATACAACTCTCTATCGCCTTCTCGCTCCCTGTATAAACCGGATTAAGAAGACAATGAAAATGAGGAAAATGGCGATATAGCTGACAAAATATATGAGCAAGAAAAGCACGATCGGGATATCAAGCAGCAAGGAAAAGATAAATGCAACTCTCGGCGACTCGGAAAAGAAGGATATAAACAAGGATATTATCGCGGCGATGACGGCTATTACGATATAAGGAGCGGCATAGAGAGTACCATTTGACATGCAAAGTCCCGTTCGCAAGAAAAAACAGAGAATAAACAAGCCGGCGATTATGAGATAGACGCCGATCATTAGAAATGTCATCCTCCGGCAAGCACCCTCCCAGCATTTTCCGAAGACCTTACGGACATCGCTAAACCGCCTGTTGAGCGGAACAGAGGACGGCCGCTCCGTCAGCGCTTGCTCGGGCTCAAGCCGCTCTTCAACGGCATCATGTACACGGCTTTCGATCTGCTTTTTTAATTCCCTATCAACATCTGCATCGATCTCACGTTCAAGTTTACCCTCGACAACTTCATCAACCTTCTTTTTTATTTCCTGATCGATTTTTTGGGATAATTCGTTTTCTTGTGGCTTTTTTTGATTTTTCATAATATCCCCTATATAGAATCTCAGCAAAAAAGTGGATCATTTAATATGTCAGATAAAGAAAGGAAATAAGATGGCAAGAGGAGTTGGAGGGATTGGTCCGGCTAATATCATGAAGCATCTAAAAGGCGTCCACTTCCCCACGAGTAAATCACGTATGCTCGAGCTAGCCAACGAAAAGGACAAGGGTCCGGATACCGCCGATGTGATAATGATTTTGGAAAAGATGCCAGATCGCGAATACAGTTCAGTCGCCGATATCATGAAAGAAATTGGCAAAATCGAGTAAAAAAATCGCCCTCTATCGAGATAGTGGCGATTTAATTTATTTTCATGCTAAGTATGGTCGAATTTGCTGAACGATGTGCGAACTTTTTTCGCCTGCCCCGCCGAAGCTGAACAGCGAAGGAGGGAAGAAGAAAGTTCGCAATAATGTAGCGCTCGCGACCCGCTTCGGCGGGTCG